>WNGR01002359.1_pt1 | contig 41236 bp, 32 predicted proteins | sample 5407581 | NCBI WGS metagenome assembly WNGR01 (sample SAMN13153383, study PRJNA577476) | soil metagenome | isolation source: 80 cm soil or saprolite under Garry oak tree replicate 2 | place: USA:California | collected 2016-06-15 | reverse complement strand
TGTCGACCGGCACGACCGCACCGCCCGAACCCTCCAGCAGGTCGAGCTTGGCGGTGATGCCCAGCCGCTCGCTGGACAGCTCGACCGAGCGCGCCGCCTTGACCGGACCTTCGTCAGGCAACGGGGCGGCACCGCCCCCGGCGTCCACCCGGCGGTCGCCCTCCGCAGTGTCGCTGTTTGGCGCCCACAGGGAGTCGACCCATTCCAGGAAGAACAGCCGGGGACAGTAGGCGTACTCGTTGAGCATCCGCGCCGGGACGAGCTCCGGCACCTCGATGACAGGCATGTCTCCTCCGGAAAAGAAAGGTGGTGCGCGACCAGTTCGCCGCGCGGGCGCCGGGTGCCGTCGCGCGATCGGCCGAACGGCACCGCCCCAGCCAAACCATACCCTATTCCAGTCTTTTCCAGCAACTTCCAGTACTAATGGCCAGTCGGCCTTGGAGAGCTGCCAGGCTCACCACGCGGGTGTCATGGCCGGTCCGGGACGAAGATGCCGTACCCGAAGTGGCTGAGCTGGCCGAGCAGCAACGGTCCCGACACCGGCTCGGGGAACTCCAGCCGCAGGCCCAGGCCGGGCCGGGACTGACGCAGGCGCTCGTTCGCCCGGTGCCTGCGGAACTCGCTGGCCCACCGATCCGTCGTACCCGAGCCGTCCTCCACACGGGTGACCGCGGCCGCCGGGCGGTCCCGGTACCGCAGTTCGGCTGCCACGTCCGCTGCGACGTACTCATCGAGCGATTCCCGCTTGCGGTGCCTGACCGGCAGGTACGGGGTTAGGCTCCGCCACCGCCGCGACGACGGGTGGCACAGCTCAGGAGCCACCTGCTCGGTCCGCCCGGCCGCCTGGAACAGCAGGTCTACCCCGGGAAACCCGCTCATCTCGTACCCGTTCCCGGCGCTGCCCCGCTGTCCGGACAGCCCGCGCAGGCCGAGGAGGGCGCGGACGTCTTCGGTCCGCAGTCCCCGCGGCACCCAGATGACCAGGGACCGAACGGGCTGGCCCCTCTCCCACCCGGACGGCAGGGGTATCCAGTGGGCATGGAGGTGATCGGTGGGGGCGCCGCGGCTGCCGAGAATCTCCTGCCGACGGTGATCGGGAATTCCCTGTTTCCCGAGCTCGCCACCGGCCTTGTGGTGCGCTTCGTCGGCGAGGAGCACGCCGTGAGTGGCCTTCATAGGCACGCGACCGGTAACCGCGAACCGGACCGCGGTCACCGGCTCCGCCGGTTCTGCGGACCTGCCGCGTTCTGGCTCGGCGTCAGGCCGTCCGGCCGCGTAGGTCACCCAGCGGGCGCCCGGCGGCATGGTCCGGCGCTGTTTCCTGACCTCCTCCGTGCTGGCCTCCAGCGCCAGGCGGTCCAGCGGCCGACGGACCGCCAGCAGCCTGGTCCTGGCCGATCCGTCCGCACCGGCCCGCCACCAGCTCTCGTCGGGCTCCGGGTCAGTGTCCAGGAGCCGGGCCTGGCATACCGATTCCGACCGGCCCAGGTACGGTAGCAACTCGGCCAGTTTGGCCAGGGCCTGCCGCTGCTCACCGGGCACGTCCGTGTCCCACTGGACGAGCAGGTCGTCGCCCCGGCGCAGCGACAGGAACGGGTCCAGGGTCAGGTCGGTGCGGCCGGTTTCCCCTTTCCTGTGGTCGAGGTCGGGCAGGTAGTGCCGGGTGTGCCCGTGCCTTACCCCGGGGGTGCGGTAGGACGGCGGATCGGCCAGTGCGTCCAGCAGGCCGTCCAGCACCTCGGCGGGCAGGTCCGGCCAGCGCGTGTGCCAGGTCGCTACCAGGGCACGCAGCAGCCGCCAGGGGGACGGCGGCCATTCCGAGGCCCCCTCGTTGACGGCATGGTCCCACGGGTTCGCGTGGTACCGCCCGAACGGGAAGCGGACCGCTAGCGTCGCCGGCATCTCACTTGCCCCGGCCCGACCATACGACCTCGGTCACCGGGCCGAGTTCGCCGGCGCAGTCGGCGGCGAACTTCGCGACCCGCTGGGCGGCTTCGGCCGCGTCGGGCCGCTCGCCGCGGACCGCGTGGACCGCCAGGTCGCAGCGGGTCCGCAGGCGCAGCCCCCGGTCGAGCAGCGTCGCGATCTCGAAGTCGGCCAGCGCCTCAAGGACTGCGGTCGCGGGCTCGGACAGCCCGTACGACCGGAACTGCTCGTGGTCGACGGTGAAGTACGCAGTGATCTGCCGGGCCGTGTACTCCACCCGGTGATGCGGGACGGTCCCGTACCCCTCGGCGGTCGCGCCTTCCTTGCCCTCGTTGACGACGACGTCCCGCTTGACGCCGCCGCTGACGACGGGGCGGACCCCGGACGCCTCGATGAAGCTGGTGACCGCGCGGGCGAACTTCGGCTGCCACGGCCAGGCCTTGCGGGCGAAGAACACGCCGTGCACCAGAGAGGCGGGGTCGAGCCGGAAGCAGGCCCGGGCCACCGCACGGTAGTCGAGCGGCCGGCCCTTGACCAGCCCCAGCCGCTCCTCCATCCACGTCTCACCGTTAACGCCGCCGACGGTGCCATGCATGATGTAAGCGGAAGCCAGCCGATGCGCCTCCAGCCTGCTGGAGGACAGGAACGCCCCGTCGGGACTGACGATCCGGACGTACGGCAGGGCGCCGAGCTCGCTGACCTGGTCGGCCCGGGCGTCGTCCCAGGTGGTGCCCTCCAGCCAGTTCGCCATCGACTGCGCGGACTCGACCAGCAGCGCGCTGACGCCGCCCTGGTCCCCGGCGCCGTCCTCCGCAGGCCGCTCGAATTCCGCGGCGCCCAGGTCGGGGAAGCCGGTGGGCTGGAACAGCGATCCGGCCAGCGGTGCGAGATCGGCTTGCAGGACGGTGCGGTACGCGTTCATGACGGCTCCTTCGAGCTCAGGGATGGAATGGGAGTTGAGATCTGCTTGAGCGCCGCCAGGGAACCCCGGCAGCGCGGCACGAGAGCGGCCGCGATCCGGACCCCGGCGGTCGCGGCCACGCCCGGCGGGGCGGGAACCGCGGCCCGGCCGGCCTGCCGCAGCCACGCCACGGCCTCGCCGTGCACGACGCTGACCTGCCCGGCGACGAGCCGCCTGGCCCAGTCCGGGCTCAGGCAACGCACGGGCTCGTCCTGGGCGGGCCGGGTGCCATCTCGCCCGGGTGCGAAACCCTGAGCGAACGGATGCAGTAGTGCCAGCGTGGTAACCGGGACCGCTGGTGACACGAACGCCCACTCATGGCTCACGTCGCGCCAGTCCAGCGCCAGGCAGGCGCGCAGCAGCAGGTCCAGCGCCTTCTCGTCGGCCTCTCCGGCCGCGAGCGCATGCAGGTCCCCGGCCGGCACCCGGATGCCCGAACGGAACGTGGGGACTCCCCGGAACGCCGTCTCGCCGCGCTCGGCAGGGGCCGTATGCGAGCGCCAGATCAGCACGTCGGCCAGCAAGTGAGCCAGCGGCCGGGTGCCGAGGCCGGGGACCACAGCTGCGTCGCGCCAGCGTCCCCAGGCCCGGTCTGACGCACCCGGAGGGTCGACCGGCAGCAGGATCTGCCGCATGGTACGGGGCGGCCCGGACCGGGTCGCGCAGGAAGCCAGGCCGACCGCGATCCGCAGTTCACGGGAAGGAGCCTCGGCCGCCAGGAAATCAAGGAACTCCCGCGCGCGGGGCGGGCGGCGGACCGGGATGTTCTCCCGGGCGCGGCCGCTGCGGCCGACCGCCTGCTCCAGCCCGGTGAGCGCCGCCAGCATCCGGGCCAGGGCCGGCGCTCCCCCGCGCCGGACGAAGTCCAGGTGCGCGCCATCGAACCGGCGCACGGCCCCGCCGACCGCGGAAGACCCGTCGCCGACCCGGATCCGGGACACCCACACTTCCACCTCAGCCGCCAGCCTGACCTCGGGCTTCTCGCTGACGATGACCCGGTCCAGGGGGACGGCGGCGAACGCTAGGCCGTTGCGCCGCTGCAGGCCGTACCGGGCGAACTCACCGATCCCCCGGGCCACGCCCAGCGTCCGGGTGGCCGCGTAGAAGTCGGCCGCTCGCCGGGCCGGCCGTCCGCGCCATGACGCCCTGGCCTCGGCGAACAGCTGCTGGATCTCGGGCAGCGTGAACTCGCGGGTCCACACCGGCGCCCAGATCTCGCCCCGCGATTCCTCGCCTGCTGCGCCGCTGTCCGAGCCGCCTGGGGACGGATCGACCGTGAACGGCACCGCCGCCCGCTGGTCGCCCAGGCGGTAGTGCTGGTTCCTGCGCACGGCGCTGGCCGCGAACAGGAGGGCGCCCTCCACCAGCAGGATGTAGCCCCACGGGTTGACCAGTGATCCCGCCGCGCCGAACCGGGACGATCCCGGGCCGCCCGCGCCGCCGGGATCGAACTGGCCGATGGCGGCCGGGGCGAGCGGCTCTGCCTCGGTGCCGTCGAGCAAATCCCTGGCGCGGGTGGCCGCCCCGATCCGGTCGCGGTCCGAGACGCCGATCACCTCCAGCAGGCGCTGGTGGAAGTTCGTGGAGAAGTCGAGCCGGCCGTCGTTACCGCCGGTGCCGAGCAGCGGCGGGAAGAATGTGTCCTCTCCGGCCAGCACGACCGCGGCGTCGATCCACGGCACCAGGGCATCCGGGCAGCGGTTGCGGAACTCCAGTACCACCCGGCCCTTGTCGCCACCGGGCCCGTCGGTGATCCATCCCTCGGCCCGGCCGGTGCGGGCGACCTCCCGGGCCAGCAGGATCGCTTCCCGCAACGGCGCGAGCCGGGACGACGGGTGGGCCAGCAGCGACTCCAGCGCCCGCAACGGCTCCTTGTCCTTCATGCCGAACCCGCTGCCGTTGTTCCACGGGCTCAGCACCGGGGTCGGCACGTACTCCTCCGCGAGCCAGGCGGCGAGGTCGTCCACCTGGGTGGTGATGGCTAGCCCGTCCGGGGTCCAGGAGGCGGCCGCCGCGGGGTCGGCCTGCCTGGCGATCAGCCGGATCAGGCCCAGGCCGGCCAGGTAGCTGGCCAGCGGCTCGGGCCGCAGCCCGGGCAGGACGTGCCGCCGCGTCGTCGCCATCACCGGCATGGTCATCGGGGTTCCTCCGCTCCGGCGCTGGCGCGCCAGTCCGCGATCCGCACCACCGTCTCCAGGTAAGCCAGGACGAACGGGCCGTACCGGTCGAGCAGCCCGAGGACGGTCCGGGTCCACGACCTGTCCCCGCCGAGGCTGAACTCCTCCAGATCGACGGTCAGCACCGACGCTGGCTGGCCGAGCATCGGCGGGACCTGAGCGACGGTGCCGTGCGTCAGCCCGAGCAGAGCGCGCTCGGATGCCTCCTCGGAAGCCAGCACCGCGAGATCGCCGGGGTCGCGGACCTGAACGCGCAGCTTGCCGTGGTGGGCGAGCACCAGGTAACGGACCAGGTCGGGGTCGGGCGGGCCGGCCAGCAGCGGCCGGAGCGGCCCGTCGAGCAGCAGCAGGGAGGCCAGCTCGTGCCGGAACGCCACTCCGCCGCCGAAACGCAGGCGGCCGCTCCCGCCCGACTTGGCCCACGGACGGCCCTCCTGGATCTCGTCCTTGCGGCTCTCCGGAGCCAGCCGGCACAGGGCATCCTGCCAGGTGTCGTGCGCCTTGCCGGCGTCATGCAGGAACGCCGCGGTCACGACGCAGGAACCGGTACCGTCCGGCAGCTCAGGGCCCAGGGCCGCCAGCAGCGCCCGGGCCTCGTCCCGGACGTCTTCGCTGTGCCGGTCCAGCGACAGCCAGGCGCTCCGCGCGACGCTGGCCGAGTCCGCCCGGTAACTGTCTTCAGCACCTGTCGCCAGGTCCGCGAGCCTGCTCAGCTCCGGACTGCCGGGCACCGGACCGCGCGCGGCCGGATCGAGACCAAGCTCGGGGTCGTACCCGCCGCTGGCCGCCGCGGCCAGCAGCACCTCGCCGGGCCGGGCCCGTGCCTGACGGGTGACCCTGGTCCAGCGGCCGAGCACCTGATCCAGGCGCCAGATCGGCGTGTCCCGCCTGACCAGCGCGGTCACCTCGCCGAGCGGCACCCGGCAGCGCCATTCCGCGCCGGGTGCCTTGCTATCGTCCGGCGGTCGGCCGTCGGGTGTCTCCGCCTCCCAGGCGGCCCAGGCAAGCTGCGCGTCCAGGTCGTCGGCGTCCCTGACGTAGGGCGCGATGTCGAGGTCGGCACCGCTCAGGTCCGGCGAGGTGTCGAATAGCCCGGTGAAGTCGCCGCGGCGTAGCACGGCGACCGGCGCCTCGCTGACCGCCACCTCGCGGGCCAGCAGATCCTCGCTGGTGACAGCCTGGCCTTCGAGCCCGCGCAGTGCCGCGCAGGCGGCGTCGATATCACCCGGCTCGTAAGGTGGCGGCTTGACCGGCGGAACCCAGCACAGTTCGGCGTCGCCGACCAGGCCCGTGCGGTTGCACCGGCCCGCACGCTGGACCACGGACGGCCATGGGGCCGCCTCGGTGATCAGGACCGAGGCGCTGAGGTCGAGGCCGGCCTCCACCACCTGAGTGGCCACCACGATGCGTCCGGCCTCCCCGGGATCCGCGGTCAGCTCCTGCGCGAGCCGCGCCCGCTCGACCCCGCGGAACCGGGAGTGCAGCAGCAGGCGCGGGACCGGCTGGCCGGCCAGCGTCTTGTAGACGTCCCGCGCGGCGCCCACCGTGTTCAGCACCACGAGCGTGAGGGTCCCGGCCCGGTGCCTCGCACTGGCCTCGCCCGCGATGGCCGGGTAGTCGCCCGGCGCGACAGCCAGTTCGCGGACCATCCGGCTGGCGCCCAGCCGCACCGCGAGTTCCCCGGTCCGCTCGTCGGGCTCGATCCCGGTCACGTCGCCGGGCGCGAGCGCCGGATTGTCTACCGTGCGCAGCAGCTTCTCGGGCACCGTGGCCGACATGCAGGTCAGGCCGAACGGCTCGGCCGTGCCGAAGTCCCGCGCGAACGCCGCCAGCTGACGCAGCGTCGTGGTCGACTCCCGGCCGAGCTGGATCTCGTCGATGACCCAGTGCGCGCCGTTGGTGACCAGCGCGAAGTCGATCGGGTAGGTCGCCCGCGCGATCCCGTACCCGCGGTTGAGCGCCTTGCTGACCAGCGAGTCGACCGTACCGACCACGATCGCCGGCTGGTGCATGTCCAGCCGCCACCGCCGCTGGGTCTCCCCCGCGCCGCCCATCACCACGTGCCGCGCGACGGTGTCCGCCAGCCCCAGGTTGGCCAGCCACCGCTCGGCCTCGCCCGCGACCTGCTCGACCAGGCTCCGCTGCGGCAGCGCGTAGACCAGCCGCCGCGGCGTCCCGGCGCGGTCGGGCCCGTGCAGCCGCCGCCACAGCCAGGCCAGGATCACCCCGGTCTTGCCCGTGCCGGTCGGGGCCCGCACCACCGCCGGGAGCCCGTCCCGGGCCAGCCGCCGCTGGTATCCGTGCGGCGTGTGCCCGGTCGCGGCCTGGAAGAAGAAGTCGAAATCCTGCATCTGAGCCTCTTTACCTTTCGACTTGTCGGGTTCGTCCCCTGCCCCCGTCACGGTGCGCGGACTTTCCAGCGCTGGAGGCGGGCCATGACGGCCTGGTTGGCCTCCCAGCCGTCCGGGAACTTGACCGGGACGTTCAGGTGCACCGGCTCGGCCGAAGGGTGCGCGTCGAGCAGCTCGGGGATGCCGGCCCGGGCCACCACGATGCAGGCGTGCCGGTGCCTGCTGGTGAGCACGCACAGCCGGCCCGCCTCCAGGTGGAACGCGGTCGCGTCGCGGCGCCCGGACAGCGGGTGCAGCACGATCACCACGTCGAACTCCCGGCCCTGCAGGCTGTTGGCGGTGTCGACGGTGACCCCGGCCAGGCCGCCGTCCCGCAGTCGCGCGCGGATGGCCTGGGCCTGATCCCGGTGAGCGGTCCCCACCGCGACGCGATCAGCCGTGACCGGGGCGCCGGCCATGGCCCGTTCGGAATAAATGACCGGCCCCCGCTGCAGGAGACGAGCGGCCAGCGCGGCGCACGCCGTGACCGCTCCCTCGTCGGCCCGCACCGTATGCCGGGCGGGTAGTTCGTGCAGGGCCCATCCGGTCCCGGCGGCCATCTCCAGGGTCAGGTCACAGGCATTCCTACCGAACGAAGCGGCGGTGAACGCCATCCGGCGCTGCTCCGCCCGACTGCCTGAGCGGAACCCGGTGAACGGGTAGAAAGCCTCGGACACCAGCTCGGCGGCGGGTTCCGGGAGCCGCCATGACACGGGCAGCCGGCGCACGCCGATGTCCGGATTGTGGCGGAGCAGGACCGCGACCGCGCTCTGCATCGGGTCCCAGGTAAGGCCGGTCCAGCGTTCGGTCTGAACGGTCGAGAACGGGTCGAGCTGGCCGGGGTCGCCGACGAACAGGGCCCGGCCGAACCGGCCCGCCACCCGCAGCAGCAGGTCCGAGCGCATCTGATAGGCCTCGTCCACGATCGCCCACGGCCAGAAGGCGTCCCGGACCAGCGCCCACTTGTGCGCCGTGCCGGTCACCACCGGGCATCCGGCCAGGTCCGCGGCGCTGACGGCGACGGTCACGTTCGGGTGCCGGGCGACGCGGGGCGAGGGGACGTAGTCGCTGGCGGCCAGGCGGCCGATCCGCAGCTGCGGGCGCGCGCCGGCCAGCCGGCTGGTCAGGTCGTCGACCTGCTCGTTGGTCTGGGCGACGACCATGACCGGCTCGCCCGCGCCGGCGAGCCGGGACGCCGCGGCCACGACCAGGGTCGACTTGCCGGCGCCGGGCGGGGAATCGACCACCACGCCGCGTTCCGCGGTCTCCAGCCCGGCCAGGATCCCCTCGGTGGCCCGGGCGGCGAGCTCGGCCGCGCTCGTCATGACCACGCCTCCCTCGCGTCGTCGTCGGCCGGGACGTACGGCGCCGGCGGGCCGCCGTGCGTCCACGGGGTGTCCTCCGGAGCCGGGAAGTCGGGCAGCCGCTGGAAGCCACCGCCGAAGGTCGCGTAGCAGACCGCCTCGCCGGTTTCGGGCACGCTGCCCGGCTCGGGGGTCAGCGCCCGGCCCATGCCGCCCTTGAGCTCCAGCAGGACCGCGGTGCGATCCCCGGCCGGGGTGACCGAGACGACGCGGGCCTGCTGGGAGGGGCGCGCGGGTGAGGTGAGCACCGCGCCAGGCACGGCGAGCACCACGTCGTCCGTCTCGACGGTGACGCGGGGACGCAGCACCCGCCGCCGGCCCGTGGCGTCGACCCGGCCGGGTTCGGCGGCGGTGACGGTGCCCGCGAACGCCTCACCGGTCATCCGGTACTCGGCCATCACCAGCGGGTCGTCGAAGGCCCGCTGCACGGCGTACTCGGCCTGGGTCTTCTCCAGCCCGGCGAGCCTGCGGGCCGCGCTGACCGCAGAGTCACGGCGCGGCTGCGGCGGGCCGCCGTCGCGGATCTGGCCGGCGTGCCAGGTGAACGCGTCCTTGTCCGCGTCCCACCGGGAGCTCACGTGAGCGCCGGGCGGCAGCGTGCGCAGCAGCTCCACCGCCCGCCACATCAGGGTCCAGGCGGGCGTGAGCTGGGTGGCCAGCGCCTCGGCGAGCGCGTCCTTCGCGCGCCGCATGGCCCGGCCGTCGCCGGTGGCCCGGGCGGTGCGGACGGCCAGCAGCCGCGGCTCGAGGACCTCGTTGTCGAACGTGGGGTCGGTCGCCGGGCCGGCCGGCGGGCAGCGCACCGGGTCCTCGGCCCGGGCCGCGGCCTGCGCGCCGGTCAGGCCAGGCGGCGGGTCGATCCAGCCCAGCAGCGCGCCCAGGTTGAGATCTTCGAGCGGGCTCTGCCCGGTCGCCCAGTGCAGCGCCAGCGCCTGAGTCACGGGCAGGGTCAGGCTGGAGGGCGGGACCTCGGCCCGTTCGGCGAAGAAGGTGAGCCAGCGGCCGAGCAGCGGCACGTTCTCCGGGACGGCGTACGGCCCCTCGGTCCGGCGGAACCTGGTGGACCGGCCGAGCAGGCGGGTGAAGGCGAGGCCGGCCGGGTTCGGCAGCAGCAGCTGGGGGGCGTCGGCGAAGCGGACCCGGGGCTCCCGGACGTTCACCGTCTCCTCGCGGCCAAGGTAGCACCCGATGTAGTCCAGGACGATGGCCGCCAGCTCGGCGGCGAAGGCGAACCGCTGGTCACGGTCGCGCGGCTCGGGCACGGTGAGCAGGCGCGCGGACTGCGGGCGGTCGCCGACCATCGCGGCCAGCGGGGCGCAGGCCTCTCCGGCCAGGGCCAGCGGGACGAAGACCAGCGGCCGGTCGCTGATGTGCACGTGCCGGACGGCGCAGCACGGCTGGGCGGCGCCCCGCTCGACGGCGAGTGCCCTGGCGAGGGCGATTAACGTGCTCATACCGCCTCGCCCAGGGCCTCGGCGCGCAGCCGGGCGGCGGTGCGGAGCAGGTCCGCGGCCTCCGCCAGCTCGCTGCCCGGCGGGGGCACGGCACCCGCGCGGGCCAGTCTCAGCACAGTCGCCACCTGCTCCACGCCGCCGAGCTCGTCCCGGGCGTCGCGGCCGAGCGATGCCGTGTCGCCGCGGGCCTCGTCCCGGCAGAACAGGCACATCTCGCAGGTGTTCAGGCAATCCGGCGCGTAGCGGGCCTCGACCTGGCGCAGCGCCCCGGCCAGGCCGGCCGGCCGGCGGCGCGGCACCCCGGCCTCGTCGGCGTCCAGATCGAAGGTCAGGCCGGGCGGTAGCTCGGCGAGCAGGTCCTCGATGCGGGCTAGCCGGGACAGCTGGCGGCGCAGGACGGTGAGCTGCTTGCGCACGTCGAGCGAGGCGACGAGTGAGCTGCTTGCGCACGTCGAGCGAGGCGACGACGGGCCGGCTGGCGAAGTTCTCCGGGCAGACCAGGATGGTCTCGTCCGCGACGGCCTCCGGCCCGATCCCGAGCCCGGCCAGCGCCTGGCGCAGCGCCAGCACGTACACGGCGGACTGGATCGCGGCCGCCGCGACCTTGTCACTGTCCCCGCGGCCGTCGATGATCGCGAACGACTTGATCTCGATGACGCGGAACCGGCCGTTGACCTGGAAGGCGATCAGGTCCGGCTCCAGGTAGGCCGCCCGGCCGCCGACCTGCAGGGTGAGCAGCGGGTGGTCGAACATCGTCCCGGCCTCGGCGGGCTGCGTGACCGCCCGGGCGAGCAGGCTGCGGGTCCTGGCATGCCGCAGTTCCAGGCCGGCGTGGCCGCCGACCTCGCCGAGGTCGTCGTAGCTCGCCTCCGGGATGGGCAGGCTCAGGTGCTCGCGCAGGAGCCGGAGGAGTTCGGCGGCACCGCTGGCTTTGACCTGGGCCTCGAACGCGTTTCCCCTGGTGATCGCGAACCGGGACGAGCCGAACGGCGCGGGGAAGCCCGCATAGGCGGCCAGCCGCTGCTTGTCCGCACCGGCCGCGTCGAGGACGGCGCGCCGGGCGCACCCCGGGTTGCTGGCCAGGGCGGCGATCGTCCGAGCGTTGTGCCGGACCGGGAGGGCGCGGCCGCGCAGCCGGGCCAGCCGGGCCTCGGTGTTTGTCCCGGTCACCTGCCTCTCCTTTGATCGGCGGCGGCCAGGCGGGTGCCGAACAGCTGCTCCGCGTCGTCCAGCCGGGCACGGGCTCTTACGGCCGCGGCCTGGCGGGTTTCGCTGTCGGCGGCCCGGTGGACGCTCAGCTCGGCCACGGCGGCCTCGGCCACGTTGCGCGGGTCCATCCGGGTGGCGTCCTGGGCGGCGCCGGGGATGCTCGCGGCGAACCGCCACAGCAGGCGGCTGGCCGCCGGGACCGGCGTCGGAAGCCGCCCGATGGCCCCCGCCACCTGGATCGCGGCGGACAAGAAGTCCACCCGCGGGCTCAGCGGCCCGATGACCCGGCGTTCCATCGGCCAGGTGGACGCGGCCAGCAGGCCGCGGGCAGGGGCTAGCAGGTCGGCGGTCAGCGCGGCGCAGATGTAGTAGGGCCGGGCGAAAGGGGCGGTGCGGAAGGAGCGCTCCTCGTCCCGCTTGAGGCTGGTCACCTTGGCGGTCGGGAACGTGCTCGCGAAGAATGCCTCGTGCACGGTGGCCAGCAGCTTCGGCGCCGCCGGGACGGTGAGCAGGCTCAGCGCCTGGTAGATCTGCTCGCGCAGCGGGATGAGAGGGCTCGGTGCCGTCTCGGGGCCGCCCGGCTGCGTGGTGCCCGGGGACGGCAGAGCCTCCGCCTGGTCCAGAGCGTCTTCCCAGGCTTGTTCGGCTTGCTTCAGCTCGCGGCGCAGCGCGCTGGCTCGCGCCTTGTCGGCGGCGAGCACGGCTTCGCGCACCGCGGCCCGCAGGCGGCCGATGCGCTGCTCCAGGATCTCGGCGGACTCGCTCACGGACGGGATTCTAGCAGGTTCCAGTTTTCTCCAGCAAGTTCCTGGTTTGTTGTCGTGACGGTCTTGGCCACTGCGGAGCGCCACTATGCTGCGGATGCGTGGCAGTATGTCACAGCAAGGTGACTTACCGTGCCAGGTTGCGGAATCTTGTGCCAGGCGTCAATGATGATGCGCTTCCTCGCCGGGCGAGCCGCCCATCATCCGCAGCATGGCCATCCCGCCAGTGCGGACGAACCGCGTGATCAGAGCCGCGGCGAGGACCAGGAACACGATGTTCAGCCAGGTGGTGTAGTCCCAGGACACCCCCTGGTCGGGGATCTTCGCCGTGGCCGGGCTCGGGATCAGGCCGAGACCGCCGAAGGCAAGCTCGACGACGTACCCGGCCGCGGCCATCGTCAGGTAGAACGTGCCGAGCAGGAACCAGGCCATCCGAGGTCCGTAGTACTTCCGGTAGATGTTCAGGATCGGCGCGATGATCAGGTCGGCGAAGATGAAGGCGACCACGCCGCCGAAGCTGATGCCGCCCTTCCACAACACCACGGCCAGCGGCACGTTCCCGATCGAGCAGACGAACGAGATGATGGCCACGACCGGCCCGATGAGCGGCCCCCAGAGCTTCGCGGCGAGCGGATGGCCGGTGATGAAAAAGGACCGCCAGAACCGGTCGGGGACCCAGGCGGCGATCGCCCCGGCGATGAACAAGCCGATGACCAGGTCGCGGATGATCGCGGCCCACTCCATGACGAAGACGTGAGCGACGGAGGTGAAGCCGTCACGGGAGAACAGGCGGCTGGCGAACGAGCCCGGCCGCTGTACCGACATGTCCATCGCCGCGTGGCCCTCCATCGAGCCCGCTATCCCGCGGTCGGCCTGCGCCCGCGCCTCGCGCAGCAACCGGTCCCGCAGCAGCAGCCGGAACAGCACCGCGAGCAGCACGATCATCACCGGCCCGCCGGTGAACTCGGCGAGGGTGAACTGCCAGCCCATCAGCAGGGCCAGGATCACGCCGAGTTCGATCACCAGGTTGGTGGAGGCGATCTCGAACGCCATCGCGGCGGTGAAGCTTGCTCCCTTGCGGAACAGCGACCGGGCCAGCGCGACGGCGGCGTACGAGCACGACGAGGAGGCGGCCCCGAAACCGGCGGCCAGCGCCAGCGTCCGGGGCCGGTCATCGCCGAGAAGCCGCACGATGGTGGCTTTCCTGACCACCGCCTGGATCACCGCCGACAACCCGAATCCCAGGATCAGCGCCCAGGTGATCTCCCATGTCATCGACCCGGTGATGGCCAGCGCATGCACGATGGCGTGCATCAGCCTCGCCTCCTTCGGCCCTGACCGCGCATGTTACTTCCGGCTCCGGACGCGCGCAGGCCGGGGGGGTTACCCGGCCCGGGGCGGGGGGCTGTGGCTGTGCAGGACTTTCGTCTTGTCCTTGTTCCAGGCGGTGGTGGTACCGTCCGGGTTCAGCACGACGGTCCAGCCCTGCTGGTGGATCACCACTTGATGGTGGAAGGTGCAGAACAACGCGCATTCGGTGACGCTGGTGGTGCCGCCGTCGGCCTTGTGGGTCAGGTGATGCACCTCGCAGGCGGCGGCGGGCTGGTCGCAGCCGCCGGGGAACCGGCAGCGCTGGTCCCGCAGGATGACGGCGCGGCGGATCGCGGCCGGGATGTCGCGGCTGACGCCGACGTCCAGCGGCAGGCTCGGCCCGCCCAGCCGGGCGCCGAGCTGCCGGCGGCGCAGGAACGACGCCAGCCCGCCCGGACCCGATACGAGGGCGACGGCCTTGCTGATGACGGCCTGCTCGAGAGCGTCCCGCGCCCGGGCAGCGCCCGGATCTGGTGCGGCCGGGCCGTCGCTGTCACTGGAGGTGCTGTCGCCGCCATGGTGGAGCTTGGCGAGCTGGGCGCACAGCCGGACCAGGTCGTCGAGGGCGGCTGGGTCGACCTCGCCGGTGACCACCGGAGTGACGGAAGCGTCGCAGGTCACCGCCCGGGCGGCGGCGCCATCCAGCCACGCCCCGCCATCGCTCCCGCCCGCCGACGCCCCAGCCCGGTGCGCCGCCCAGGCCGCCCGGACCCCGGCGGACCACTCCCGCATCAGCGCCGAACTGCCCTCCAGCAGCATCAGGCCCGCCAGCGACACGTGCACCAGGGCCTTGACCGGCTGCCCGGCCCGCTCCGGCAGCAGGCCCGCGGCCAGGAGCCGCCGCATCGCCTCCCGCAGGGCGTCGTGGTACCGCTGCTCATGCGTCCGGTCATCCTCCGCCCCCGCCGGGACGGACAGCGCATCCAGCACCGCCGTCACCACCGCCGCGCAATCCGGCGTCAAGTCACCGGTTAGGACGCCCGCGCCGTCGAACGTGGTCACCATCCGGACGGCGCGGTCCTCGAACGCCCGGTCCGGGTCCTCATCCGGGGTATCGGGCCGGGACCGCTCGAACATCTCCCTGGCCAGCACGGCCAGGTCCGGCAGCTCCATCCCCGCCCGCGCCGCCGCGAGGAGGATCTCATCGGCGTCCGCCCGGCTGCCCTGGGGGAGCTTGTCGGTCCAGGTGCAGATCGCCCGCCCGTAGGACTCCGACATCTGCCCGCCGGCCAGCACCGCCAGGACCTGCGGGTGCGCCGACGTCCGCCGCGCCCACGCGGTATGACTTACGGCGGCGGCTTTGGTGATCCGGGTCTTGTGGATCGGCCAGGCCCGCGGGCTGTAGTCGGCGTCCGCGCAGTAGCCCTGCCCCGAGGTGAACGCCGCCAGGACCGACGCCCGCGCCGCGGTCCCCATCGCGGTAGCCTGCTCCAGCCCCTGCAGGCACCGCGCCTGGGTCTCGGCTGCCAGCGCCGTGGCATCGGCGGCGGCCAGCCAGCCCAGCCCCGCGTGCACCATCTCCAGCGCCTCACTGGCCGAGGCCGGGGCAGCGGTACCCACCTGGGGTCACCTCCCTCCTGGGGACGGATGGCATGCCGGGATTACAGACGCTGATCCTGAGGTTCTCCTTCGCCCGCAGCCGGGACAGAGACACCGGCGGGCACATCTCTAGGTTCTCAGTTCGATTCTAACATCCAGCTTGGACATTTACCGGCTGACGCCACGCCCGTTCGGCCCTTTTCCGGCCGGCCCAACCTGAGCCTTAACCGCAAAACAACAAGTAACTTGGCCAAGTAGCGTCGAAGGAGGACCCCGACGCTGACACCCGGGACGTCCTGCTGGGCAAGGTCTTCCCGAGGCGAGCGCAGGTCATCGACACCGCTGCGCTCCGGACGCTGCTGCCGGGAAGCGATCCAAGATGACCGGCGTCGCACAGCGGACATTCGGGCCGCCGTAGACTCGCGTGCGTGAGCACGGTCCCGCAGCCGCCCGCCGTCGAGATCAGCAGGCTGATCAAGCGGTACGGCCAGACGACAGCGGTGGACGGGCTGACGCTGAGCGCGGCCCGCGGCGCGGTCACCGGCATCCTGGGGCCGAACGGCGCGGGCAAGACCACCGCCATCGAGATCTGCGAGGGCTACCGGCGGCCCGACCAGGGCACGGTGCGTGTCCTCGGCCTGGACCCGGTGCGCGATGCCAGGGCGCTGCGGCCGCGGGTCGGCGTGATGCTCCAGTCCGGCGGCATCCCCCCGTCGGTGCCCGCGGCCGACTACCTGAACCTGCTGAGCCGGTTCCACGCCCGCCCGGTCGCGGTCCAGACGCTGCTCGACCTGGTCGGCCTGACCCCGGTCGCACGGACCTCGTACAAGCGGCTGTCCGGCGGGCAGCAGCAGCGGCTGTCGCTCGCCGCGGCCGTCATCGGCCGCCCCGAGCTCGTGTTCCTGGACGAGCCCACGGCCGGCATGGACCCGCAGGCCAGGCACGCCACATGGGAGCTGATCGGGCAGCTGCGCGCGGCCGGCGTGAGCATCATCCTGACCACTCATTTCATGGAGGAAGCCGAACGGCTCTGCGATCACGTGGCCATCATCGATCACGGCCAGCTGGTGGCCGAGGGCACGCCGGGGCAGCTCACCGGCACCGTGGGCCAGCTCAGGTTCCGCGCGGAAGCCGATCTCGACATCGAGAGCCTGCTGGCCGCACTGCCGCCAGCCAGCCTGGCCAAGGAATCGCCAGCCGGGCACTACGTCATCGAGGTACCCGGCGCAGTGGACCCGGTGCTGCTCGCCGCGGTGACCGCGTGGTGTGCGGAGCGCGGCGTACTGGCCAACAGCCTGCGGATCGAGAGCCGCACGCTGGAGGACGTGTTCCTCGAGCTGACCGGGAAGGACCTCCGCTCATGATGCCGGGCGCGACCGCTGACGAGATAAGCGCGGCGCCGCTGTTCGCGCCCGCCCCGGGCGCGGCGCCACTGCGGCGGATGATCGCCGCGCAGGCCAGGCTGGAGACCCGGACCCTGCTGCGCAACGGCGAGCAGCTGCTGCTCACGCTGATCATCCCGCTGCTGCTGCTGGCCGCGTTCGGCCTCGAGCCGCTGGTGAACTTCGGCACGGGGATGAGCCGGATCGACTTCCTGACCCCGGGGATCATCGCGCTGGCGGTGATGTCCACCGCGTTTACCAGCCAGGCCATCGCCACCGGCTTCGAGCGGCGGTACGGCGTGCTCAAGCGGCTCGGCGCCACTCCCCTGTCCCGCGCCGGGCTGATCGCGGCTAAGACGGCCACCGTGATCGCGGTGGAGTTGCTCCAGGGCGCGCTGATCCTGATCGTCGCGCTGGCCATCGGCTGGCGTCCGGCCGCCAGCCCGGCCGCGATCGCGGTGGCGCCGCTGCTCATCCTGCTCGGCACCGCGGCGTTCAGCGGCCTGGCCCTGCTGATGGCGGGCACGCTGCGCGCCGAGGCCACGCTGGCCGGGGCCAACCTGGTCTACATCGTGCTGCTCGGCGTGGGGGGCGTGGTCTTCCCGCTCACCAATTTCCCGGCGGGGGCGCGGCCCGTCCTCGAGCTGCTGCCCACCGGGGCGCTGTCCACCGGCCTGCGCAGCGTGCTGCAGCAGGGCGCCGCCTTCCCGGTGGGAAACACGGTCACGCTACTGGTCTGGGCCGCGGCGGCGATCACCCTCGCGGCGCGGCTGTTCAAGTGGGAGTAAGGGACACCACCCAGTCCCGGATATCCCAGTCCCGGATATTCCATTTCCGGAAAATCCATTCTGGGGATACCCCCGTCGGGATAGCCCGGGGGACGATGGTGCTGCCTGCCGTGATGATCGTCACCGGGATCGTATCCGTGCAGTTCGGAGCGGGCCTGGCGGACCGGCTGTTCGGGCAGGTCTCGCCCGCGGCGGTCACCGGGCTGCGGCTGTGGACGTCCGCGGCGGCCATGGTGGCGCTGTCCTGGCCCGGTTTCCTGCGCTCGGTGCGTGACCTGAGAGAACGCCGGGCCTTCGCGGACGCCGCCATCGCCGGTTCGTTCGGCGTCTCTCTCGGGGTCATGAACTTCTCGATCTACCAGTCGTTTGCCCGGATCCCGCTCGGGGTCGCCGTCACCATCGAGTTCCTCGGCCCGCTGGCCGTGGCCGTGGCGGGATCGCGGCACCTGCGGGACGTCGGCTGGGTCGTGCTCGCGGCGACCGGCGTGGTGCTGCTGACCCAGGGCGGCCACGGGCACCTCAACCTGGCCGGGGTGCTGTTCGCCGGCCTGGCCGCGGCCTGCTGGGCCGCCTACATCGTGCTCAGCGCGGCGACCGGCCGCCGGTTTCCCGGCTCGGCCGGCCTGGCCATCGCGATGGTGGTCTCGGCCGTCATCGTCACGCCGCCCGCCGTGGCAGCCGGGGGCAGCGCGATGTTCCGGCCCGCTGTGCTCGCCACCGGCGTAGCCATCGGGGTGCTGTCCTCGGTCATCCCCTACCGGCTCGAACTCGAGTCGCTGCGGCGGATGCCGATGCGGCTGTTCGGGGTGTGGATGAGCATGGAGCCCGCGGTGGCGGCGCTGATCGGGCTGGCCCTGCTCGGCCAGCACCTGAGCGCGGTCGAGTGGCTGGCCATCTGCTGTGTGATGGTTGCCTGCGCCGGAGCAGCGCAGCACTAGCCACGGCGGGACATCCCGGCCCCCACGGGCGCTCTACCATAAGGGCGTGCTTGCCCACCTGAAGTCCTGGACGAGGCCCGTGCTGTCACCGACGCCGACCTCGATGCGGCGGCTCGCGCTGGCCGGGGTCATCGCCGACACGGTGATCATGTCGACCGGCGCGGCCGTGCGGCTCAGCGCGTCCGGGCTCGGTTGCCCGGACTGGCCGCAGTGCAGCACGGCGGACATCGTGGCCAGCAAGAACGCCGGGCAGACGCTGCTGAACACCTGGATCGAGTTCGGCAACCGGCTGCTGAATTTCCCGCTGGTCATCATCGCCGGGCTGATCTTCATCGCGGCCTGGCGGTTCCGCCCGGACGGGAGGCGGCGGCGCGACCTGGTGTGGCTGGGGGCGGCCCAGCCGCTGGGTGTGGTGGCACAGGCAGTGATCGGCGGGATCGTCGTACTGACCAACCTCAATCCGGCCACGGTCTCGGTGCACTTCCTGGTCTCCGCCTCGATCGTGGCCGCCGCCGTCGCCCTGTACGACCGGTGCGCCGACGACCCCAAGACGGCCGGAGAGCCTGCGGTGCGGCGTGACCTGCGGCTTATCTCCGTGGCCCTGGTCGCGGTCACCTGCGTAATGCTGGCGGCCGGCACGGTGGTCACCGGGACCGGCCCGCTGGCCGGCCACGCCGACACGCCCCGGTACAGGCTGCCCCTCGAGGGGGCCACCCAGCTGCACGCCGACATCGGCTGGCTGCTGGCTGGCCTGGCGATCGCGCTGGTGCTCGGGCTGCGGCTGTCCGGCGCGCCGCCGCGGGCGGTCCGGGCCGGCTGGATCATGCTCGCGGCGCTGGGCTCGCAGGGCGTCATCGGTTACGTCCAGTACTTCACCCACCTGCCGGCCGGGCTGGTATGGGTCCACGTGACCGGTTCCGTGCTGGTCTGGATCGCCGTACTGCGGCTGTTCTTCGCGGTGCGCGAGCGGGGACCGGTAAACACTGCGCAAACAGAGCCGGCGGTGACCGCACCCACCAGGCAGCCGGAGCCGCTAGACCGATAAGCTCGTAGCGTGAGCACTCAGGCCAATCTTGACTGGACGGCTACCGACGAGCGCGCCGTCGATCTCATCCGGGTCCTCGCGATGGATTCGGTGCAAAAGGCAGGCTCAGGACACCCGGGCACGGCGATGAGCCTCGCGCCTGCGGCCTACTTGCTCTTCCAGCGGCTACTCAGGCACGACCCGGCCGATCCTCACTGGCCGGGCCGCGATCGCTTCGTGCTGTCGTGCGGGCACTCCAGCCTCACCCTGTACATCCAGCTGTACCTGTCCGGCTACGGGCTGACCCTGGATGACCTGGAGGGCTACCGCACCTGGGGCAGCATCACGCCGGGGCACCCGGAGCACGGGCTCACCCCCGGCGTGGAGACCACCACGGGACCGCTCGGGCAGGGCATCGGCAACGCGGTCGGCATGGCCATGGCCGCCCGCCGCGAGCGCGGCCTGTTCGACCCGGACGCCGCGCCGGGCAGCAGTCCGTTCGACCACTTCATCTACTGCTTCGTCTCCGACGGTGACATCGAGGAGGGCATCAGCCACGAGGTGTCCTCGCTCGCGGGCCACCACCGGCTCGGCAACCTCATCGTCCTCTACGACGACAACCAGATCTCCATCGAGGACAACACCAACATCGCCAAGTCCGAGGACGTGTGCGCGCGCTACGAGGCCTACGGCTGGCACGTGCAGAAGGTGAACTGGCGCACCCCCGGCGGCTACCACGAGGACGTGCCGGCGCTGTACCAGGCGTTCCTGAACGCCAAGGAGCACACCGAGGCGCCGTCGTTCATCGCGCTGAGCACGATCATCGGCTGGCCCGCGCCGAACAAGCAGAACACCGGCGCGGCGCACGGATCCGCGCTGGGCGTGCCCGAGGTGAAGGCGACCAAGGAGATCCTGCATTTCGATCCCGAGGTCGACTTCCCGGTCGAGGACGAGGCGCTGAACCGCGCCCGCCAGGTCGCGGAGCGCGGGAAGAAGCTGCACGCGGACTGGGAGCAGCCGTTCGCCGCCTGGGCGAGCGCCAACTCCGGGAGCAAGGAACTGTTCGACCGGCTGGCCGACCGCCGCCTGCCGGAGGGATGGGCCGGGAAGCTCCCGTCGTTCCCGGCCGACGCCAAGGGCATGGCCACCCGCAAGGCGTCGGGCGCGATCCTCAGCGCGATCGGCCCCGTGCTGCCCGAGTTGTGGGGCGGCTCGGCCGACCTGGCTGAGAGCAACCTCACCACGATGGAGGGCGAGCCCTCGTTCATCCCGGTGGATCACCAGACCGCCATGTGGCCCGGCAACCCGTACGGGCGGACGATGCACTTCGGCATCCGCGAGCACGGGATGGGCGCGATCCTGAACGGCATCGCGCTGTCCGGCGGCACCCGCCCCTACGGCGGGACGTTCCTGGTGTTCAGCGACTACATGCGGCCCTCCGTGCGGCTCGCGGCGCTGATGGAGCTGCCGGTCACTTACGTCTGGACGCACGACTCCATCGGCCTCGGCGAGGATGGTCCTACCCACCAGCCGATCGAGCACGTGTGGGCGCTGCGCGCCATCCCGCACCTGGAGGTGGTCAGGCCTGGTGACGCGAACGAGACAGTCGTCGCCTGGCGGACCATCCTGGAGCGGGCCCGCCCCGCTGCCTTGTGCCTGACCAGGCAGAACCTGCCCGTGCTCGACCGCTCAGCCGGTAATGGGCAGGGCCTGGAGAGCGCCGAGGAGGTGGCTCGCGGCGGTTACGTGCTGGCGGGAGGCACCGACGTCATCCTGATCGCAACCGGCAGCGAGGTCCCGATCGCGCTCGACGCCCGCGAGCAGCTGGCCGCCGGCGGCGTTTCCGCCCGCGTGGTGTCCATGCCGTGCGTGGAATGGTTCAACGATCAGGACGAGTCCTACCGGCGCGAGGTGCTGCCGCCCACCATCCCCGCGCGGGTATCGGTGGAGGCGGGCATTACCGCGCCCTGGAAGTTGTTTGTCGGAGACGCGGGCGCTTCAATTGGAGTAGACCACTTTGGCGCTTCCGCCGATTACAAGAAGATCTATCAGGAGTTTGGCATCACCGCGGAGCGGGTAACCGCTGCCGCACGCGACAGTCTGGCCAGGGTCAGGGGCCACTAAGATAGCCCCGCCTGCGGCGTGCAGGGAAGGGAAGCAACCGTGTCAGTTGACGTTCTCGGACAGCTATCCGAGGCCGGAGTGTCGGTGTGGCTGGATGACATCAGCCGCGACCGGCTTCGCACCGGCAACCTGCAGGAGCTTATCGACGACCACCATGTGGTCGGCGTGACCTCGAACCCGACCATCTTCGCGCACGCGCTCTCCTCCGGGAAGGCTTACGACGAGCAGGTCGCCGACCTGAAGACCCGCGGCGTGTCGGTGGAGGAGGCCTCCCGGGCCATCACCACCTATGACATCCGCTGGGCGTGTGACGTGCTGCGCCCGGTGTACGACGCGACCGGCGGTCTCGACGGCCGGGTGTCGCTCGAGGTCGACCCGAGGCTGGCCAAGGACACGGCCGCGACCATCGCGGAAGCCCGGGCCCTGTGGTGGATGGTGGACCGGCCGAACCTGTTCATCAAGATCCCCGCTACCCCCGAGGGGCTGCCCGCGATCACGCAGGCCATCTCGGAAGGAATCAGCGTCAACGTCACGCTGATCTTCTCGCTCCAGCGGCACGCCGAGGTCATCGACGCGTACACGGCGGGCCTGGAACAGGCCAAGGCGGCCGGGCATGACATCTCCCAGATTCGTTCGGTGGCGTCATTCTTCGTCAGCCGGGTGGACACCGAGGTCGATGCCAGGCTGGACAAGCTGGGTACCCCCGAGGCCAAGGCGCTGCGCGGGAAGGCGGCCATCGCGAACGCGCGGCTCGCCTATGAGCTGTTCGAGCAGAAGTGCGCCGAGGAGCGGTGGCGCGCCCTGGCCGCCGAGGGCGCGAACGTCCAGCGGCCGCTGTGGGCCTCGACCTCGACGAAGGACCCGTCGTACCCCGACACCATGTACGTCGTCGAGCTAGTCGTGGCTGACACGGTGAACACCATGCCCGAGGCCACGATCAAGGCCACCGCCGACCACGGCGAGCTGCGCGGCGACACCGTGCACGGCACCTACGACGCGGCCCGGAAGGTCTTCGCCGACCTGGAGCAGCTCGGCATCGCCTACGACGACGTCGTGCAGGTGCTTGAGGACCAGGGCGTGGCGAAGTTCGCGGCGTCCTGGAACGAACTGCTCGACACGATCCGAACCAATATGGGGCTTTGAGTGACGGCAGATCAGGGCCTGGCCCCGGCTAACCCCGGCGTCATCGCAGGACTGGACGAGGTGTCAGGAACGCGCAATCCGCTCCGCGACCCGCGGGACCGGCGCATCCCGCGGGTGGCCGGTCCGTGTGTGCTCGTCATGTTCGGAGTCACCGGGGACCTGGCGCGCAAGAAGCTGATGCCGGCCGTCTATGACCTGGCCAACCGCGGCCTGCTGCCGCCGGGCTTCTCGTTCGTCGGCTTCGCCCGCCGGGACTGGGAGGACGAGGACTTCGCCCAGCTCACCTACGAAGCGGTGAAGGAGTACGCCCGCACGCCGTTCCGCGACGCGGTGTGGCAGCAGCTCAGCGAGGGCGTCAAGTTCGTGTCCGGGTCGTTCGACGACGACGAGGCCTTCGACCAGCTGGCCGCGTGCGTCAGGCAGCTCGACGTGGACCGGGGCACCGGGGGGAACTACGCGTTCTACCTGTCGGTCCCGCCGGGCCAGTTTCCCACGGTGGTGCGGCAGCTCAAGCGCAGCGGCCTGGCCGACTCCGCGGACGGCGGCTGGCGCCGGGTGGTGATCGAGAAGCCGTTCGGCCACGACCTGGCCAGCGCGCGGGAGCTGAACGCGACCCTGGAAGGGGTCTTCCCGCCGGAAGCCGTGTTCCGCATCGACCACTACCTCGGCAAGGAGACGGTGCAGAACATCCTGGCGCTGCGCTTCGCCAACGAGATGTACGAGCCGATCTGGAACCGCGGCTACGTGGACCACGTCCAGATCACGATGGCCGAGGACATCGGCATCGGCGGGCGGGCCGGCTACTACGACGGCATCGGCGCCGCCCGGGACGTCATCCAGAACCACTTGCTGCAGCTGCTGGCGCTGACCGCCATGGAGGAGCCGGTCGCGTTCGACGCGGATTCGCTGCGGATGGAGAAGGTGAAGGTGCTCTCCGCGGTCCGGCTGCCCGTCGACCTCGCGACGGGCACGGCGCACGGGCAGTACTCGGCCGGCTGGCAGGGCGGCCGACAGGTGGGCGGCTTCCTCGAGGAGGACGGCATCCCGGCGGATTCCCACACCGAGACCTACGCCGCGCTGCGGCTGGGCGTCGACACCAGGCGCTGGGCCGGCGTGCCGTTCTACCTGCGTGCGGGCAAGCGGCTGCCGCGCCGGATGACGGAGATCGCGCTGATCTTCCACCGCGCTCCGCACCTGCCGTTTTCGGCCACCGACACCGAGGAACTCGGCCAGAACGCCATGGTGATCAGGATCCAGCCGGACGAGGGCATCACGGTCAGGTTCGGTTCGAAGGTGCCGGGCACGGCCATGGAAGTCCGGGACGTGAACATGGACTTCGCCTACGGCGTGTCCTTCACCGAGTCGAGCCCCGAGGCCTACGAGCGGCTGCTGCTCGACGTCCTCATCGGCGACCCGCCGCTGTTCCCCAGGCAGCAGGAAGTGGAACTCGGCTGGCGGATCCTCGACCCGGTGGAAGAATTCTGGGCCTCCTACACCAAGCCGGACCAGTATCCGTCCGGTTCGGCGGGCCCCGCGTCAGCGGACGCGCTGATGGCTCGGGACGGGCGAGCATGGCGGCGTTTGTAACCGGGAGGCTGCGATGAACATTGACCTGACCGACACCAGCACCGGCGCCATCCACGAGGCGTTCACCCAGGCGCGTCGTCGCATGGGCGGCCCCACCTCCGGCATGGTGCTGACGCTGATCATCGTCACCGACGAGGCCGCGCAGTACGACGCCGTCCGGGCGGCTAACCAGGCAGGCCGTGAGCACCCGAGCCGGGTGCTCGCCGTTATCGCCCGCAAGCCCAAGGCCGAGTCCCGGCTGGACGCCGAGATCCGGGTGGGCGAGACCGGACCCGGCGTGACCATCCTGCTCCGCATGTACGGCCCGCTTGGCCAGCACGCCGACTCGGTGGTCGCGCCGCTGCTCGCTCCCGATGTGCCCGTGGTCACCTGGTGGCCGGACGAAGCGCCGCCCTCACCCAGCGCGGATCCGCTCGGCGCGGTGGCCCAGCGCCGGGTGACGGACGCGGCGGCCAGCGAGGCGCCGCGGGAGATGCTGCTGACCCTGGCCAAGGCGTACCAGCCGGGTGACACCGACCTGAGCTGGAGCCGGTCGACGTCCTGGCGTTCGCTGCTCGCCGCCACCCTGGACCAGCCCTACCCGGAACTGTTCCGCGGCGAGGTCCTGGCCGAGCCGGGCAACCCGAGTGCGGACCTGATCGCGGCCTGGCTCGGGCTGCGGCTCGGCATCGAGGTCCAGCGCGGCGAGTCCGGCGGCCCGGGGATCACCGAGGTGAGTTTCGAGACGGCGGACGGGAAGGTCGCGCTGTCCCGGCCGGACGGCCGGAACGCCACCCTGTCCTGGCCGGGGCGTCCGGAACGCCGGGTCGCGCTGCACCGGCGGGAGGCCGCCGACCTGATCGCCGAGGAGCTGCGCAGGCTCGAGCCGGACGAGGTCTACGCGGAAACCCTGCGCGCGCTGGCCGCAGGCACCGGAGCGCCCGGTTAATGAGCGAGCCAAAGAGGCGCGGCGCCGTCTGGACTGAGGAGCGACGGAGGAGCGACGAGGGAAGACGGCGCCTTAAAAGCGCCTCGGCGGCGAGCGAAGGAAAACAATGAGCGTGCCCGAGGTGATCGTGCACCGGGACGCGCAGCTGCTCGCCAAGGCCATCGCGGCCCGCCTGGTCACCAGGCTGGTCGACGCCGTGGCCGCGCGCGGGACCGCTTCCGTCGTGCTCACCGGAGGCGGCATCGGCACCAAGGTGCTGGCCGAACTAGCCGTCACCCCGGCCAGGGACGCCATCGACTGGCGGCACCTGGACATCTGGTGGGGAGACGAGCGGTTCCTCCCGGTCGGCGACCCGGAAAGGAACGAGACCGGCGCGCGTTCGGCCCTGCTCGATCACGTGGACGTCGACCCGGCCCGGGTGTATCCCATGCCGGGTCCCGGCGGGCCGGACGGCGACGACCCGGAGGCGGCAGCCGCCAGGTACGCATCGTGGCTGGCCACCGCGACCAGGCCCGAGGACCACGGACCGGTGCCCGCCTTCGACGTGCTGATGCTCGGCATCGGCCCCGAGGGGCACGTCGCCTCGCTGTTTCCCGGCATGCCGGCGCTTTACGACGAACGGCCGGTCGTGGCGGTCCGCGGCTCACCCAAGCCCCCGCCGACCCGGCTGACCATGACCCTGCCATCGATCCAGGCGGCCCGCGAGATCTGGATCATCGCATCGGGCCCCGACAAGGTCAACGCGATCGCGATGGCGCTGTCCGACGCCGGGCCCGTGCAGGTACCCGCCGCCGGAGCCCGCGGCAGGCAGCGGACGCTATTCCTGCTCGACAGCGCCGCCGCGGCTAAGGTGCCGCCGCAGATCGGCCGCCAGGGCGCCCACTGACTTGTCCCCCGGCCGGCGAGCGAACGCCAGGCCGGCGGCCAGGCTGGCGACGGGGAGGGCGGCGAGCACGTACCGGTAGCTGAACCCCGCGGTCATCGGCGGCAGCACGATCAGCAACACTCCCACCAGCCAGGGCAGCAGGCCAATGCCACCCCACCGGCGCCAGCGGCCCAGCACGCCGACGGCACCGATGAGCACGATCAGGCCAAGCAGCGTGCCACGCAGGTAGATGTACCGCTGGTAGATCTGGAGCAGCCGCTGCCACGGCTGGATCACTGTGGTGTTCCCGAGCCCCGCGCCGCCGAAGTCCCGCCGCGCGGCGCACATCTGCAGCGCCGCGGTGTCACTCCCGTAGTTCTTGGTCCACTTGGCGACATGTGCGGGAACGTCCGGGCCGGCCCACCAGGGGATCAGCGCGTCCAGAGTCCGGGCTGATACGAACTGGAAGGCCGGGCTGTTCCCGTAGTAGTTATGCGGGTCGGGCTGCCGGTTCCAGCCGAAGGTGTGCAGCGTGTCATGAGCCACCACACGCAGGTAGTCGAACGGCTGGGCCAGGATGGCGTCCCTGGCGAACTTCTCCGCCATGCCGTTGACCCGCGGTGTGAACCGCAGGGAGTTGTCAGTGGAGTGGTACAGGTTATACAGCGGGGTGGTGACGTGGTTGTCTGGCCATAGCTCATTGTCCGCCCACAGGTACTCCCCCGATACCGGGCGCAGGTACGGCGGCGTCGGGTCACACAGCGCGCGGACGTCGGCCGGGGGGTTGATCTTGGCGCACTCAGCGAACGTGCTGACCCTGCTGTACAGGAACGTGCCCGAGGATTCGGTCAGCGCGTACTTGCCGTACGTGCCGTGGAACCAGAACATGTACGCCGCGATGGGCGCGACGCCGGCCACAAGCAGGGCAACCAGGCGCCGCCAGCCCACCCGCCTGGCCAGCATGGCCACCAGGACCACCAGAAGCAGTGGCTGGCCGACGGACCTCACCAGGGTGGCGTAGCCGATGAGCAGCCCGGCGACGGCCATCACCGGGACCGACGGGCGGTCACTCCAGCAGAGGATCACGATGGCGACGGTGCCGAGGAAGATGAACAGCGTGTCGGCGGTGACCATGTGCTCGAGGTGCAGCTCGTACGAGTCGAACAGGACGGGCAGCGCCGGCAGCGCCGCTCCCCACCACGGCAGCCCCCGGTGGCGCAGGAGGGCGTAGATGAGGACGCCCAGGACGACGCCCATGGCCGCCTGCAGCAAAGTCAGCGGATAGGCACTGTGCAGGGGAAGCAGCACGTCGATGAAGAACGGGTAGCCGTTCGGCCGGACCCGGTCCGGGACATGCGTCACGGCGTCGACGATGTAGTTGTAAGAGTCGTTGAACCACAGGATCGGCGGGTACCCGAATATCACGACGATCCGCATCACGACCGCGGCCACGAGCACGATGGTGAACTGCCAGTGCGTAACGACGGGGCGGGTGAGCCGCGTCAGCCGCGAGCCCCGCTCCTGCTCAGGCGGCTGCTGATCGGGAATGACCCGATCGCTGCCGGTGGTCGCATTAGACAACGACCGCCTCCTGACTCTCCGAGCCTGCCGGGAATCCTCTGTCCCTTTCGCTGATCCCGCAGGCCCCGGGAGATCAAGCATGCCCAACGCGCTCTCGCCACGTCGCCGACTCATAGTAGCCGCCTGCCCGGGCAGACGGCATGTATTACCGCTTAACGGCGCGGACTTGCGTGTCCTGCGTCACTGGCGGTTATCAGCGTCCCCCGTACCCTACCCGGCACGCGAGCAGGCAGATGAACACGACCGACAGCGCGGCCGCGGTGTCCGGCGAGCCGGCCGCTGCCGCGATCATGATCCAGACGAAGATGACCGGCAGCAGCCTGCCCAGCGGCCGGTCGCGCCCGCCATAACGCGGCCGGGGCACCAACGGCGCCACCTGCTGCGCGGCGGGCACCGGACGCGGTAGTCGTTGTGGCAGGTCAGCGCCGAGCACCGGTTCGACGGGCAGGTCCCCCGTCAGCTCACGCAGGTCGGCCCAGGTCTTAGAGGCGTAGGCGGCCGAGGTGCGCTCCTCGAATTCTTCCAGCGTCAGCCGACCGTCCGTGTACGCATCCCGGAGGACGTCGACAACGCTCTCCCGCTCATTGTCGGACGCGCGGATCGGTCGGTCGGTCATCGGCACGGACCCTTCCTCGTTTCCTCTTGATCCTAACCCAGCATCCGGCCGAAACCCGGATGGCGAGGACACGAGAGCCGCGGATGGCAATGTGGGGCATGACGGACGACCAGGGCGTGCCGGCGTTCACGCTGACACCGGGCCCGCCGGGGCGGCTCCGGCGGCCCCGGTGCCGGCGCCGCCGGCGAGGCGGCGCTCGGCGTGGATCCCTATGCCGGCAAGGCTTATCCGGATATTTCGGACCGCAAAGGAGCCCGGGAAACGGAATCGGACGCCTCACTGTGAGGCAGCGCCCGGAGGATTAATAAAAGCGAGAGACTTTTGGGTCTCGCACCCTAACGCACGCGGCGTTACGCTGTTGGCGAATCAGTCATCTGGTCAATCTGTGCCGTATGTGGCCAGAAGAAGGTTTCGGCATGAAGGTCTTGGTGCGTACGACAAGGTCCTCATGCCAGCCAGCAGTAACGACGGGCACCCCGCCCTCTCGACCGCCGCATGGTCCGCCGGGAGCCGGACGAGCCATTCCTCACTAGGAGGGATCGAACTTGAGCGTCAGCGAAGACCGCACAGTCCAGCCCAGCCCCACCACTCCTGCCCCCGCACCGGGCATCGCCGACCCTGCCCCGCTCGGGCTCGGCGCGTTTGCCCTCACCACGTTCTTGCTGTCCGCCGCCAACGCCGGCTGGATGACCAAGGCCACCGGCGATGCGTGGCTTGGCTACGCCTTCGCCTACGGCGGATTCGCCCAGTTGCTGGCCGGCATGTGGGAGTTCCGCAACCGGAACGTGTTCGGCGCCACCGCCTTCTCCACTTATGGCGGCTTCTGGATCGGGCTCGGCCTGTGGGCCCTGCTGGTTGCGCCCAAGGCCGCCTCGCCGGCCGCGGCCGGCCACGACATAGCCTGGATCCTGCTCGCGTTCGCCATCTTCAACACCTACATGCTCATTCTGAGCACTCAGACGAACATGGCAGTGTTCGCGGTTTTCCTCACCCTGGAACTCACCGAGATCATCCTGTTCATCGGCAACTTCACCGCCAGCACGGGAACGGTCAAGTTGGGCGGTTACGTCGGCCTGGTCACCGCCCTGACTGCCTGGTACGCGTCGGCGGCCGGCGTCTCGAACGGCATCGCGGCCGGGAAGCTCAGGTTCCCGATGGGCAGGCCGCTGATCAGCTAGGCCTTACCTCGCATCAGCGCTGGGGAGCACCCGCTCCCCAGCGCTTTTGGTTCTCCGGGGTCGGCGGCCAGGCCCGCCAGGAGCCGGATAGCGTTAGCCGCACGAATCAGTCGCGAAGGGAGGAGCACGGGTGCAGAACGGAAGGCAGATCGACCTGTCCGCGCAGATCGAGCGCGTCAAGCGCAGGACGAGACCGTGGAAGTCGATCATCGCGCTGCTGCTCGCTATCGCCGCCGCGGTCATCTCCCGTTCGGCCCGCAACGACTCGCACGCCATTTTCATCGCGAACCACCGGACCAACCAGTGGGTCGCCGCAGGCACGGCCGCGCTGTTCCTCGTCTTCGGCTCGACAGCGACCTACGGCCTGGCCGGGAAAGCCAGGGAGTTGCTCGAGCCCAAGGCGGGTACCGGGCACGCGGCGATCGTCAGGTACGCCATCTTGCTCGTCGGCGCGTTCACTACGTTGGTGGTCGCGCTTGGGCTGTTCGGCGTCCAGGTCGGGCAGCTCCTCCTCGGCGGCGCACTGACCAGCGTGTTCGTTGGCATCGCGGCACAGCAGGCGCTCGGCAACGTGTTCGCCGGGCTGGTGCTGCTCGTCGCCCGGCCATTCCACGTGGGTGACGCGATCCGGCTGCGGGCTGGCGCGCTCGGCGGCACGCTGGACGGCATCGTGACCGATATCGGGATCACCTATGTTCGCCTTGACACCGACGGCAGCGTGATGTCGATCCCTAACTCGCAGGTGCTCAACGCCGTCGTCGGTCCCGTCCCGCCGGCGCGGGAGGATGCCCCGGCAGTCCAGGACGGCGCGTCGGGCACGCCGGGCGGCCCGGAGCAGCCGCACCCGCGCCCCGCCGGCCCCATCTAGCGGACCAGCTCACCAGGCCCGGGTCTCGGCAGGCAGAACGAAGGGCCGGCTGGCAAGCCAGCCGGCCCTTCGTCACGATGACCGGTGCGGAGGTCGCCTCTCGGCGAAAGGCGCAACGCGGCTCCAGCCGAACGGTATTCCGCGAAGGCAGTAGGTGCGGCCCGGGGGACACAGCCGCACCGGCTGATACCTAGTAACGCCCGCGGCGCCGCCTCTGTTCCCGGCGCGTGGGCGGATCTGTTTCGTACGGGAACGACGAGACGGCCTGCTGGCTGGCAGTGGCCTCCGGATCCTGATTCTGGTACTGCCCGCTCCCCCCGCTGTAGGCGTCGTCCTTCCCGCCGTAACCGAAGGTGCTGTATCCCTGGTCTGGGTACGCGCCCGCGTCGGCATGGACCTGCTGGTTCTGCCCGCCGTACCCGTACTCGCCGTATCCCTGGTCGGGGTAAGCCGAGGTGTCGGCCTCCTGGTGGCCCTGCTCCTGGTAGCCCTGCTCCTGGTAACCCTGCGCGCCGTACCCCTGGTAGCCCTGGTCCGCATACCCGGATCCGGGAGAACTCGCGGTGCTCTCGAATCCCTGGCTGGCCGGGGCCTGGTACCCGTACTCCTCGTAGCCCTGCTCGGGGCGGCCGCCCTGCTCCTGGTAGGACTGGCCCTGGCCCTGGTAGCGCTGCTCCTGGTAACGCGGATCCTGGGAAAGCGGCTCCTGATAGCGGTCGTCCTCGTAGCGCTGCTCCTGGTAGCCCTGCTCCTGGTAACCCTGTCCCTGGTAGGACTGGTCCTGGTAGCGCTGGCCCTGATAGGCGTCGCCGGCGTAACCCGGGCGCTCCTGGCCCTGGTAACCGGACTCCGTGTAGGCGCGGTCTTCATAGGAGCCGCCGCCATAGCCAGGCCCGGAAGCGTCGTAACCAGCCCCGGAGTAGGATTCCGCCGCGTAGCCCTGGCCCGGACTGGACTGGACCTGGCTGGACTGGACCTGGCTGGACTGGACCTGGCTGGACTGGCCCTGGCTGGACTGGCCCTGGCTGGACTGGCCCTGGCTGGACTGGCCTTGATAGGACCCGCTGTCATAGCCCGGGTACGAGGCAGCGGCGTAACCCCGGTCGGGACCGGCCGCCGGCCCGCCGTACCTCTGGTCGGCGTAGTCCTGGCCGACGTAGCCCCGGTCAGGGTAGCCCTGGCCGCCGTAGCCCTGATCGGCATAGCCCTGATCGGCATAGCCCTGATCGGCATAGCCCTGATCGGGCATAACCCTGGCCGGCATAGTCCTTGTCGGTGTAGCCGTATCCAGGTTCGCCGTAACCCTGCCCGGCGTAGCCGCGGTTGCCGTAGCCCTGCTCGCCACCGTAACCGCGGTCCTGGTACCCCGGCTGGGCGTAGCCGCGCTCGGCGTACTGGCCTTGGTCGGGATACAGGCCCTGGTCGGCGTACTGGCCTTGGTCGGGATACTGGCCCTGGTCGGCGTACTGGCCCTGGTCGGGATACTGGCCCTGGTCGGGATACTGGCCCTGGTCGGGATACTGGCCCTGGTCGGCGTACTGGCCGCCGTAGGAGCGGGCCGTGTCACCGTAGCCCTCGGCCGGGAGCTGCCGCCGCCCGCCGCGCTGCTCCGGATAGCGCTGCTGCTCCGGGTAATACTGCTCGGGGTAATCCTCCACGTACCCCTGCGGACTCTGCGGCGCCTGGGATCCTTGGGACGACGGACCGGGCGGAAGCGCCAGCGGGCCAGGGGGCAACGCCCGCGCTACCCGCGTTCCTGGGGCTGGTGCCGCTGCGAAGACCATCGTGCCGGCCGGGTCATCGGAGCGCAGCGCGCGGAAGTCGCCGGTCACCGGGCCGGAGAAATCGGCCTCGCGGCCGTAACCACCCGGCAGCGCCGTCAGCCGCGGGTCGGTCGGCGCGCCGGGGAGCTGGCTGGCATAAGCCCCGGAGCCTCGGGGGTCGGGAGCCTGTGCACCGCGCTGCAAGGCGTCGATCAGCCTCGGCAGCTCCTCCATCGGCAGCCGGAACGTGCCGGTGCAGGTGCCTCCCTGCCAGATGCTGAAGACGGAGACCCCGGTGTCGGCGTACCAGCTCAGGCGCATGCTCCGGGAGCTGCCGCGCACGTCGAAGAAAACCTCGCCGAGCCGGGGCAGCGGCGCCGCGTCCGACGCTGACATGGTGCCCATCGTGGCCTTGCTCCCTTCTCTTTGTCCAGTTCGTCACGAACACTCTCCAGCAGGCTAGCTGGAGGCTGGAATTCAGGTAGGGAATTTCGCCACCCCGCGTGCAAGACCACTGTCGCGGGTGGCATCATTAGCGACGGGCATGCAGCGGCCTGCGCGATGGTTTTACAGGACGGGTGAACCGACGCGCGGGCGCCAGCCGTTCGGTATGGTAACCACTTGCTTACGCGGTCGCCGTACCCGTGCACGGGAACACTACGTCGCGAAGACGCGTTGTATCTTGCAACGCAGGCTTCCGGACAGGACTGGCTCTCGTGTCCACGAGCCTGACGCTGCACTGTAACGCACTATTTGATGCATCTTGGTTGAGGTGATTGATCCATGTCTCAGGTACGTCGGCAGTCGGCTGTGCTTCCCCGCCCGAACTGGGGTTGGCAAGATGCTGCCGCGTGCAAGGGCGAAGACCTGCTGCTCTTCTTCGGCCCCGACGGTGAGCGCCAGCCGGAGCGGGAGATCAGGGAGCGGAAGGCCAAGGGAGTCTGCGCCTCTTGCCCGGTGCGGCTCGAATGCCTGAACTACGCGGTTTCACGGCCGGAGAAGTACGGCACGTGGGGTGGCCTGAACGAGGACGAGCGGTCGGCCGAGCGGCGCCGCCGCATGCGCCGGGCCAACGCCGCCTAGACCCGGGCCGCTGGCCAGGGAACTGGGCTCAGTCGAGCAGCGCCAGCACGTCGGCGTCGGTCAGCTGGCCGAAGGACGTGTACCACTGCCCTACGGACCGGAACCGCCTGGGCGTCGCCAAGATGATCACCTGGTCGGCTTCGGCGTGCATCTCTTCCGCCGCCGTCGGCGCGGCGACCGGGGCCGCCAGCACGATGAAACCCGCCTGCGCCGCGCGCACCGATCGCAGCGCGGCCCGGGCGGTCACGCCGGTCGCCAGGCCGTCATCCACCACGATCACGCACCAGCCTCCCACCTGCGGCAACGGGCGACCACCCCGGTACACCTGCACCCGCCTGGCCAGCTCGGCCTGCTCGGCGGCGACGACCGGAGCCAGGTCGGCCGGGGAAAGTGACAGCCGGCCGAGCAGGCCGGCGTCGTACACGGCCGTTTCCAGGCCCTCCGCGATGGCGCCCACGCCGAGTTCAGGCTGGCTCGGATAGCCGATCTTCCGGGTCACGATGACGTTCATCGGCGCGCCCAGCGCCGCGGCAACCTGTTTCGCCACGGCCACCCCGCCCCTGGGCAGGGCGAGTACCACGACCCGTTCGGCCCAGTCGTCGAGGGCGACGGCGCGGGTGAGGCGTTCGGCGAGCAGGATCCCGGCGGCCTGCCGGTCCGGGAAGGGGAGCAGGTACTCACCCTGGCGCATGTTCCGGATTTACCCGCGTAACGAGATGCAATGCCCCCGCAGGGCCGCACAATAGAAAGATGATCTGCGTCTCGTGCCGGAAGCGCCACCACGAGGAGTGCCCGGGCGGCACCTGGTGTGACTGCCAGCACATGCCGCCGGCCGCGCCGCCGGGGGCCTCCGGGGCCGCCGCGGCCGAGCCGTCGCTCAGCTGGCTCCGCCAGGGCTAGGCCGGGAGCCCGGAGGACAGCGCCGGGGGCACCGGGAATAACCGCGTGCGCGGGCCGGTTACCCCGCGTATGCCGCCGGATGTGACCATTCGCACCGTCCACATACCGGACGCTGCCTGGACAGCATGGTCCGTTACATGTGATCCTGGCGTCATGAGTGTTAAGGACCCGCTGCTCGTCGTGCGACGGCACGTCGACTTCCTGCGCGTCCGTAGCGCCATCTGTCTGCTTGCCCGATAATCGCCGGCCCGGATTCTCCCACCGGGCGCGCGCGCGATGCCGGGCGCCATCCTGCTGGACCCCCGCGGCTGAACCGCGTCTGAACGGGCGGCCAGCGGAGCCCAGGTTCTCGTGACATGCGCGTCCCCGAACCTGAAGGAACCCCTCCACATGCCAGTCGCAACTGGGGCCAAGCGCAAACGCGGCGAAGGCCAGTGGGCGCTCGGGTATCGCGAGCCGCTCAACAAGAACGAGGAAAACAAGCGGAACGACGACGGGCTCAATGTCCGTCAGCGGATCATCGACGTCTACTCCAAGTACGGTTTCGACTCCATCGACCCAGCCGACCTGCGCGGCCGGTTCCGCTGGTACGGGCTGTACACCCAGCGCCGGCCCGGCATCGACGGCGGCAAGACCGCCGTGCTCGAGCCCGAGGAACTCGATGACCGCTACTTCATGCTGCGGGTCCGCATTGACGGCGGCCAGCTATCCAACGACCAGCTGCGGGTCATCGCCTACATCTCGCGCCGGTACGCGCGCGGCACCGCGGACGTGACCGACCGGCAGAACATCCAGCTGCACTGGATCGAGATCGAGAACGTTCCCGACATCTGGGAGGCGCTCGAGTCGGTGGGCCTGTCCACCACCGAGGCCTGCGGCGATACTCCGCGGGTGATCCTCGGCTGCCCGCTGGCCGGCATCGACGCGGACGAGATCATCGACGGCACGCCGGAGATCGCCGCCATCGGCGAGCAGTACATCGGCGACGCCGCGTTCTCGAACCTGCCGCGCAAGTTCAAGTCCACGATCAGCGGCTGCTCGGCGCAGTGCGCCATCCACGAGATCAATGACATCGCGTTCGTCGGCGTGGTCAACGAGAACGGGGAAACCGGGTACGACCTGTGGGTGGGCGGGGGCCTGTCCACCAACCCGATGATCGGCAAGCGGCTCGGCGCGTTCGTCCGGCCGGGCCAGGTCGCCGAAGTCTGGGCGGGCGTGACCGGACTGTTCAGGGACTACGGTTACCGCCGCCTGCGGCACCGGGCCAGGATCAAGTTCCTGGTCGCGGACTGGGGCCCGGAACGGTTCCGCGAGGTGCTGGAGAAGGAGTACCTCGGCTACGCACTGCCGGACGGTCCGGCCCCGGCCGCGCCCCGCGGCGGGATCCGCGACCACGTGGGCGTGCACAAGCAGCGCGACGGGAACTACTACGTCGGCTTCGCGCCGACCGTGGGCCGCCTTTCGGCTGACACGCTCGACCTCATCGCCGGACTGGCCGCCACCTACGGCAGCGGCCGGGTGCATACCACGACCGAGCAGAAGATGGTCATCCTGGACGTGCCCCCGGAGCGCACGGACGAGCTCGTGGCCGAGCTGGACAAAGCCGGCCTGCCGGCCCGGCCCAGCGCGTTCCGCCGGCACACGATGGCCTGTACCGGCATCGAGTTCTGCAAGCTGGCGATCGTGGAGACCAAGGCCCGGGCGGCCGACCTGATCAGCGAGCTCGAGCGGCGCCTGCCCGGTTTCGGCGCCCCGGTCACGATCAACGTGAACGGCTGCCCGAACTCCTGCGCCCGGATCCAGACCGCCGACATCGGCCTGAAGGGCTCGCTGGTCACCGGGCCGGACGGCCGGCAGGTCGAAGGCTTCCAGGTGCACCTGGGCGGCAGCCTGAACGGCGGCGACGGCTCCGGCTCCGGCTTCGGCCGCAAGGTGCGCGGGCTCAAGGCCACGGCCGAGGAACTGCCGGACTACGTGGAACGGGTGCTGCGCCGCTTCGACGCGGCCCGCGAGCCCGGTGAGAGCTTCGCCGCCTGGACCTCCCGGGCCAGTGATGAGGAGCTCTCGTGACCACCAGGGCCGTTCCCTTCTACTGCCCCTACTGCGGCGAGGAGGACCTCGAACCGCAAGGTGCCGCCGACGGTGAATGGCACTGTCGCAGCTGCACGAGGACATTCCAGCTACGCTTTGCCGGAATAGGAGTCACACTGTGAGTCCCGTCGTAACGCGCGACCTGGCGCAGCGGACCAGGCTGGAGGACCCTGAGCAGATGCGAACCCTCGCCGAACAGGCCGCGGAGCAACTCGCCGACGCGCCGGCCGAAGAGGTAATTCGCTGGGCCGTCGACACGTTCGGCGAGCGGATCTGCGTGACCTCCTCGATGACCGACGCCGTGATCCTCCATCTCGCCGCGGGCGTTCATCCCGGCATTGACGTGGTGTTTCTTGACACCGGCTACCACTTCCCCGAGACCATCGGCACCAGGGACGCGGTCGAGGTGGTGTACCCGATCCACCTGGTCAACGTCACCCCGTCGCGCACGGTGGCCGAACAGGATGCCGAGCTCGGGCCCAGGCTGTTCGGGCGCAACCCGGACCTGTGCTGCTACCTGCGCAAGGTCGAGCCGCTTGAGCGGACGCTGGGCAACTACGACGCCTGGATCACCGGTGTGCGCCGGGACGAGACCAGCAACCGCCGGCAGGCCCGGGTTGTCGAGTGGGACGACCGGCGGGAGATGGTCAAGGTCAACCCGATCGTCAGCTGGACCCAGAAGCAGGTGGACGACTTCATCACCGCCAACGGCGTGCTGGTGAACCCGCTGGTCTACGACGGCTACCCGTCGATCGGCTGCGCGACCTGCACGCTTCGCGTCGAACCGGGCGCGGACCCGCGCAGCGGCCGCTGGGCCGGAACCGGCAAGACGGAGTGCGGCATCCATGCCTGACGGTGCTGGCCCGGGGGGACGACCCCCCGGAACCCCCCGCTCACAGGGGGGCTGCCCGCCCCCCCGTACCCCCCCGGGCATTCTCGTTGCCGTCGCCCACGGCAGCGCGGATCCGCGGGCCGCGGCCACCATCGCGGAGCTGGCCGCGGCGGCCAGGGAGCGCTCCCCCGGGCTGGACCTGCGCACCGCCTTCCTGGGCCACGCCCCGCCGTCGCTGCCGCAGGTCCTGGGCACGATCGAGGCAGGCCGCCAGGTGACCGTGCTGCCGCTGCTGCTGACCGCGGCGTACCACAGCAAGGCCGATATCCCTCGCATGCTGGCCAGGACGCCGCGGCCGCGGGTCAGCTACGGCGCCACCCTGGGACCGCACCCGCTGCTGCTGAACGCGATGGAGCGCCGCCTCGCTGAGGCGGATCCCGGGAGCCTCGAGGACCCGGCGCGCACCGCGGTGGTGCTCGCGGCGGCCGGTTCCAGCGACCCCGAGGCGAATGCCACCATCGCCCGGATGGCGGCGCAGTGGCAGGCCCGGACCCGGTGGTTCGCGGTCCGGCCGGCCTACGCCTCGGCGGCCGAGCCCTCCCCTGCGGCGGCGGTGGCCGGCCTGCTGCGGGACGGGGCGCCCCGGGTGGTGGTCGCCACCTACCTGCTCGCGCCCGGCCTGTTCGCCGACCGGATCCGCCAGGCCGCCCTGGCCGCGGGCGCGGCGGCCGTCTCCCCCGCGCTCGGCGCATGCGCCGAGGTGGCGGAGGTCTTGCTGGACCGCTTCGCCGCAGCGGGATCAACCAGGCGGACCGCGGCGTAAGTCGGGCGCGTAAATCTGGGTAAAACTCCGGATAACCCTCGAGAAAACCGAGGAACCCCGACCTGCTGGTCACGATCCGGTATCGTACGTCCCTCCGGGCGGCACCCTACCCGGAAGAGTCGGCCGCTGGCCGAACGCGACCCGACTGGCCGCCAAAGGGGGCGATTGCGTATCTGGCCGGGAACGCCATACCCGCTTGGTGCGACCTGGGACGGATGGGGCACGAACTTCACCCTCTTCTCCGAGGTCGCGAACCGTGTAGAGCTCTGCCTTTTCGACGAGGCCGATGACGGAGGCGGGGCGCTCACCGAGACCAGGGTCGAGCTGACCGAGGTCGACGGCTTCGTGTGGCACGGCTACCTGCCCGGCATCGCGCCGGGGCAACGGTACGGCTACCGCGTGCACGGGCCGTACGATCCCCCGCGCGGGCTGCGCTGCGACGGGTCCAAACTGCTGCTCGACCCGTACGGCAAGGCGGTCCAGGGTGACCTCCGCTGGGACGAGTCCCTGTTCGACTACCAGTTCGCCAACCCCAGGAAGCGGAACACCGAGGACAGCGCGCCGCACATGCCGAAGAACGTGGTCATCAACCCGTTCTTCGACTGGGGCAACGACCGGGCCCCGCAGATCCCCTACCACGAGACGATCATCTACGAAGCGCACGTACGCGGGCTGACCCTGTGCCACCCGGAGGTGCCCGCCGCGCAGCGCGGCACGTACGCCGGGCTCGCCCATCCCGCGGTGATCGCGCACCTGCAGCGGATCGGGGTCACCGCGGTCGAGCTGATGCCGGTGCACCAGTTCGTCGCCGAGCAGTCCCTGGTCGCCCGGGGCCTGACCAACTACTGGGGCTACAACACGATCGGCTTCCTGGCCCCGCACAACCGGTACTCCTCGGCCGGGCAGCGCGGCGAGCAGGTCGGCGAGTTCAAGTCGATGGTGAAAGCCCTGCACGAGGCGGGCATCGAGGTGATCCTCGACGTGGTGTACAACCACACCGCCGAGGGCGACCACATGGGGCCCACGCTGTCCCTGCGCGGCATCGACAACGCCGCCTACTACCGGCTCTCGGACTCCGAGCGCTGGCGCTACCTCGATTACACCGGGTGCGGCAACAGCCTGAACGCCCGGCACCCGCATTCCCTGCAGCTGGTCATGGACTCGCTGCGGTACTGGATCCTGGAGATGCACGTCGACGGGTTCCGGTTCGACCTCGCCGCCGCGCTGGCCAGGGAACTGCACGACGTGGACCGGCTGTCCACCTTCTTCGACCTGGTCCAGCAGGACCCGGTGGTCTCCCAGGTCAAGCTGATCGCCGAGCCGTGGGACGTCGGCGAGGGGGGCTACCAGGTCGGCAACTTCCCGCCGCTGTGGACCGAATGGAACGGCAAGTACCGTGATGCCGTCCGCGACTTCTGGCGCGGCCGCCCGTCCACCGTGCCGGACTTCGCGTCCCGGCTCACCGGGTCGAGCGACCTGTACGCCACGAGCGGGCGCCGCCCTGTCGCCTCGATCAACTTCGTCACCTGCCACGACGGGTTCACCCTGAACGACCTGGTCAGCTACAACCACAAGCACAACGAGGCCAATGGCGAGGGCAACCGGGACGGCGCCGACGACAACCGCTCGTGGAACTGCGGCACCGAAGGCCCGGCCGACGATCCCGCTGTCGACGATCTGCGCGCCAGGCAGAAGCGGAACTTCCTGGTCACCTTGTTCCTGTCGCAGGGCGTCCCGATGCTGCTGGCCGGCGACGAGATGGGCCGCACCCAGGCCGGCAACAACAACGCCTACTGCCAGGACACCCAGCTGTCCTGGCTGGACTGGGGGCTGGCCACGGCCGAACAGGACATGTTGCAGTTCACCGAGGCGCTGGCCGGCCTGCGCCGCGATCACCCGGTGTTCCGCAGGCGCCGGTTCTTCCGCGGCCAGGGCCCGGACGGCGACAAGGGCGACATCGTCTGGCTCACCCCGGCCGGCGAGGTGATGACCGACGCGGACTGGGGTGCCGGCTATGCCAAGTCACTCGCGGTGTTCCTCAACGGGGACGCGATCAGCGAGCCCGACCCGCGCGGCGGGAAGATCACCGACGCCAGGTTCCTGCTGCTGTTCAACGCGCACAGCATGCCGCTCACGTTCACCTTGCCCGAGGCCAGCTACGCGGCCGGCTGGGAGGTCGTCATCGATACCGCGGCCGGGGTCCACGGGGCGATCCACCCGCCGAAGAAGGAGATCGAGGTCCGCGGCCACGCCGTCGTCGTGCTACGGTCCCCCGAGTGAGCCTGCGCCAGCTGCTCCCCTCCCGCCAGGACAACCCGGATCTGGCCGCGCTGTACGCCTACCCGGGCGGCCGGTGGCTGCGCGCCAACATGGTGTCGAGCGCGGACGGCGCCGCGGCGCTCGACGGCGCCTCGGCGGGCCTGTCCTCCGGCACCGACCGGCAGCTGTTCGCGCTGCTCCGCGCGCTGTCCGACGTCATCATCGTCGGCGCCGCGACGGCGCGAGCCGAGCGGTACAAGCCGGCCAGGGCGCAGGAGCCCTGGCGTGACCTGCGCGCTGGCCGGCCGCCTACCCCGCCGATCGCGGTGGTCACCCGGCGGCTCGACCTCGACCCGGGCGGCCCCCTGATCACCGCGGCCCCGCCGGAGGCCCGCACGATCGTCATCACCACCGAGAAGGCACCGCGGGACATCCGGGCCGCCATCGAGCCGCACGCCGACGTGGTCATCGCCGGCGAGGAGACCGTCGACCTCGAGGCCGCGGTGACCGCGCTGGCCGAACGCGGCCACCGGCGGATGCTCACCGAGGGCGGCCCGCACCTGCTCGCCCAGTTGCTCGAGGCCGGGCTGCTGGACGAGCTGTGCCTGACCGTCGCCCCGCTCCTGACGGGCCCGGGCGCGGGCCGGATCGTGGCCGGCGCGCCATCGGGGCCCGCTGCCCTGCCGCTCACCCTGGGCCACGTCCTGGAGGACGACGGCTTCCTCTTCTTCCGGTACCTCAGGAAAGATCTCTGATCCGAACGGTCCGGGCGCGTGCCCCGGCTCAGGGGCGGGGCAGCAAGCCCCGCTCGAACCCGGTCGCCACCGCGGCGGCGCGGTCGTTGACGCCGAGCTTGGCGTAGACGTGCAGCACGTGGGTCTTGACCGTGGCCTCGCTGATGAACAGCCGGGCGGCGGCCTCGCGGTTCGAGCAGCCCTGCGCGATCAGCCCCAGGATGTCGAGCTCACGCTGGCTGAGCGGTTCCCTGGCCGGCCGCCTGACCTGGCCGAGCAGCCGGGTGGCGACCGAGGGCGAGAGGACGGCCTCGCCGCGGGCCGCAGCACGGACGCCGCGCAGCAGTTCGTCGGGCGGGGAGTCCTTCAGCAGGTAGCCGGTCGCCCCGGCCTCGATCGCGGGCACCACGTCGGTGTCGGTGTCGAAGGTGGTGAGCACGAGTACCCGCGCGCTGACCCCCTTCTCCGCGAGCATCCTGATCGCGGAGACCCCGTCAAGCACCGGCATGCGCAGGTCCATCAGCACCACGTCGGGACGCAGCGCCGCCGCCCGGTCGACCGCCTCCCGGCCGTT
>WNGR01003423.1_pt1 | contig 41243 bp, 35 predicted proteins | sample 5407581 | NCBI WGS metagenome assembly WNGR01 (sample SAMN13153383, study PRJNA577476) | soil metagenome | isolation source: 80 cm soil or saprolite under Garry oak tree replicate 2 | place: USA:California | collected 2016-06-15 | reverse complement strand
TGCATTCGGCCACCAAGTACCTCAACGGCCACAGCGACGTTCTGGCCGGCGCGGTGCTGACCGCACGCCGCGATCCGTTCTGGGAGCGGATCCGTTCCTGGCGGCGCAACGCCGGCGCCACCCTGGGACCGTTCGAGGCCTGGCTGCTGCAGCGGGGCATGCGTACCCTGTTCCTGCGGGTGCACCGCTCCTCGGACACCGCCCTGGCCATCGCCACCCATTTCCACGGCCACCCGGCGCTGGCGGAAGTGCTCTACCCGGGGCTGCCGTCGCATCCGGGTCACCAGATCGCGGCCCGCCAGATGCACGGCGGGTTCGGCGGGATGCTGTCGATCCGGCTGGCCGGGGGCGCCGGGCACGCCCTCGCGGTACTGCCCGAAGTGCAGGTGTTCAAGCGGGCCACCTCGCTCGGCGGGGTCGAGAGCCTCATCGAGCACCGGCGCAGCCAGGAAGGGCCATCCTCCCCCGTGCCTGGCGACCTGCTGCGCCTGTCGATCGGGATCGAGGCTCCCGGGGATCTGATCGACGATCTCGAAACCGCGCTCGATGCCGCGCGGGGCCACCAGGCAGCCGCCACTCCGCGCGCACCGGCGACGGGTTAGGAGGCCGCGATGGATCTCGCCGACGCGGTCGCGGCCGCACTGGAACGCAGCGTCCTCCCCTCCGTCGTCGCCCGCGGAGCAGGACTGCGGGTCGTCGCCGCCGAGGACGGCGTTGTCGTTCTGGAGGTGACCGGATCCCCGGGTGCGGTCGTCCCGCTGGCCTCCCGCATCGAGGCGCTGATCCGCGCGACCGTTCCCGGCATCACCAGCGTGCGGATCACGGGACCCGCCGCCGGGCGGCCGCAGGGAAGCGTCACGGGGACTCTCGCCGAGCGGGCCCGCCGGGTCCTTGATACGGAGATCAACCCGGTGATCGCCGCGCACCGCGGCCATGTGGCCCTCGCCGGGGTGGACCATGGCTGGGTCCGCATCCGGCTCGAAGGCGGCTGCCAGGGCTGCAGCCTGGCTGAAGTGACGCTGCGGCAGGGCATCGAGCCGCTGTTGCGAGCGCACCTTCCCGACATGACCGGCCTGGTGGATATCACCGACCACGAAGCGGGTACAGAGCCGTTCTTCTCCGCGGAGAAACGCTAACCCCATGAGACCGGGCGGCGAGGAGAAAGCGGTGGCGGGAACGGCCAGGCCGACCGCGGCCCGGGTGCTGCTGCTGGTGCCCGCCCGCACCTACCGGGCGGCTGACTTCCTTACCGCGGCGGCCCGGCTGGGACTCGGCCTGGTGATCGGCAGCGACGGCGCGCTGCCGCTGGGCGGCCTCCCGGTCGTGCACGCCGACCCCGGCGACCCGCACAGGAGTGCCGGCGTGCTCGCGGCCGCGACCGGGCCGGTCGATGCCGTCATCGCCGCCGACACCCCGATGCTGGTCCTGGCCGCCGCGGTGGCCGCTCGCATGGGGCTGGCGCACAATCCGGTGCAGGCGGTGATGGCCGCCACCGACAAGGCCCAGCAGCGGCGCCGGTGGGCGGGCGCCGGGGTGTCTCAGCCGGGATTCCGGATCGCTCCGGCCACGGCCTCGGCCGGCTCGCTGCGCCAGGCCGCAGCCCAGGTGGGGTTTCCCTGCGTGGTCAAGGCGGTATCGCTCAGCGCCAGCCAGGGGATCCTGCGGGCCGACGACCCCGCAGGCGCCGTGGCCGCGGCCGGGCGGATCCGGCGGGTCCTGGCCACAGCGGGCCGGCCCGGGAATGAACCGCTGCTGATCGAGGAGTACGTGCCCGGGTGGGAGCTGAGCATCGACGGTCTCCTTGACCTCGGTGACCTGGCGGTCACCGCTGTCTTCGACAAGCCGGGCACCCCCGAAGGCCCCACCTTTGAAGAAACCGTGCTGATCACCCCGTCCCGGCTGCCCGGGCGCATCGAATCTGCGGCCGTCAGAACCGCGGAACAAGCCGCTGCTGCGCTCGGGCTCAGATACGGCCCCATCCACGCCGAGCTGCGCATCGACGACCGCTGCGGCCAAGCCAGGCCCGTCATGCTCGGACTGGCGGCACGCTCCATCGGCGGGCTGTGCTCACGGGCGCTGCGTTTCCCCGGCGGGCACAGCCTGGAGGAACTGGTGCTGGCCAACGCCCTTGGCCAGGGCGTGCCGCCCCGCCGCCTGCCCGGGACCTCGGGCGTGCTGATGCTCCCCATCGAACGGCCCGGGGTGCTGCGGGCGGTTGACGGCCGCGCCCAAGCGGCGGCCGTGCCCGGAATCACCGGCTTGACCATCACCATCCCCATCGGCCAGCCCGTCCGTCCGCTCCCTGAAGGCGACAGGTACCTGGGTTTCGTGTTCGCCGAAGGCGAGGACTACCAGCAGGTTGAGCGCGCGCTCGGCGCTGCCCGCGAGCGGCTGCGCGTGGTTGTTCGATGACCCAGGCTGGTGCGCTGCTGGCCCGTGCCGAAGCTGGCCCGTGCTGAAGCTGGCCCGTGCTGAAGCTGGCCGGTGCGCGGGATCGTGCCAGCACTGGGGGCTGGAAGACTAGCCGGTGTGGACAGTGCCGGCGAGCTGGAGAAGATTTACCGGGCGGAGGCCACCCGGATCCGGGCGGCGCTGGCGGTGCGGCTCGGCGATGTCGGCCTGGCAGAAGAGCTGGTGCAGGACGCATTCGTCGAGGCACTGGAGCACTGGCGCGCCGAAGGGCTGCCACCGAACCCGGGCGGCTGGCTGGCCACCACGGCCCGGCGCAAGGCGATTGACCGGCTCCGCAGGGAACGGGCCGGCCAGGAAAAGCTCGCGCTGCTGGCGGTGACCCAGCCAGCGCGCGCGGGTGCTGACGGCCGCCCGGGACCGCCAGGCGAGCTTGGCCCGGGGAGCGGCCAGGACGAAGCCGACGAGCTGCTTGGCCTGGTCTTCGCATGCTGCCATCCGTCGCTGCCGAGGGAGTCGCAGATCGCGCTCACGCTGCGGGCCGTGTGCGGCTTGACCACCGCCGAGATTTCTGCCGCGTTTCTGGCCGGCGAGCCAACGATGGCCCAGCGATTGTCGCGGGCGCGGAAGGCTCTCCGGGAGACAGGCTCGGCTGTGCGCATCCCGGACCCGGATCAACTCGGAGGCCGGCTGGATGAGGTGCTTGAGGTCATTTACCTGCTGTTCAACGAGGGTTACCTGGCCAGCGCCGGTCGCACGCCCGCCCGGCGTGACCTTGCGGCGCAAGCGGTGGCGCTGAACCGGCTCCTGCACCGGCTCATGCCGCACGAGCCCGAAGTGCTGGGCCTGCTGGCGCTGCTCCTGCTGCACGAGTCGCGGGCCGCGACCAGGTTCGACGGCTGGGGACGGCTGGTACGCCTGCAAGACCAGGACCGTGCACGGTGGGACCGGGCGCTCATCGACGAGGCAACACGGCTACTCGCCCGGGCGATGGCGATGCACCGCCCGGGCCCCTACCAGATCCAGGCCGCTATCGCCGCGATCCACGCGGCGGCGCCGGGCTACCAGCACACGGACTGGCGCCAGATCCGGGTCCTCTATGACCGGCTGCAGGAGTTCACGCCATCTCCGGTGGTGCGCCTCAATCGCGCGGTCGCGACCCGGTTCGCCATCGGCCCGCAGGCCGCGCTGTCCGAGGTCGAGCCGCTCGCGGGTGAACTCGACGGCTACCGGCTATTCCACGCCGTGCGGGCCGAGCTGCTTAACGACCTCGGGCACCATGAGCAGGCCCGCTCAGCGAACGAGCGAGCGCTGGCGCTGGCCGCCAACCCAGCCGAGCGCGAACTGCTCGCCCGCCGCCTATCGCTGTGAGACCGGCGGCCTCACTGTGCCATGACGGGCCGGATCTCGATCGCGATCCATCCCCTGTCTATGCCGGGCCAGGTCTTCGAGATCTCCACTGCCTCATCGATGGTGGCCGTCTCGAGCAGCGAGTAGCCGCCAAGGACCTCTTTGGCCTCCATGAACGGGCCGTCGGTCACTCCGCTGGCGCGCACCGTCCTGGCCTTGTCCGGCCAGTCGAGCTGGTGTCCGGCGTCGGCGAGCTTCCCTGAGCTGCCATGCTTCTCATACCAGGCCCCGATCTCTGCCATCCATGACTCAAGATCAGCCCCGCGCAGCTGCTGGCCCGCCTCGGTGATCATGCCGAGCATCAGGTATTTCATCGTTTGCCTCCGCTTATCCGGACCCGGGCGCCCCGGTAGCACCCTCTCACTGATTCCACGAACGGCCGGGCTGCCGTTTCTACACGACGGGCACCTGACCTCGGTCCAGCGGGCCCCTTGGGCCTGGCGGGCCGCCGCCGACCCGCCACGCGGCGGCGCGATAGCCCGCCGAGGCGAGCTAGGCTGGCGGTGATGAGTGCTGGAGGGGCCGATGACAGCACAGTCGGGATACGGGATGCCCGCCCCGGGCAGGAGCCGGGTGCTGGCCGCCACCGCTGACCGGGAACGCGCGGTGGACGTGCTCAAGACCGGGTTCGTCGAGGGCCGGCTGACCAAGGACGAGTATGACGCCCGCGTCGCCCAGGCCTACACGGCGCGCACGTACGCCGACCTGGCCGCGGTCACCGGCGATCTGCCCGGCGGCCAGGTCGCGGCCCCGCCCTGGGAGCCGGCCGCCGCCGCCCCCCAGACAAATACGCTGGCGATCGCGTCGCTGGCCTGCGGCCTGGCGCAGCCGTTCACGGGTGGCCTGACCATGATCCCGGCGGTCATCCTCGGCCACACAGCCCGCAGTCAGATCCGGCGCACCGGAGAGGGCGGCAACGGGCTGGCCATGGCCGGCCTGGTGCTCGGATGGACCGGGATCGTCATGGTGCTGCTGCTGATCGTGCTGTTCATCGGCGCCGCCGCCGTAATGAATGTCTGACCGGCCCGTTCAGCGCTTGCGGTCGGCCCCCTGCTCGGTGGACAGGGCAGCGACGAAGGCCTCCTGCGGCACCTCCACCCGCCCGATGACCTTCATCCGGCGCTTGCCCTCCTTCTGCTTCTCCAGCAGCTTGCGCTTGCGGGTGATGTCACCGCCGTAGCACTTGGCCAGCACGTCCTTGCGCATGGCGCGGATGTTCTCGCGGGCGATCACGCGCGAGCCGATGGCGGCCTGGATCGGCACCTCGAACTGCTGCCGCGGGATCAGTTCCTTCAGCTTCGCGGTCATGGCCAGGCCGTACTCCCGCGCCTGGTCGGTGTGCACGATGTGGCTGAACGCGTCCACCGGCTGGCCCTGCAGCAGGATGTCGACCTTCACCAGGTTGGCCTCCTGCTCACCCGCGGGCTCGTAGTCCAGCGAGGCGTAGCCGCGGGTGCGGGACTTCAGCTGGTCAAAGAAGTCGAAGATGATCTCCGCGAGCGGCATGGTGTAGCGGATCTCCACCCGGTCGGCGGACAGGTACTCCATCCCGAGCAGCGCGCCGCGCCGGCCCTGGCACAGCTCCATGATCGCGCCGATGTACTCACTGGGGGCCAGCAGCGTGGCGCGCACCACGGGCTCGAAGACCTGGCTGATCTTGCCGTCGGGGACCCTGCCGGCCCGGGGGGGTGACCCCCCGGAACCCCCCGGGAAATCGCTCGGGTTGGTGACGATCATCTCGGCGCCGGTCTCCAGCACCACGCGGTAGACCACGTTCGGCGCGGTCGAGATCAGCTCCAGGTCGAACTCCCGCTCCAGCCGCTCCCGGACGATCTCCATGTGCAGCAGGCCGAGGAACCCGCAGCGGAAGCCGAACCCCAGCGCGGTCGACGTCTCCGGCTCGTAGACCAGCGACGCGTCGTTCAGCCGGAGCTTGTCCAGCGCGTCGCGCAGCTCGGGGTAGTCGTCCCCGTCCACCGGGTACAGGCCGGAGAACACCATGGCCCTGGGATGGTCGTACCCGGCCAGCGGCTCCTGCGCGGGCTTGCTCGCGCTGGTCACCGTGTCGCCGACCCGGGCCTGGCGCACGTCCTTCACGCCGGTGATCAGGTAGCCTACCTCGCCGGCCGCCAGGCCGTCGGACGGGACGGGCTCCGGCGAGATCACGCCGACCTCGAGGGTCTCGTGCACCGCCTTGGTCGACAGCATCAGGGTCTTCTCGCGCCGGGACAGGCGGCCGTCCACCACCCGGACGTAGGTCACGACGCCGCGGTAGGTGTCGTAGACCGAGTCGAAGATCAAGGCCCGGGCGGGGGCGTCGAGATCACCGTTCGGGGGCGGAACCTGCCGCACAATCGCGTTCAGGAGGTCGGTGACACCCTCGCCGGTCTTCGCCGAGACCTGGAGGACCTCGGCCGGGTCGCAGCCGAGGATGCCGGCGATCTCTGCCGTGTACTTCTCCGGCTGCGCGGCCGGCAGGTCGATCTTGTTCAGCACCGGGATCAGGTGCAGGTCAGCGTCGAGCGCCAGGTACAGGTTGGCCAGCGTCTGCGCCTCGATGCCCTGCGCCGCGTCCACCAGCAGGACCGCGCCCTCGCAGGCGGCCAGCGACCGGGACACCTCGTAGGAGAAGTCGACGTGGCCCGGGGTGTCGATCAGGTTCAGCACGTACTGGCGGCCGTCCTGGCCGGGCCAGGGCAGGCGGACGGCCTGGCTCTTGATCGTGATGCCGCGCTCGCGCTCGATGTCCATCCGGTCCAGGTACTGCGCGCGCATCTGCCGTTCGCCGACGACGCCGGTGAGCTGCAGCATGCGGTCCGCGAGCGTGGACTTGCCGTGATCGATGTGGGCGATGATGCAGAAATTGCGGATCAACGCCTGATCGGTCCGGCCCGGCTCGGGCATTGGTGGCAAGGCATCCGCCAGGTGATAGTTGCGTAGGGTTGGTGTGGTGATCTATGGGCTGTCGCCGTCTATGGTTGCATGCCGGGCCTGATGCCCACGCCAGCAGAGCGCGTGCCGCGCCTTGCGGATGCACAGGAAGGCCTGCTACCGCCGGCCCATGGGTACATCCACGCCCGGGCGTGGCCGACCGCCCGGGTTTGAGAGGTCGGGTCGATGTCGGCTATCCTTCGCCAGTCGGCTGCCCGCACGCCCGCATCCGCGGTACCGGGCGCGACGCCGTGACCTTCGGCCTGTGCCGGGCACACCCGACCGACCTGACCAGATTCCTAGCGAGGCATTCGCGTGGCGAATATCAAGTCCCAGATCAAGCGCAACAAGCAGAACGAGAAGGCGCGCCAGCGCAACAAGGCCGTGAAGTCGGCGCTCAAGACGTCGGTGCGGCAGTTCCGCGAGGCTGCTGACGCTGGCGACGCCGACAAGGCCACCCAGCACATGCGGGCCGCGTGCGTCAAGCTGGACAAGGCCGCGGGCAAGGGCGTCATCCACAAGAACCAGGCGGCCAACCGCAAGTCCGCGATCGCCAAGCGCGCCGCCCAGATGGGGCAGGGCTGACCGCTCTGCTCCCGTGAGGCCAGCTGCGGTCAGCCCGGTCAGCTCCTCTGGGCCAGGTCCCGGTCAGCTGCGGGAGCGGCAGGCCACGATCGACGTGATCGCCAGCTCCAGCGCGTAGCCCGGGCTGGCCCCCTCGCCCTTTACCTGAGCGTCGGCTTCCGCGACAATGCCGTGCGCCCGCGCCACGCCCTCCGCGTTCCAGCCCCGGAGCTGCTGGCGCACCCTGTCGATCTTCCACGGGGGCATGCCGAGTTCGCCCGCCAGCGCCTCCGCGCTCCGCGTCCGCGCGGCCGTGCCCACCCGTCCCAGCGCCCGGACGCCCTGCGCGAGCGCGCTCGAGATCAGCACCGGTGAGACGCCGGTGGACAGCGCCCACCGCAGCTGTTCCAGGGCATCGGCCAGCTTCCCCTCGATGGCGCGGTCGGCCACCGTGAACCCGGTCGCTTCCGCCCGGCCGCGGTAGTACCGGGCCACGACCGGCTGGCTGATGACACCGGTGGTGTCGGCGTCAAGCTGGCTGCACGCGGCCGCCAGCTCGCGCAGGTCAGTGCCGACCGCGTCGAGCAGCGCGCGCAGGCCCCCGTCGTCGGCCTTCCGCCCCGCCCGGCCGAACTCGGCGCGCAGGAAATCCAGCCGCTCGCCAAAGCGCTTGACCGGCGGGCAGTCGACCCGCCTGGCCCCGTCGCTGGTCAGTCCGGCCAGCAGCTGCTTGTTCTTGGCCCCGCCCGCATGGGTCAGCACCAGCACCACGTCGGGCCCCGGGGCGGCCGCGTGGCGGGCCAGTTCGGCCGCGACGTCCTTGGTGGCGTCCTGCACGGACCTGACGATGACCAGGCAGCCGCCGCCGAACAGGGACGGTGCGGTGAGGCCGGACAGGTCGCCCGGCTTGAGGTCGGCGGCGCGCACGTCGTGCACGTCGGGCGAATCGGCCCCGGCCGATCCTCCGGCTGCGCCCGCTGCCTCCCCTGCCGCTGCGCCACCCGGTTCTGCGGGCCTGGTGGCGTCCGCCACGACGGCGTGCACGGCGCGCTCGACCAGCAGCTCTTCTTCTCCGACGATCACCGTCACGGCGGCGGGAGCATGGCCGCCGGCAGCGGCCGCTGAGCCAGAACGAGGCATGCCTGCAGCATGCCAGAAACCGGGCTCCGGCCGGGAAGCGGTGCCGCCGGCCGCTGAGGGCGACGGGCTCTCAGTACGGGGCGACCACCACACCGAGCATGCCCGGCCCCGTGTGCGCCAGGATGACCGTGCCTGCCTCGGCCAGGTACCGGTGCCGGGCGCCGGGGATGAGCTGCTCAAGCCGCGCAGCCAGCGCCGCCGCGTCCTGGGCCCGGCCCAGATGCTGCACGGCCAGGTCGACCGGCTGGCCGGCGGCGGCCTCTGCGGCCAGCTCCTCCAGTCTGCGCAGGGCGGCCGACGGCGTGCGCACCCGCTCGAGCACCTCGATCCTGCCGCCGGCCACGTGCAGCACTGGCCTGGACGTCAGCCCGGAGCCCGCGCCGGGGTGCGCGGGATCCAGCCTGCCTCCGCTGCGCAGGTGGTCCAGGCTGTCCAGGACGAGGAACGAACGCAGCCGCGCGGACCTGCGTGACGCGGCCGCGGCCACGTCCTCGAGGGCCTGGCCAGCAGCGGCGGCCTCGGCTGCGTCCAGGACCGCGATCCCCAGGCCCATCCCCAGGGACCGCGAGTCAATCACCCGGACGGGCACCGCCGCCCCGGCTGCCGCCAGTACGGCCGAGTTGACGGTCCCGGAGAGGCTCCCGGAGAGATGCACCGAGACGATGCCCTCGGCTCCCGCAGCCGCGGCCGTGTAGGCGGCAGCAAAGCGCTCGGGTCCCGGGCTGGCCGTGCTGAGCCGCGCCCCGTGGCGGAACTCCGCCTCGATCGCGTCCGGCAGCGCGCCTGGCCCGTCGTCGGCAGTCAGCCCGCCGGCCACGATGCGCAGCGGCACCACCCGGATGCCGTAGCGCGAGGTCAGGGCGGAAGTCAGGCCGGCCGTGGAATCAGTGACGACCGCGATCGCTGCGGCCATGGCGCGACGCTAGCAGCTTGGGCCCGGCCTCAGCCGAACACCGGCTCGCCGCCTCGCCAGACGCGGCGCGGCTTGAGGCCGTACGCCCAGGCGAACGCGCCTTCGTGATCCGCGTCCCAGGCCACGATGTCCGCGTACCGGCCCCGCACCATCGCTCCCCGGTCGGGCGCGCGCAGGGCGTGCACGCCGCCGATGGTCGCCGCGCGGAGCGCCTCGGTCACGCTCATCCCGAAGTGCGCCACCGCCAGCGAGATGACCAGGGGCATCGACGTGATCCCGGTCCCGCCCGGCGAGTGATCACTTCCGAGGGCAACAGCGACGCCCTGGTCGAGCAGGGCACGGACCGGCGGGGTCCGGCCGGTCTCCAGGGACGTGCCCGGGCACAACACCGCCGCGACGCCCGCCTGGGCCAGCGCCGCGACGTCTTTGTCGTCGGCCTCGTGCAGCAGGTCGGCCGATGCGCAGCCCAGATCCGCGGCGAGCCTGGCCGCTCCGTTGCGCGAGTCGCCGCAGGCGTGCAGCCGGGGCAGCAGCCCGGACCCGCGGCCGGCGTTGAGCACCCAGCGCGCTTCCCGCTCGGTGAAGCGCCCGTCATCGCAGTAAACGTCGACGCTGTCCGCCCCGGCCCGGGCCGCGTCCGCGCACCAGCCGCTGACCGCGTCGATGTAGTCGGAGCGGCGGCCGAAGTACTCGGGCGGCACGGCGTGCGCGGCCAGGAACGTCGCGTGGATCCGCGGCATGCCGTGCTCGCCTTCCAGCGAGCGCAGCAGGCGGATGTCCGCGAGTTCCCCGTCCCTGGTCAGGTGATAGCCGGTTTTGGCCTCGATCGTTGTGGTGCCGCTCAGCAGCCAGTCGCGCAGGCGCGCCCGCACGGCGTCGCAGAGCGTCCAGGGATCCGTCCCCCGGGTGACGGTGACCGTCGAGGACATCCCGCCGCCGGCCGCGGCGATCTCCGTGGCCGAGGAACCGCCCGACCGCATGGCCAGCTCCGCCCACCGGTTCCCGGCGTAGACGGGATGGGTGTGCGCGTCGATGAGCCCGGGCGTGACCAGCCCGCCGTTGAGGTTCTCCACCTGATCGACATCAACGATGTCCTCGATCACGCCAGGCAGGCTGCCCGGCAGCTCCGACGCGGGCCCGACCCAGGCAATGCGGTCATCGTGGGTCAGGATCGCAGCGTTGCTCCACACCTCGGAACCGGTCCATAGCCGACCGATGTTGGTGAGCAAGCGTACGGTCACCGCGCGGCACCCTCCTGCGGGGAAGCGCTGCCGGCCAGGGTCCGGCTGGCCATGAGCGGTCACCTGCCATGACTCGTGCCTGGTGCGGCGCTGCACCGGCAAACAGCCAGTTGAAGTGGATCACTTATTAGAACGCTGCGGATGTGCCAGAGCCAACATATCGGTTGAGTCACGCTATTGCACTTGACGGTCCTTGTACAGCCCCCTGCGCAAATTGCCTCACCTGAGTGGCCATTTAGGTACTCGGTGTCCTTCTCATCCGCAGAGTCGCCGCCCGCGTTGCTTCAGCATCCGCCCACGGTTGCCGCTCGTTCGCGGACACATCTGAAGAAGTTAGTCTTGCCGCTTCACGCCGGCCCGGCCAGATTCGGCCCGGCGGCCATTGCCTGACCCGGAGCTTCCCGGCCAAGCGGAGGGTCCTATCCCCGGCCACCCAGCCGCGATCAGCCCGGCGGGCCAGCCCAGACAGCCCTGTGCCAACCGGGCCCGGCACCGCCATGCGTTGCTGCGGCCCTGCTCTCCGGTCTGTCAGGCCCCTGCACTTCCCGCCTGCGGTCCCCGCCCCCGGGGTCATCTCGGGCGGCCCAGGGTGCCCGCGGCGCGAGGCCAGGGCCGGCCGCCGGGCCGCGCTAGCCCGCATCCCCGCGGTGGCCCGCATCTTCACTGTCAACAATGTGGACGTGATTTCTCGCCAGAACTTAGCGGACTTCCATGACGTAATTGCGTGGAAATAGATTCCAGGCGGCTCGACTATGTCCCTGCAAAGGATTGCAGCGGGTATTTCGCGCTTTGCCGGAGGCAGATCACCTTGATGCGGCCGGCGCCACGAACCGGCCGAGCTCAGCCGCGAGGCCGGGCGGCACTCGCGCGGTCAGCTCGGTGCCGTCCTGCCCGTGCCGGACCGCCAGCACCTCGCCCTCCTGGTGGGCGCGCGAGACGAGATCGCCCCTGTCGTAGGGGACCATGACGCTGACCTCCCGGTCGTGCCGCGGCAGCAGCCGCTCAAGCTCGCGGAGCAGGTCATCGATCCCGGCCCCGGTGCGGGCGGAGACCACCATGGACTCGCGCTCGGCCAGCCGCAGCCCTTCCACCTCGATCGGGTCGGCCTCATCAGCCTTGTTGATCACGACTAGCTCGGGCACGTCACCGGCGCCGATCTGGCCGAGCACCTCGCGCACGGCAGCGATCTGGGCGCGCGGTTCCGCGTCCGAGCCGTCCACGACGTGCAGGATCAGGTCCGCCTCGGCCACCTCTTCCAGAGTTGACCGGAAGGCATCCACGAGCTGATGCGGAAGATGCCGGACAAAGCCCACCGTGTCGGTCAGCGTGAACGGCCAGCCTCCCGGGGTGCGGGCGCGCCGCACCGCGGGGTCGAGCGTGGCGAACAGCGAGTCGTCCACCAGGACCTGCGCCCCGGTCAGCCGGTTCAGCAGGCTGGACTTCCCGGCGTTGGTGTACCCGGCGATCGCGACCGACGGCACCTCGTGGCGGCGCCGCTGCCCGCGCTGGACCTGCCGCCCCACGGACATCTCGGCGATCTCGCGCCGCAGCTTGGTCATCCGCGCCCTGATCCGGCGCCGGTCGGTCTCGATCTTCGTCTCGCCCGGGCCACGGGTTCCGATGCCGCCGCCCCCGGCCACCCGGCCGCCGGCCTGCCTGGACAGCGACTCGCCCCAGCCACGGAGCCTGGGCAGCAGGTACTGCAGCTGGGCCAGCTCCACCTGCGCCTTGCCCTCTTTGCTGCGGGCATGCTGCGCGAAGATGTCCAGGATCAGGGCCGTCCGGTCCACGACCTTGACCCGCACAATGCCCTCCAGCCTGCGCAGCTGACCAGGCGCGAGCTCGCCGTCACAGATCACCGTGTCCGCGCCCGACGAAGCCACCAGCTCAGCCAGCTCGGCCGCCTTGCCCGCGCCCACGTAGGTCGCTGAGTCCGGACGGCCGCGCCGCTGGATCAGGCCGTCCAGAACCTGCGATCCCGCGGTCTCGGCCAGGCGGGACAGCTCGCGCAGCGAGTTCTCCGCGGTGGCCAGGGTCCCGTCGGTCCAGACGCCCATCAGGACCACGCGCTCCAGCCGCAGGGTACGGTACTCGACCTCGGTGATGTCCTGGAGCTCGGTCGACAGCCCGGCCACCCGGCGCAGCGCGTGCCTGTCTTCCAGATCCAGCCGGCCCGAATCTTCCGGCTCGGCCGGCTCGGCGCTACCCGGCGCCGCGGCGGTGCCCGGGATCGCCGGGCTGGTCGGCGCCGTGGGGCCGTCCGGGGTCACAGGCAGCTGAGGGCGGGCTGGGTGGGCGGATGATAGTGCGGACATCTTCCTCCAAGGCTAGGCGCCCCGGCCGGCTGCCGCCGACCGCTGGTCGTCACGATGGTCCCACGGCCCGTGCCCATGGTCATCTGGTTAAGCCCCGGAAACCGGCAGGCGCGACCGCATTAAAGGCCCGCGACCTTTGACCTTCGCGCCGGGCTGCGGCTAGCGTCTCAATCGCGACCCGGGATAGCTCTGGCCGCCGGGACGGCCCGGCGACCCTGGCCGCGGCGTGCTGCTACGACCCGGGAGGAGCCTGGCGTGACGCAGACCGAGGGCGTCCAGATCACCGGCCCCGCCGGTGACCGGTACGACGAGATCCTTACCGACGAGGCGCTCGGCCTGGTCGCGGCGCTGCACCGCGAGCTCGGCCCGCGGCGCTCAGAACTGCTCGCCGCGAGAGCCGTCCGCCAGCAGGAACTCATTTCCGGCGCGACGCTGGACTTCCTGCCCGCGACACGCCAGGTCCGGCAGGACACGGCCTGGCGCGTGGCGCCGGTGGCGCCCGGCCTGGCCGACCGGCGGGTGGAGATCACCGGGCCGACCGACAGGAAGATGACGATCAACGCGCTCAACTCGGGCGCCAAGGTGTGGCTGGCCGACTTCGAGGACGCGAACACCCCGCTCTGGGACAACATGGTCACCGGCCAGCTCAACCTGAAGGACGCGCTGGACCGGAATATCGACTTCCGCCTAGCCGACGGCAAGGTCTACCAGCTCCGGCCCGACGATGAGCTGGCCACGATCGTGGTCCGGCCGCGCGGCTGGCACCTGGACGAGAAGCACCTGCTCGTGGACGGCCAGCGGGTCTCGGGGAGCCTGTTCGATTTCGCGCTGTATTTCGCGCACTGTGCCCGGCGCCAGCTCGACAGGGGCCAGGGCCCCTATTTCTACCTCGCCAAGACCGAGAGCCACCTCGAGGCCAGGCTCTGGAACGACGCCTTCAACCTGGCCCAGGACCGGCTCGGCATCCCCCGCGGCACGATCAGGGCGACGGTGCTGATCGAGACCATCCCGGCGGCGTTCGAGATGCAGGAGATCCTCTACGAGCTGCGCGAGCACAGCGCCGGGCTGAACGCGGGCCGCTGGGACTACCTGTTCAGCATCATCAAGAAGTTCCGCACCAGGGGCCGCGATTTCGTGCTGCCCGAGCGCAACGCGGTGACGATGACCGCCCCGTTCATGCGCGCCTACACCGAGCTGCTGGTCAAGACCTGCCACGACCGCGGCGCGCACGCGATGGGCGGCATGGCGGCCTTCATCCCGAGCCGCCGCGATCCCGAGGTGAACGCGAAGGCGCTGGCCAAGGTCCGCGACGACAAGGCCCGCGAGTCGGCGGACGGCTTTGACGGCTCCTGGGTGGCCCATCCCGACCTGGTGCCGATCTGCCAGGAGGTTTTCGACGGCGTCCTCGGCGACCGGCCCAACCAGCTCGACAGGCTCCGCGACGACGTCCAGGTCAGCGCCGCGGACCTGCTGGCCATCGCCAAGACCCCGGGCGGGATCACCGAGGCCGGGCTGCGCAACGACATCAGCGTCGGCCTGCAGTACCTGGCCAACTGGCTGGCCGGCACCGGGGCGGTGGCGATCTTCAACCTGATGGAGGACGCGGCCACTGCGGAGATCGCCCGATCCCAGGTGTGGCAGTGGCTGCACAACGACGTGACCCTGGACGAAGGCGCCCCGGTCACCCAGGCACTCGTGCAGCAGATGATCGGCGAGGAGCTCAGCCTGATCAGCGAGCAGTACGGCAGCGCCTTCGACGCGGCCCAGTTCGACCAGGCCGTGGCCCTGTTCAAGGAGGTCGCGCTCGCGGATGACTACGTCGACTTCCTGACCATCCCGGCCTACGAGCGCATGCCCTGAGCGCGCGGGCCCGGCGCTACTACTCGATCACCGACGCCGGGCAAGAGAGCCTCACCGCGTTCCGGGCCGAGTGGGCTCAGTTCTCCGCCACCGTCGGCGGGGTACTCAATCATGACCGTCCCGCGGCGGCCGCCGCCGGACGGAAAGGACGCCAGCGATGAGCGGCACGGCACTCGGCCGGCGTCGCCAGGCTGGGCTTCTGGCTCCGCGGGCTCAGGCCGCGCCTCCGGGCGGCGATGGCCGCCGCCGTGGTCATCGCCGGCATCGCCACGTCCTACAGCGTGGTGATGCTCACCGCTCCCCCGATCGAGAACAACGGCGCCTTCAGCTGGTGGTATCCCCGCGACATAGCTCGGGAGACGTGGACCGAGGCGGACGGCGCCCAGCAGACCACGGTGCCGATCCGCAGCGGCCAGCAGCAGGGCTTCGTCATCACGGTGGACAACCCGAGCAACTGGACACAGACCGTCCTCGGCGCCGCTCCGGACTCCGGCAGCCCGGGCGCGCCAACGGCGTCTTCCTGCCGCTCACGTACGCCCTGCCCGAGTCGATCCCGCCGCATCAGACCCGGGCCTTGCGCGTTATGTGGATCTCCACCACGTGCCTGATAAGAGGAAGCAGCCAGGGGATCGACCGGCTGATCCTGCGGGTGCGCGTCGGCGTATTCACCCGGACCGAGGTCATCCCGCTCGACCAGGGCGTGTACCTCTCCGGGCCGAGCCAGGGCGGCTGCACCACCTGAAGCCGCCCGGGGCGTGCGCGGACGCTGAGCAGGCGGCCCGCCCGCACCGGCCGGCCCCGCGGGCCTGCCGAAGTGGCGTGCCGGCTGCTGGCGAGGGATCCTGGAGGTAGCAACGCTGGGAGGCGCCCGTGATGGATCACCCGGACACGGCGACGCTGGTCCCGCGGATGACGCAGATCTGCGGGCCGGACGGCGTCCTCACCGACCCCCAGCAGCTGGCTACCTACGAGTGTGACGGGCTCACCGCGCACCGCTGCTCCCCCGGCCTCGTGGTGCTGCCGACCACGGCCGGCCAGGTGGCCGCGATCGTGCAGGCGTGCGCCAAGGCGAAGATCCCCTTCGTGGCCCGCGGCTCGGGCACCGGCCTGTCCGGCGGCGCCCTCCCGCGGGCCGACGGCGTGCTGATCGTCACCTCCAAGATGCGCCGCATCATCGCGATCGACGCGGCCAGCCGGCGGGCGGTCGTCGAGCCCGGGGTCACCAACCTGGCCGTGAGCAAGGCCGTGGCGCCCTACGGGCTGTTCTACGCACCCGACCCGTCCAGCCAGGTCATCTGCTCGGTCGGCGGCAACGTGGCGGAAAACTCGGGCGGGGCGCACTGCCTCAAGCACGGGTTCACCGTGCATCACGTGACCGGCCTGGAGATCGTCACCCCGGACGGCGAGCTGACCTGGCTCGGCGACGGCACCGGCGCCGCCCCCGGTTACGACCTGGTCGGCGCGTTCACCGGTTCTGAGGGCACGCTCGGCATCGTCACCAAGATCGTCGTGAAGCTGACCAGGATCCCTGAGGCGGTGACCACGCTGCTGGCCGCGTTCCGGACCATGGGGGCCGGGGGCGCGGCCGTCTCCGCGATCATCGGCTCCGGCATCCTGCCCGCCGCGATCGAGATGATGGACGCCCTCGCGATCGAGGCCGCCGAGGCCGCGGTGGCGTGCCGGTACCCGGAGGGCGCGGGCGCCGTGCTGATCGTCGAGCTCGACGGTCCTGACGGCGACGTGGCCAGGGAGACGGCCGCGGTCCGGGCCATCTGCGAGCGGGAGGGCGCCTACGAGATCCGGGCCGCCGACGACGCTGCCGAGCGGGCGGCGATCTGGACCGGGCGCAAGTCCGCGTTCGCGGCCGTGGGCCGGATCAGCCCGGCCTACATCGTGCAGGACGGCGTGGTGCCGCGCACCGCGCTGGGGCAGGTGCTGGACCGGATCGCCGAGCTGTCCGCGGCCTCGGGGGTCAGGGTGGCCAACGTGTTCCACGCCGGGGACGGCAACCTGCACCCGCTGGTGCTGTTCGACGACGCCAAGCCCGGGGCCGAGGAGGCGGCCGAGGAGGTGTCCGGCGCGATCCTGGACCTGTGCATCTCCCACGGCGGCTCGATCACCGGCGAGCACGGCGTGGGCACGGACAAGTCCAAGTACATGCCGAAGATGTTCGGCCCCGGCGACCTGGACACCATGCAGCTGCTGCGCTGCGCGTTCGACCCGGCGGGCCTGTGCAATCCGGGCAAGATTTTCCCGACACCGCGGCTGTGCGGCGAAGTACCCGGCGTCAGGCGCGAGCCGCATCCGCTGGTGGCCTCCGGGGACCTGGAGCAGTTTTGAATTCCCGAACGCTTGAACCGCGGCCGGTCTCCGATGGCTGCTGACTCGGTGCCGAGGGCGCTCTCGGCAGCCTGCCCGCAGGTCCGCGTGGCCGAATCGGGCGACGCCGTAGCCGGGGTAATGCCGCGCTACGTGGCGTTCCCGGCCGGCCTGGAGGAGGCCAGCGCGGTGATGCGGGCCGCGGCCGCTGACGGCCTGGCGACGGTCCCGCGCGGAGCCGGGACCAGGCTGGCCTGGGGCAGCCCGCCGACCCGCTGCGACCTGGTGATCGACACCCGGCGGATGAACCGGGTGCTGGAACACGCGTCCGGTGACCTGGTGGCGCGGGTGCAGGCGGGGGCCGGCCTGGACCAGCTCGCCGCCGTGCTCGGCGAGGCGGGCCAGCGGCTCGCGCTCGACCCGCCCCCCACCCCCCACCCGCCTCCCCATTCCCTCTCCACTGTCCCTCTCCACTCCCCCTTCACCGGGAACGGCTCCGGGCCCGGCACGGTCGGCGGCGTCCTCGCCACCGGGGCGGCCGGCCCGCTGCGGCTGCGTTACGGCACGCCGCGGGACCTGGTCATCGGGATCACCGTGATCCGGGCGGACGGGACCGTGGCCTCGTCCGGCGGCAAGGTGGTCAAGAACGTGGCCGGCTATGACCTCGGCAAGCTGTTCACCGGCTCGTACGGGACGCTGGGGCTGATCGCGGAGGCCGCGTTCCGGCTGCATCCCTTGCCCGGCGCGGTGTCGTTCGTCACGCTGGACTGCCCGGACGCGGCCGGTGCGCAGGCCGCGATCGCGGCTGCGGCCGGATCGCCGCTCGCGCCGTCGGCGGCGGAGATCGACCGGCCGACCCGGCCCGGGCCGGTGCGGGCCGGGATCCTGCTGGAAGGTGACCCGGACGGGGTGGCCGAGCGAGCCGCGAGGATGACCGGGCTGCTGGGCGGCGGTTCGGCCGCCTCGGTGTCGCCCGCGCCGCCCGCGTGGTGGGGGCGCGGCGCCGCCGCCGCCCCGGATGGCACGGTAGTCCGGATCGGGTTCTGGGCGGCGGCGCTGGCCAGGGTCATCGGCGCCATCGACGCCGCGGCGTCCGCGGTCGGCCTCGACCCTGCGGTCAGCGGTTCCGCCGCGGCAGGCGTGATCTACGCGGCGGTGGGCGAGCGCGCGGAGCCGGCCGCGGTGTCGGAGTTCCTGCGCACTCTCAGAGCAGCGGTCCGCGACGATCCCATGGCCAACGTGGCCGCGCCTGAGCCCGCCTCCGGCGCCTTCGGGCCCACCTCAGGCACCGCCAGCCTCTACTCCCCCGCCGACGGGCCCGCCTCCCGCGCCAGCGTCGTGGTGCGGCAGGCCCCGGCCGAGGTACGGGCCTCAGTTGACCTCTGGGGCCCGGTGCCCTCGCTCGGCCTGATGCGAGCCGTCAAGAATCAGTTCGACCCTGAGTACCGGATGGCGCCGGGCCGGTTCGTAGGAGGGATCTGAATGGCTGGGCCGCATGGATCCAGCCGGCGCTCTACGCCACTCGACCCGTCGGGCGAGCTGCGGAGCCTGGCCGGCGACTGCGTGCACTGCGGGTTCTGCCTTCCGGCCTGCCCGACGTATCAGCTGTGGGGCGAGGAAATGGACTCGCCCAGAGGGCGCATCCACCTGATCACCCAGATCCTCGACGGCGCCGAAGGCACCGCGGCCGCGGCCGTTCACCTGGATCGCTGCCTGGGCTGCATGGCATGCGTCACCGCATGCCCGTCCGGTGTCCACTACGACCGGCTGATCGAGGCCGCCCGCGGCTGGGCCGAGGAGCCCCCCGCCGTGCCGCCGCCGCACGCCGGGCAGCTTCCCGAGGCCGGTCAGCCCCCCCAGGCCGGTCAGCCCTCCCAGGCCGGTCAGCACCCCGAGACCAGTCAGGCGTCCCGCAACGGGCCCCTGCCGGGCACCGGGCCGCCGCTGCCGCCCCGGTCGCCGCGGGACCGGGCGGTCCGGGCCGCGATCTTCTCGGTGTTCCCGTACCCACGTAGGCTCCGGATGGCGATCGCGCCGCTGCGCGCCGCCCAGCGGACCCGCCTGGACGCGCTCCTGGACCGCAGCGGGCTGGCGGCCCGGCTGTCCCCGGAACTGGCCGCCGCGCTGCGCCTGGCGCCGGATCCCCCGCTCAGCCGCGACAGCAGGCGCCACCGCGTCGCTGCCATCCGGCGCTCGCAGCGGGCGCTCCCGGAGCGCGTACCGGCCCAACCCGCCCGCCGTGCCGTCGTCGGCATGCTCACCGGGTGCGTGCAGCAGGTCTTCTTTCCGCAGGTCAACGCCGCGACAGCGAACGTCCTGGCCGCCGAGGGGTGTGACGTCATCATCCCGGCGGGCCAGGGCTGCTGCGGCGCGTTGTCGCTGCACGGCGGCAGGAGAACAGAGGCGGCGAGATTCGCGCGGCGCACGATCGAGATCTTCGAGCACGCCGGGGTCGACGCCGTCGTGGTCAACTCGGCCGGCTGCGGCTCGGCGATGAAGGAATACGCCGAGCTGCTGGCCGGCGATGCCACGTGGCGCGAGCGGGCCGCCACGATGGCCGGCCGGGTGCGTGACCTCACCGAGTTCCTCGTCGAACTCGGGCCGGTCGCCGCACGTCATCCGCTCCCGGTCACCGTGGCCTACCACGACGCGTGCCATCTGGCGCACGCGCAGAAGATAACGGCGCAGCCCCGGGAGCTCCTGACCGCGATACCCGGCCTGCGCCTGGCGGACATCGCCGACGGCGGCACCTGCTGCGGTTCCGCGGGCATCTACAACCTGGTCCAGCCGGAGGCGGCGCGTGAACTCGGCCAGCGCAAGGCCGGGGCCGTGGCGGCTACCGGAGCGGAGCTGCTGGTGTCGGCCAACCCGGGCTGCACGATGCAGATCGCCTCGGCGCTCGCCGCGCGCGGGACCCACCTGCCGATGATGCACATCGCCGAGTTGCTCGACAGTTCCATCCTCGGTGTCGAGGTCAGCACGCTGCTGGCCGATCGCGGCCGCACTCCCGCCACCTGATACCACCCGCCACACCAGTGCCGCTACACGCCCCATCCCCCTTGGCACCGCATGCGACACCATTAGAACGTCATTGTGATGCCGCATGACGTCACAATAACTTGACTCGCCGCAGATGTGATGTCACAATGACGTCATGATGCTGTCAACCTATGCCGACAAGCTGCGCGGTGAGCTCGGCTCGCTGGCCCGTTTCGCGGGCGAGGACATGGCCCGGGCGGCCGAGCTCCTCGTCGAGGCGCTGGATTCCTCGGTCCGGCTGGTCCTGCTGGACGTATTGTCCGCCGCAGCGGCGGAGATCACGTCCCGGCTGGACGACACCGTGGTGGAGCTACGCATCGTTGACCGCGAGCCGACATTTGTCGTCATGACCGCCCCTGCGGAGCAGGAGTACACGGCACCACCGGCAGCTGCCGGAGACGCCGAGGAACCCGGCACCGCGCGGCTGACGCTGCGCCTGCCCGATTCCCTCAAGACGAAGATCGAGGCCGCAGCCGCCCGCGACGGCGTGTCCGTCAATACCTGGCTGGTCCGCGCGGCCAGCCGCTCACTCGAAGCCCCCGGCCGCGGCCAGCAGGCCGCCGGCCGCTGGGGTCCCGGCCAGCGGATCACCGGCTTTGCCAGGAGCTGACCGCGACCGGCGGCGGTGAGGGCCGCTGAAAACTACCCCGCGAGAAAGGACCCTCCTCATGGCATCCTGGGAGTTCCCTACCGGTGATCCGATCGATCTCCGGGTCCGCATTCCGGCCGGAGCCATCACGGTGACAGCGGTCCCGACGCAGGTGGCGACCGTGACGCTGCACCCCACTCATGCGGGTGGCAAAGGCGAGAAGTTTCTCGCCGCCACGCGCGTCGAGTTCGATCAGGGCATGCTGTCGGTCATCGCCCCGGAGCGGTCCGGGCTGGGCCGCAATACCTCCATCGACGCCATCGTGGAGCTTCCGGAAGGCTCATCCTGCCTGGTGGACACCGCGTCGGCGGATGTCAGGTGCACCGGAGAGCTGAGCGCGGCCCAGATCCGCACGGCCAGCGGCGACGTCAGCCTTGACCGGGTCAGCGGTCTGGCCCGGATCGGGACGGCGTCCGGACACGTGCATCTCGGCGCGGCAACCGGGATCAACGCGGAGACCGCATCGGGCGACCTGAGCATCGGACGAGCCGATGGTGACGTCGCCGTGCGCAGCGCGAGCGGCGACGTGCAGATCGTCTCGGCCTCCGGCAAACGGGTCGACGTCAAGGCCACGTCCGGAGATATCAGCGTCGCCGTGACCCCGGGTATCGGGGTGTACCTCGACCTCTCAACCCTGTCCGGAACGGTCAGCAGCGAACTCGAACCCACCGCAGAAAGCGGCAGCGCCGACATGATCCTGCAATGCCGCACCATCAGCGGCGACGTGCAAATCACCCGGGCCGCCCGCTGAGCGGCCTCCCTGACCTCGTCCTGATCATCTCAGCAGCCATCGTCTGGCCATAGGAGCAGTCATGCACCCGTACATAGTCGAACAGCTCGCCGGCGAGCGCGCCCGCGAGCTGCGCACGCAGGCTCAGCAGAGCAGGGCGCGCCGGACGCGGCCGGTCCCGCGCAACACGGTGCGGCACCGTGCCGGGTGGACGCTGGTCGAGATCGGGCTGCGCCTGGCCGGCAGCTCCTCCGATGGCTGAACGCCCCGGAATAACCCGAGCGAGCGATGGCCCCCGTCAGAGTCCATGCCGGGTATGCGAAGAGTGGCCCAGACTGCCTTCCGCTGGGCACCAAGCCTGGTCCAGCCCCATGTGGCGGCCAGGGCCTGGACCACGTGCAGGCCACGGCCTGCCTCCGCGGACGGGTCCGGCGAGGCCAGGGCCGGAGCCCCGGCGCCCGGGTCGGTTACCGCGCACACCATCTGACCGGACCGGCGCCACAAGATCAGCTCGACTCGGTCGTGCACAGAGCCGTTCACCCCGCAGGCGCCATGGCGCACCGCGTTGGTGACGAGCTCGGACACGATCACCGCCGAATCCTCGACTAGCGCGAGCAAGCCCCAGCTCAGCAGGATTTGCCTGGTGAAGTCGCGCGCCGCGGCGCAAGCGCTTACACCAAGCTCCAGGGGACAGAAGGCCACCTGACGGCCCCGTCCCCGGGTAGCGGGAGGAACGGCTCCGAGCCAGAGCTGCTCCGGGAGGCCGGCCGGCGGGCGCTCACGACCGCAGGACCGACCCTTGGTCCGGACGGCAACGCGGGGATGTCCTTGGGACATTTCGCAGACCTCGGGGGGTGGTGCATTGGGTCGGACGGATGGTCTCTACATCCGCTACGATGCCACCCGGGATGTGCATTTGCAAGATCTGATGCACGTGCATCCAGCAGTGCACCCGCACCTAGCAGGCCGGATCCGATCCCGGCCGACAGTAACACGCGGGCGAGACCACGACCAACCCCCGCAGAAAGGACGCTTACGTGGACCTGGCTCACGACGGCATGCAGGATTCCAGGCTAAACGGGGCGGCCTGGCGTAAGAGCCGTCACAGCAACCCCAGCGGGAACTGCGTCGAGATAGCCGAACTCCCCGGCGGGGGCGTCGCTATCCGCAATTCCCGGCACCCGCAAGGGCCCGCGCTGATCTGCGCGCGCGCCGAATTCGCCGACTTCCTGACGGGGGCCAGGGACGGCGACTTCGACACCCTGCCCGGGTAGCACCCAGGGAGGGCTCCCGGCCCGGCCCCATCCGGCCGGGCCGGGGCCTGGCCGGCCGTGAGCCGCCGACTCTACGACTTCCTGGCCACTCCAGCCCACATGGGCAGCCGCCCGGGGTTGACCTCAACGCCCGGCCGCCACTGGGTCATGGACACCAGCCCCGGCTCCAGCAGGTCCAGACCGTCGAAGAAGCGCAAGACCTCACCGCGCGGACGGAACGTGACCCCTTCCGCCATGGCCTTGTTCATCAGCGCGGCTCCCCGGGCCATCCCTTCGGGGTGAATATCGGAGGCCGGGTGGGAGATCACCAGGTAGCTGCCGGCCGGGAGCGCCGCGGGCAGCCGGGCCACGATGCCCCACGGATCGTCCGCGTCGGGGATGCAGTGCAAGATCCCGACCAGCATGAGCGCCACCGGCTGGGTGAAGTCGAGGCTCGCCGCCGCCCCCTCCAGGATTTTTTCTGTGTCCCGCAAATCGGCGTCAATATAGGCCGTAGCCCCGTCAGGACCGCTGGCCAGCAGGGCGCGGGCGTGGGCCAGCACGATCGGGTCGTTGTCGACGTAGACGATCCGGGCGGTCGGGGCCTCGCGCTGTGCGACCTCATGCGTGTTGTTCGCCGCAGGGATGCCGGTGCCGATGTCCAGGAACTGGCGGATGCCCTCATCGGCGGCCAGGTAGTGCACGGCCCGCCCGAGAAAGGCACGATTGGCCCGGACCCCGACAATAACCTCAGGCTCAACGGCCATGAACTTCTCGGCCAGTTCCCGGTCGGCGGCGAAGTTGTCCTTCCCGCCGAGCCAGTAGTTATAGACCCGGGCGATGTGGGCCACGCTGGTATCGAACGGCGGCTTCGGCTCGTCCTTCTGCACGGCCACCCCCTCGTCGCCTAACACCCGATCTGCCCCCTCCCGCTCGGCCGTGACACACAGGTCGGCGCTATCGTCCCGCAACGTTGCACGCTCCGCAATCCAGGCCCGGGCCGACCGCGCTGTGGCCTGTTCGGCGCGCTGGCCGCGCCTGGGCTCTCGCTGGCAGCGGTCAGGCGATGCCGGACACGGACCCGGCCGCCTGACCGGACAGCCAGGCCTCGTCCAGTTCGCCCTCGGCGACGATGACTGCCGGACCGGTGGCCGTTCCCCGCAGCCCCTGCGCTTGCCGGCACCGAGTCGGCCGGCGCGGCGCTAACCGACCCAGCACCCGCCGACGCGATGCTTACCGACGCGGCGGCCACGGCGGCCGCCACCGCGCCGGTGCCGCACGACAGCGTGGCGCCGGAACCACGCTCGTACACCCGCATCTCCACCTGCCGGTCCCCGGTGACCTGCACCACCTCGACATTGACCCCCTCGGGAAACTGGCCGCTATCGACCACAGGGGGCGCGGACAGGTCGAATTCCGCCACCGGGACATCCACCAGGCAGGCCAGATGCGGGTTGCCGAGCGACACCGCCAGCCCCTCGCACTCCGTGCCGCCCACCACCGCCCCTCCGCGGCCGAGAACGACCGGGGCACCCATGTCGACGGTGATCTCGCCGCCCGGTTCCACCCGGACCTGCCGCGTCCCGGCCCGCGTGGCCACGGCGAACGCCGGGCCATCAGCCAGGCCGCGGGCCAGCAGGTAGCGGGCGAACACCCGCACGCCGTTGCCGCACATCTCCGCGATGCTGCCGTCGGCGTTGCGGTAGTCCATGAACCACTCGGCGGGGGCCATCCGCACCGCCCGCAGGACCCCGTCCGCGCCCAGCCCGGTGCGCCGGTCGCACAGCCTCGCGATGAGCTCTGGCGACAGCGCCAGCGAATCATCGGGGTCAGGCAGGATCAGGAAGTCGTTTCCTGTTCCGTGGCCCTTGGCAAACCGCATGACCTGATCGTATCCAGGGCCTGGCCAGCCAGGTCCGCGCCGTCTGCGGACAGCCAGATGATCCTGGGATCCCGCCGGAACCACGATTCCTGACGGCGCGCGAACTTCCGCGTGGCCCGCACCGTCTCGGCCTCGGCCTGCTCCTCCGGCCACTCCCCGTCGAGGAACCTGAGCACCTGGGCGTAACCGAGGGCGCGGCTCGCGGTCTTCCCGCTGCGCAGGCCAGCCGCGGCGAGCCCGCGCACCTCGGCCACGAACCCGGCCTGCCACATCCGGCGTACCCGTCTGCTGATGCGCTCATCGAGCTCGGCCCGCGGCACTGACACGCCAATCTGGATGACAGGGTAGATGGACTCATATCCGGGCAGCGTCGCGCTGAACGGCCGGCCGGACAGCTCAATCACCTCGAGAGCCCGGACGATCCTGCGCCCGTTACTGGGCAGGATCGCCGCGGCGGCGGCCGGATCCAGGCGCGCCAGCCTCGCGTGCAGCGCCGCGGCGCCGATCTCGGCCAGCTCACCTTCCAGCCCGTCCCGCAGCCGTGGATCGGTGCCGGGAAAGCGGAGATTGTCGAGAATTGCGCGTATGTAGAGCCCGGATCCGCCGACAACGACCGGAACCCGGTCACGCGAGTGGATGGCCTCGATGGTGCTGCGCGCCAGCCGCTGGTACTCAAAGACGCTCGCAGTCTTGGTGACCTCCCAGATGTCGAGCAGGTGATGCGGGACGCCGCCCCGCTGGCCGGGAGGGAGCTTCGCCGTGCCGATGTTCATGCCCCGGTAAAGCTGCATGGAGTCGGCATTGACCACCTCGCCGCCCAGGGACTGGGCCAGCCGCAACGAGAGCTCTGACTTCCCGGCGGCTGTCGGTCCCACGACCGCGATCACTGGCTGCGGCATGGCATCAGTGTGGCAGCGGAGGGTATGCCCGTGCACGACGCGACCGCCGTGGTCGCACAAACCGGGGGGAGCCATCATGGGGTTGCCGTACGAAACGCCATCGGGCGCCGGTGGATACGACGATGACGATTACAGCACGAGCCCGGAGGCCGGCCGGTACTCCGACGACCTCGCGACCATGGGCTACGACGGGTACCAGCACGACACGTCCAGCGGTTACTCCGCCGACGAGGACGGCTACGACGATGACGGCGACGAATTCGACGCCAGCGACTTTAACGATGACGGCCGGGACGGCCAGCCGGGCCAGGACCCGGGCGCCGGCCGCATGTGAATCGATGGCGGTGAGCCGGGCGGCTAGCGGCTAGCTGGGGACGTCCCAGGACGCGACCAGATAGCTGACGTCAAACGGCGCCGCCGCGCAGCGCAGCTGGCCACGGAGCCGCCGCCCGTCGGCGGCTCCGGCCAGCACCTGCCAGACGGCCCGGCCCGCGACCATCAGCTCATCGTCGAGCGAGGGAGCGAGCCGGGCGAGCCGGGCCGGGTCAGCCGCGGCGAGCGCGGCGGCTACCTCGGTGTCGTAACCCTCAGCGGCCGGGTCGGGCGCCCCAGGGACGCCGACCGCTTTCCTGGCCGGGCCGTCACCCATCGCGAGCATGGCCACCCGATCGGCCTGCCGCGCGAGCGCGTCTCCTAGACGCAGACACTCCGCTGCCGAGGTGGCCCGGTCTACAGCCCGCAGCAGCACCCGCGGCGCCGAAGCGCCGCCTCGCTCATGATCAGCGCGGGCGAGCAGCCAGACGCCGACGGTCAGGGAGAGCGGCAGGACGGGCTCGCCCGTTCCGGTACTGAACGCGACGCCGTACTCGCGCAGGCTGCCCGCGGCCGGCCCGTCGTACACCGCGCTCGTCTCGGCCCCGCCAACCACGACGATCACGTCGGGCTCCGCGGCCTTCAGCCCGGCTACTGCCGCGTCACAGGCCGCGAGCACGTCGCCCATGCCAGCGTCCCCCCGCGGGCCCGCGGCGCCCATCGCCCGGGGTACCAGCAGCGGCGGATGCGGGCAGACAGCCGCCGCGACCAGCATGCTTATGCAGGCCGGCCGAGAGCAGGCATGCCGAGCAGGACCCGGCCAGGCCTGTCATCCGCCGCGCGCCCGGCGCTGCCGCGGCTGGCACTCTCATCACGGGCGCCCTCGTGGCGGGCCGCCCAGGCCTCGCCGCCCCTGGTCCGGCGCACCGTGAGCGGCTCGCCGTCCGCGATCAGGTAGTGCGGCGCAGCACGGGTCACCACGGTGGTGACCACGTCACCCGGGCGCGGCGGCGCGCTGGCCCGGGGGGACACGGTACCCCCTGGGACAGTGCCTTCCCGGGGGCTACCCCCGGACCCCCGTGGCCCAGACCCCGATGGCCCGGAACCCCCCGCAGGGCCCGCCGGCGCGAAATGCACCAGCCGGTTGTCGCGGGCCCGCCCGGACATGCGGTGCGTCACCTGGTCCTTGCGGCCCTCACCATGGGCCACCAGAACCTCGACCTCGCGCCCGCTGAACTCCAGGTTGCCCGCCAGTGAGGTCTCCTCGACCAGGGCGGTCAGCCGCTCGTACCGCTCCTGGACGACGTCGGCGGGCACCTGGCCGTCCATCGCCGCGGCCGGGGTGCCGGGCCGGACCGAGTACCGGAAGGTGAATGCGCCCGAGAACCGAGCCCGCCGCACGATGTCGAGAGTGGCGGCGAAATCGCGTTCTGTCTCTCCGGGGAATCCGACGATAATGTCGGTCGTGATCGCGGCGTCCGGGATCGCGTCGCGGACCTGGTCCAGGATCGCGAGGTAGGAGTCCCGGCGGTAGGCGCGCCGCATGGCCCGCAGCACGGCATCCGAGCCGGACTGCAGCGGCATGTGCAGCTGCGGCATGACGTTGGGGGTCTGCGCCATCGCGTCGATCACGTCTGCGGTGAAGTCCCTGGGATGCGGCGAGGTGAAACGGACCCGCTCCAGGCCATCGATCCCGCCGCAGGCACGCAGCAACTTCCCGAACGCAAATCTGTCCCCGAATGCCGTCCCGTAAGAGTTGACGTTCTGGCCCAGCAGCGTGACCTCGACCACTCCGTCGGCGACCAGGGCCCGGATCTCGGCGAGCACGTCGCCGGGCCTGCGGTCCTCCTCACGGCCGCGCAGGCTCGGCACGATGCAGAACGTGCAGGTGTTGTTGCAGCCGACCGAGATGGCGACCCAGGCCGAGTAGGGGGACTCGCGACGGGCGGGCAGCACCGAGGGGAAGCGCTCCAGCGACTCCAGGATTTCCACCTGCGCCTGCTGCTGCACCCGGGCCCGCTCCAGGAGCGCTGGCAGGGAGCCGATGTTGTGCGTGCCGAACACCACGTCGACCCAGGGCGCCCGGGTGGTGATCACCTCGCGGTCCTTCTGCGCCAGGCAGCCGCCCACGGCGATCTGCAGGCCGGGATGGGCGGTCTTGACCGGGAGCAGCTGGCCCAGGTTCCCGTACAGGCGGTTGTCGGCGTTCTCGCGGACCGCGCAGGTGTTGAACACGATGACATCGGGAGTGCCGCCCGCTGCCGCGCGCCGGTATCCGGCCTCCTCTAGCAGGCCCGCCAGGCGCTCGGAGTCATGCATGTTCATCTGGCAGCCGTGGGTGCGGATCTCGAAGGTTCCAGGTGCGCGCGCGGCCTCCTCGGCTGGGCGTGCCCTTGGTCTTCCCGGCATGATGACGCTGCCTTCGGGGTAGCTAACGGAACCGCTGATTCGGTACAGGCTATGCCGTTAACCTAGTCCACTATCCCGGCCGGAGAGATGCGACGCGGGGGCCCTCTAGTCCGATTCGGCGGTCCGACGGCCGCTATGCGACGCTTGTCGCAGACACCCGTTTCCTGGAGGCGGCGTGACCGACCCTGAGCATGTTCCGCCTGGTGTGGATGCGACGAGGGCGACCCCTGCCCGCATCTATGACTACATGCTGGGCGGCACGAACAACTTCCGGGTCGACCGGGAAGCGCTCGCCAAGGCCAAGACCGTCGTGCCTGACCTGCATGATATCGCCTGGGCCAACCGCGGCTTCCACCAGCGCGCGGCCAGATGGATCGCCGGGCAGGGCATCGACCAGTTCATCGACATCGGGTCCGGGCTGCCGACGGCCGGCAACACGCACGAGGCGGTGCGCCGGGTCGTGCCGGAAGCGCGGGTCGTCTACGTGGACCATGACCCGATGGTGGCGGCGCATGCTGAGGAGCTGCTCGCGGGCGACGGCGGCACCGCGGTGATCACGGCCGACCTGCGCGAGCCTGATGCCGTGCTCGGCCATCCGGAACTGCGCGCGCTGGTCGACTTCGGCCGGCCCGCGGGACTGCTCATGACGGCGGTCCTGCAGTTCGTGGCCGACGGCTCGGACCCGTGGGGCCTGCTCAAGAGATACCTGGGCGCGCTGGCGCCGGGAAGCTACCTGGCGCTGACCCACGTCACGTCCGACAAGCTGCCCCCCCGGGCGACGGCCAGCGCCAGGGCCGTGTACGCGAACGCGACCGAGCAGATGTATCTGCGCACCAAGGCCCAGATCGAGCGGTTCTTCGATGGGCTGGAACTGGTCCCGCCGTACCTCGGCGCTGAGCCGTCCGTCGTGCACATGGGCCTGTGGGGCTGCGAGGATCCCGAGCTGGCGGACAGTGAGGGCTCGCGGTGGGGCTACGGCGGCGTGGCCAGGCGCCCGTGACCGCGCGGCGGCCGCATCCGGACGCGGCGCGGCGGGAGTTGCGGCGCCGCGCGGGCTGCTCACGGGGCACCCAGGCGGGGCGATCGGGTACCCGCGACGGCAATCACCGATGTTTCTCCGCTGGGCGCCGCTCATGTCCGGCATCTGGAGTAGGCGGGGCATCCCGGTGGTGCAACATATCCCTATGACAAATAGGGCGGGCACGGCCGAGGCCGCAGCGGACGGGACAGACAGACCAGGGAGCGAAGCTGGTACGGCAGCTGCGAGCCGCGCGATTCCTTTCGGCGAGTGGCCGTCTCCCATCACGGCGGTCGATGTGGCGCGGGGTCGATTGCGAATTGCCTTCCCCACCGTGCTCGACGGCGAGGTGTGGTGGCAGGAAGGACGGCCGGACGAGGGCGGCCGGGTCACCGTGGTTCATCGCAGCGCCGGAGGCAAGAAGACCGACCTGCTGCCCGCGCCCTGGAACGCCCGCACCCGCGTGCACGAGTACGGCGGCCTGTCCTACCTCCCGGTCCCCCGCGCGTCCACCCGGCCCGCCGGCACCAGCGGACGGGCGCCGCGCGGTTACGCGATCGTGTTCGCGAACTACGCCGACCAGCGGCTCTACGTGGCCGGGCCGGATGCGACCGCGGGCAAGGAGCCACCGCACCCGATAACCCCGGATCCGGTCAAGGCCGGCATCGGCTCCGGTGCGTCCGCGCTGCGCTACGCCGATTTCGTGCTCTCCCCTGACCGCCGTGAGATCTGGTGCGTCCAGGAACTGCACTCGGGCGGCAAGGTCACCCGGTCGATCGCGGCCGTGCCGCTCGACGGCTCTGCGGCCGACGATCCGGCGGCCATCCGGCAGCTGGTCACCGGCCCCGACTTCATCGCGTTCCCGACGCCGTCGCCCGATGGCGAGCGCCTGGCCTGGATCAGCTGGAATCACCCGCACATGCCGTGGGACGGCACCGAACTGCGGGTGGCCCAGATCTCGAAGGGCGAAGCAGGCAAGGGCAGGCTGGTCAAGGGCGGCATGAGCGAGTCGGTGCTGGCCCCGGTGTGGCGGGACAACACAAGCCTGTACGTGGCGACGGACTGGACCGGCTGGTGGAACATCTACCAGGTCGGGCTGGCCGGCGAGCCGCCGCAGGCGCTGTACCCGGCCGAGGAGGAGTTCGCCGGGCCGCTGTGGCAGCTGGGCGGCCGGCCCTTCGCCCTGGTCGGGGACGGGCGGCTTGCCGTGGTGCACGGCCGCGGCGGCATGCGGCTGGGGCTACTGGACCCGGAGACCTCCGAGCTGACCGACCTCGACCTGCCGCTCGCCGAGTTCGGTCCGACCCTGTCCGCGGACGGGGGCGTGATCGCCGGCCTGGCGGGCGGGCCCTCGCAGCCGCTGTCAGTCGTCCGGGTCGACCTGGCCGCGTCCCGCATGGACGTGCTGCGCCGCGACATCGACGACGTGCCCGACGAGGCCTACCTCCCGGTTCCGCGCCAGGTAGAGGTGGAAGGACGGTTCGGCCGGGTGGTGCACGCGCTGGTGTACCCGCCGACGAACCCGGATGCGGCCGGGCCTCCCGGCGAGCGGCCGCCGTACGTGGTGTGGGTGCACGGCGGGCCGACGGCCCACTCGGTCGGCCTGCTCGACATCGAGAAGGCGTACTTCACCAGCCGCGGCATCGGCGTCATCGACGTGAACTACGGCGGCTCCACCGGCTACGGCCGCCTTTACCGGGAGCGGCTGCGCCGCGAGTGGGGGGTGGTCGACGTCGAGGACGCCGTGGCCGCGGCGCGCCACCTCGCCCAGTCGGACGAGGCTGACCCGGCCCGGCTGGCCATCCGCGGCGGCTCGGCCGGGGGCTGGACGGCGCTGACCGCGGTGACCACGGGAACCGCAGGGGGTGCCGTGTTCAGCGCCGCGACCTCCTATTACGGCGTCGCCGACCTGCGCGGGCTGGCCAAGGCCACGCACGACTTCGAGTCCCGCTACCTCGACGGGCTGGTCGGCCCGCTGCCAGGATTCGAGGGTGTGTACGCCGAGCGCGCCCCGCTCGGGCACGTTACGGACGCCACCTGCCCCATCCTGCTGCTGCAAGGGCTGGACGACCCGGTGGTCCCGCCCGAGCAGTCCGCGGCCATCGCCGAGGAACTCACCGCCCATGGCATCCGGCACGCCTACATCGCCTTCGAGGGCGAGTCGCACGGCTTCAGGAAGGCCGAGACGATCATGACCTGCCTGGATGCCGAGCTCTCCTTCTACGGCGAGATCCTCGGTTTCAAGACGCCTGGCGTCCCTGCGGTCAAGCTAACCGACGGCAAGCCGCGCCCGCGCGCAGCGGGCATGGGAGGAAAGCACCGTCGGCGCTGAGCGCCGGATGCCGCTCGTCCTCCGCGAGCCGGGCCTGTACTCGGCTGCGCCTGGCTGCCTGCGCGGGGCCGGGCTCGCGGGGTCGTTAGCGCGCGAACTCTATGGCGCGCGACTCCCTGACCACGGTGACCCGGATCTGACCCGGGTAGGTCAGCTCGTCCTCGACCTGCTTGGCCACGTCCCTGGCGATGACCTGCGCCTGGATGTCGTCGACGTCGGACGGCTTGACCATGACCCGGATTTCCCTGCCGGCCTGCATCGCGAAGACCTTCTCCACGCCGTCCTGCGCCAGCGCGATCTGCTCCAGCCGCTCCAGCCGCTTGATATATGCCTCGAGCGACTCCCTGCGTGCGCCGGGGCGGCCGCCGCTGATCGCGTCCGCGGCCTGGGTCAGCACGGCCTCGACCGTGCGCACCTCTACTTCGTTGTGATGCGCTTCGATGGCGTGCACCACGTCGTCTGGCTCGCCGTACCTGCGGGCGATCTCCGCCCCGATCAGCGCGTGGCTGCCCTGGACTTCATGCGTCAGGGCCTTGCCGATGTCGTGCAGCACGGTGCAGCGCTTCATCAGCGCGGGGTCCATGCCGAGCTCGCTGGCCATCATTCCCGCGATGTGCGCGGATTCGACCAGGTGCTTGAGCACGTTCTGGCCGTAAGAGGTGCGGTAGCGGAGCCTGCCGAGCAGGTTGGTGAGCTCCGGGTGCAGGTCGGTGATGGCCAGGTCCACGAGCGCGTCCTCGCCGGCCTTGACGCACAGCTGCTCGATCTCCGCCTTGCTCCGCTCGTAGGCCTCCTCGATGCGCTGCGGGTGAATCCGCCCGTCCAGGACCAGCCGCTCCAGGGTCAGCCTGCCCACCTCGCGGCGCACCGGGTCGAAGCAGGACAGGAGCACCGCTTCGGGCGTGTCGTCGATGATCAGGTTCACCCCGGTGACGGTCTCGAACGCCCGGATGTTGCGGCCCTCCCTGCCGATGATCCGGCCCTTCATCTCGTCGCCGGGCAGGTGCAGCACGGAGACCACCGACTCGCTGGTCTGCTCGCTGGCGACCCGCTGGATGGCCAGCGTCACGATCTTGCGGGCGCGCTTCTGGCCGTCGCTGCGCGCCTCGTTCTCGATGTCCCTGACGATCAGCGCGGCCTCGCGCTTGGCCTGATTCTCGATGCCCGCGACCAGCTCGGCCTTGGCCTGCTCGGCGGTCAGTCCGGCGATCCGCTCCAGCACGTCACGGCGTTCGGCGTCGAGCCGGTCGAGTTCGGTGCGCCGCCCGTCGAGGTCCTGCTTGAGCTGGTCCAGATCGGCGGATCGCTGGTCGATCCTGCGGGCCTCGGCGTCCATCCGCTGCTCACGCTCGGCCAGCCTGGTCTCCCTGCGTTCCAGGTCCCCGCGGAGCTGCCTGACCTCGTCCTTGACGGCCCGGATCTCGTCCTCGACCTCGCGGCGGCCCTCCGCGACCTGCTCGGCCGCTGCCTCGGCTTTCCGCATGATGGAGGCCGCATCGGCTTCCGCCCGCTGGCGAACCTGGCCGGCCAGACGGCTCGCTTCCTCCAGCTGCTGCGGCGTCGCCGCGCCAGAATGCAGGCTGGTCATCTCGGCCGTACCGCTCTGGCCCGCGATCTTGCCAGGGGACTTGCGAATCACGAAGACCAGCGCAAACAAGGACGCGGCCAGCGCGATCGCCAAGATGAGCCCGATGCCGTTACTCACGGTTCACCCCTCCCGCTCGCGAGCCTTCCTGATACCGCAGTCCGGCATCAGATGCAGCGAGGGGTACTGCGCGCTAGCCACCACCGTCCCGTGAGACGGGTCATGCCTGCCGCGCTGGGCAGCGCGCCGCAGGAGACCGGCAACGTCCGCCGCGGCACGTCCATGCTGGCGCCACAACCCGGCCGCTGTCTGGTCGCCCGGCGCCACGAGTCCCGGTCATGTCACCGGTAGTGCTAACGTCCCGGTGTCACGACCGGCCTCGGGCCCGATGGGCTCAGCCCGGTGTAGCTACTCCCTCCTGTCTAAACCGGAACCGGCCAGGCCCTCGCCTGGCCCGGGCTGGGGCCGGCCGCTGTCGGCCAGCCATGCCGAACGCTCACAACCACCGGGCTCAGCAGGCTCTCTGGGCCGTTCCCGCGCCACCCGGTGCTCGTATCCAGTCTCGTTCATCTCGGTCGATCCGCCCTACGCGGAGTAAAACCCTCGCTGCCGTGAGGCTAAGCGCAGATAACGATTTGGGCAAGCACAGGTTCACCGGATCTTCACCGGTGAGGCCCCTATCACGGCTCGAAGGGGTCTGAGTCGGCCATTCCGTCGAGGAACTCGCCGACCTCATCGCCGAGATCGAGCCACGCCACGGCCTGGTGCTTCTCCCTCTGCTCCAGGGCCTCGCGGGTGAGCCGGAAGGCCAGGGCTTGCGGGTACCCCTTCCTGGCGAGCAGGCCAATGAGCCGCCGGACGTCCGCGGGCGTCGGCTGGCCCCGGATGGCTTCCACCCGGCGCGCCACGAGGTTCCGGGCCGTGGCCACCTCCTGCTCCGGGTCCAGCCCGTCGACCGCAGCCCGGATGTCGTCGGCAGGCACGCCCCGCTGCCGCAGCTCGGCCGCGAGCGCGCGGCCGGCCAGGCCCCGGCTGTAGTGCCTGGACTCCACCCAGGCGCTCGCGAACATGGCGTCATCGATCAGCTTCACGTCGGCGAACCGCCCGAGCACCGCCTCGGCCGTCTCATCGGGCACGCCACGCCGCCGCAGGGCGGCGGCGAGCTGCGCCCGGGTCTTCGGGGCCGTTGCCAGCATCCGCAGGCAGATCTGCCGCGCGGTCTCTTCCGGATCCGCCTCGGTTGAGACCCGCCCAGCCCGACCGTCGGTCCCGGCCGAACTCCCGACTGAGCCGACGACGACCCCAGCCGAGCCGTCGTCAGCGCCGACCGAGCCGCCGACGACCCCGGCAGCGCTGTCGGCAACCCCGGCCGGGCTACCTGCAGCGCCGACCGAGCCGCCGAGGGCTCCAGCAGCGTCGCTGGCAGCCGCGGCAGCCCGGCCCACCGCCCGGCTAGTTGCCACCACCGGGAAGCACCTTGAGTCCGGCGGCCGCGCCGTCACCGGCGGCCCCGACGGCCCCGCCCGGGCCAGCACCGTTCACCGAGCCGGGCGCATCCGCATCGAGGCGTGCGCCGACGCCGAGCTTTTCCTTGATCTTCTTCTCGATCTCGTTGGCGAGGTCCGGGTTATCGCGCAGGAAGTTCCTGGCGTTCTCCTTGCCTTGGCCAAGCTGGTCGCCCTCGTAGGTGTACCAGGCGCCGGCCTTGCGCACGATCGACTGCTCCACGCCGAGATCGATCAGGCTGCCTTCCCGGCTGATGCCCACACCGTACAGAATATCGACTTCTGCCGTTTTGGAAGGGCTCGCCATTTTATTTTTGGCGACTTTAATCCTGGTTCTGTTACCGACCGACTCAGTGCCATCCTTAAGAGTTTCGATCCTACGCACATCAAGGCGCACCGAAGCATAGAACTTAAGCGCTTTTCCGCCCGTCGTCGTTTCTGGACTGTTGTGGACCATGACCCCGTCCACGAAGTAGTTGTGGAGGCCCTCCACCTCGATGTCGAACCTGTTCATCGAGCGCGTGGGCGGCTTGACGTGAATGTCCAGGATCTCCGAGACCTCCAGCCGCTGCTCAGCCACCGCGAACTGGGGCTGAACGTCGAATCGCCCACGGTAGCGCGGAAGCAGCTTGTACTCCATGGACGGGTGGACAAACGGAGCCACCAGCTTCTGGAACTTCTCCGATGCCGATGTGGTGAACTGGAGGACCGACTTGCGCGCCGCCCCGCTGGCGCGGAGCTTGACGTCCAGCCCGTGAGTGTCCCGCAGGTACTGCACGAGCCGCTCTCGTGAGCCCGGGCTCATCGCCTCGACGCAGATATCGATCCGGCCGCTCCCGCCTTGTGTCCTCTCCTGGACGCCCTTCGATCGAACAGTGAAGCAGCCATCGTCCATGTACCAGACGGCCAGGGCAAGCGGAGTGAGCTCCTTCAGGTAGTCCCAGCACAGGTGCTTCTTGCCGTCGCCGAAGTAGACAGCCTCATGAACCTCCGCCAGCTCCGGCAGAGGCCTGAAGTCGGCGAAGACCGCGCCCTTGGCATTCGAGGTCCGCGAGCATTCGATGTTGCCGAGCAGCGAGACCTTCCAGTCCAGGTACGCAGCCTGCTTGGCGCCGTGACCCATGCGGAACCGGGTTCCTGACCTGCCGCGAGTGTTGGGCGACAGATTCCCATCGCCCATGAGCGAGCCGAGGATCAGCTGCACCTGCTGGTCGCTCAGCCGCTTCGGCTCCATGACAACCACCCGGTCACCGGCAGTGAGCTCGCCTGCATGGCGCCAGCCACCTGGCGTCTGGATCAGGTGATTCTCGGTCGCTGAGAACTGCGCCCTGCCGTTCCCGCCCGACTTCGCCACGGTGAACTGAAGAAACTCCTCGGCACGACCATTGTTGAACCAGTTGACGATCCGGCGGGGAACGATTCGGCCGGTATTGAGGTCATAGGAAAGAACCTCAACATCCAGTCGCTGATTGACGATTTTCCCAATCTTTTCCTGAGTTCCATCAGCAAGACTTACTCTTGTATCATAAGTCATGCATCCGAACATGACTCCTATCTTTTCCCGCAATTGGTTAATAAAAATTGCGGTGGTCTTGGTCTGGTTCAGTGCGCCAGCGATTTTGCGGAGGGCCTGGGACATGAGGCGGGCCTGGAGGCCGACGTGGCTGTCTCCCATCTCGCCCTCGATCTCGGCCCGCGGCACGAGGGCGGCCACCGAGTCGACGACGATGACGTCAATAGCCCCGGAGCGGATGAGCATATCGGCGATCTCCAGCGCCTGCTCACCGGTGTCCGGCTGGGAGACCAAGAGTGCGTCGGTATCGACACCGAGCTTTTTGGCGTAATCGGGGTCAAGGGCGTGCTCGGCATCGATGAATGCGGCAATCCCGCCCGCCTTCTGCGCGTTCGCGACCGCATGCAGGGCCACGGTCGTCTTCCCGCTACTTTCCGGTCCGTATATTTCGACGATCCGGCCGCGGGGAAGGCCGCCGATACCGAGCGCCACGTCGAGCGAAATGGACCCGGTCGGGATCACCTCCACGGGAGCGCGGGTATCGTCGCCAAGCCGCATAATCGCGCCCCTGCCGAACTGCCGTTCGATCTGGGCGAGTGCGGTGTCCAGGGACTTCTCCCTGTCGCCGCCCTTGATGCCCGCCCTATCGTTCGGTGCCATGTGAACTCCCATCAGGGGCTTCCCGCCCGGTCGTCTCCCGGGCTGCCACGTGGTGATTGAGTGTCGCTGGGCCCTGCCATCCTCGCTACCGGGCCTGTCCTGTGTTGTCGGCCCCGACGTTACGCGCCGCCACCGACAATTTCGGGGATGCCAGGCCTATGTCGCCCTGGCTAACCCGCAGGATTGGCCACCGAACTTAGTCTAGACGAACAGCTGTTCGATCATGAACACGACACGCCAACACGGTCGAAATCGCGTTACCACGACGTCAAACGGCTACCCGCAGGCTCGCCCGGACCAGTTCAGCCAGCGCCGCGATGTCGACCGGGCCGGTCGTGTCCACCGTGATCAGGTCGCCGATGCCCACTGGCTGGTCGTATTCGGCCAGGAGGTCCGGTCCGGGAGTTCATCGCGGTCAGCGCAGCCGCTGGGGCACGTCGAAGGTCTCGCACACGGCACGCCAGACGGTCTTCGCGTCCTCGCCGTCGGCGAGCGCCTGGTTCACGGTCCGGTCGCCGAGCGTGGCCAGCACTTGGTCCTTGGCCACGCTCTCCGCATACGCCTCGCCGAAATGCGCGCGCATCCGGTCCCAGAATTCAGTGAGACGCACGGCCGTCAGAGTACCCGCCGGCCGCCGGGTACGGGCAGCGAGGGAGGTGGGCGAAGGGCAGGCCGGCCGGCAGGTGGCAGGAGGGTGGAAGGCGCCAAACAGGGAGGCAGGCGGCCTGTGGGCAAGCAGGCCGTGAGGCTGCCAGGGACGACGCCAGGATCTAGACGAAGGCGCTGGTGCCGGTGATGGCCCGGCCGACGATCAGCGTGTTGATTTCCCGCGTGCCCTCGTAGGAGTAGATCGCCTCGGCGTCGGCCACGAACCTGCCCACGTGGTACTCGAGCAAGATCCCGTTACCGCCGAGCAGCTCGCGGGCGAGCCCGACGGTCTCCCGCATGCGGACCGTGCAGAACGCCTTGGCCAGCGCCGACTGCTGGTCGTCGGCGAGCCCGGCTTCCTGCAGCTGGGAGAGCCGGACGCATAGGCAGGCCGACGCGGTCACGTTGGCCAGCATCCGGACCAGCTGGTCCTGGACGAGCTGGAACCCGGCGATCGGGCGGCCGAACTGCTGCCGTTGCTTGGCGTAGGCCAGGGCGCGGGAGTAGGCGCCGCTGGCGCAGCCGACCGCCATCCAGGCCACCCCGGCCCGGGTCAGCCGCAGCACCTTCGCGGTGTCGCGGAACGAGTTCGCGTTCTGCAGCCGGTTGGCCTCGGGCACGCGCACGCCGTCGAGCGTGATGGTGGCGTTCTGCACCACCCGCAGCGCGATCTTGTCGCGCATCTTGGTGGTCGAGAACCCGGCCGCGGGCGGCTCCACGACAAAGCCCTTGACCTGGTTGTCCTCGACGTCGCGGGCCCAGATGATCACGTAGTCGGCGAACGTGGCGTTGCCGATCCACTTCTTCTGCCCGTCGAGGATCCACTCCCCACCCGCCTCCCCATCCCCCTTCACCCGGCGGGCCGTGGTGGTCAGGCCGCGGGCGGCGCCAGAGCCCACCTCGGGCTCGGTGAGCCCGAACGCGCCGATCTTCTCCATCCGGGCCATGGCCGGCAGCCAGCGCTGCTTCTGCTCCTCCGAGCCACACAGGTAGATCGACCCCATCGCCAGCCCGCTGTGCACGCCGAAGAACGTGGCGATGGATGAGTCGACCCGGGCCAGCTCCATGGCCACCATGCCGTCGAGCAGGTTGCCGCCCCCGGCGCAGCCGTACCCGGTGTACGCCATGCCGGCCAGGCCCAGCTCCGCCATGGCCGGAATGAGCTCGTGCGGGAACTCCTCACGGGTCCAGAACCTGTTGATGACCGGCTCGATCTCCTTCTCCATGAACTCCCTGACCCGGTGCAGCAGCTGCCGCCCGGCCGGGTCGAGCAGCAGCTCCAGTGAGTAGAAGTCGCTGTCGGACGCATCGGTCATGACTCTCTCCTCGGGTCGTCCGCAGTCAGGAACCGATCCACCACCGGCGCGAGGTCGGCGGCCTCGGTGACCAGGCCCAGGTGCCCGCCGGGATAGACGTGCAGCCGCGAGTTCGGGATGAGCAGCCGCAGCAGCCTGGCGTTGGCCAGCGGGATCAGCGGATCGTCGTCGCCGGACAGGATCAGGGTGGGCTGCCGCAGCAGGGGCAGGAACGGAATGCTGGTCCAGCCGAGCCCGGCGGTGAGCTGGTACAGGTAGCCGCGCGGTGAGCCGACCCGGCTCTGCGCGTGCATCATCGCGCTCACCAGCTCCGGGTCGGTGCGTGCGCTCCCGCCATACAAGTTCGGGGCTACCCGCTGCAGGTACCCGCGGTCCAGGTAGCGCCGCAGGGTGACCATCTGGGCCAGCACCGCGGGCGCGGCGGGCACCATGATCGCGCCGGTCGCGGTGGCGACCAGCACCAGCCGCCGGCAGCGCCTCCGCTGCATGAAGGCGAAATGCTGGGCCGCGCCGCCGCCCCAGGAGATCCCGAGCACGTCGACGGTGCCGTACCCGAGCGTGTCCAGCATGCGGGCGGTCAGGCTGCAGAGGCCGCTGAGCCGGTACGGGAAGGCCGGGAGCGGCGAGCCGCCCACGCCGGGAACGTCGAAGCGGATGACCTCGAGCGAAGGATCAAGCGCGTCGACGAACGGCTGCAGCAGATCGAGGCTGGCCCCGATGCCGTTGAACAGGAGCAAGGGAACGCGGGTGCCGTCACCCTGGCGAACCGCGACCCGGAGCTGGTGACCGCCGACGACGATGCTGCGCACTTCCGCCCGGGTGACGCGCCTGCTTCTTCTGATCAGCATGGGATCGTTAGCGGTCAAGCACGTAGCTGCCGGGCGCCGACTGCAGCGGCCGGTAGCCCTTGCGGCCGAGGCGGCGGGGGCGATCCTGCAGGCCGCCGCTGCGCGCGGCGAGCCAGGCCGAGTAGTCCGGCCACCAGCTGCCGGGCACGGTCTGCGCGGCCCGGAGCCAGTTCCGCGGCTCCGGCGGGTTGTACGGCCTGGCCTGGTCCGGCCCGGTGTCGTCCGGCCCGGTCTGGAAGGTGGCCTTCGGGTTGGTGGGCGGGTTGACCATGGACGCGATGTGCCCGCTCGTGGACAGCACGAACCGGGTGCTGCCGCCGAGCAGCTGCGTGCTGCGGTAGTAGGACTGCCAGGGGCACAGGTGATCGTCGGTGCCGGCCACCACGTAGGAGTCGATGTCGACCTTGGACAGGTCGACCGGCGAGCCGAGCATGGTGGCCTCATCCGGCTTGGTCAGCGCGTTGGACAGGGCGATCTCGATGAAGTCCCTGTGCACCGCGGCGGGCAGCCTGGTCGTGTCAGCGTTCCAGTACAGGATGTCGAACGGCGGCGGGGACAGCCCCTGCAGGTAGTTGTTGACCCAGTAGTTCCAGATCAGGTCGTTGGGCCGGAGCCAGGCGAAGACCTCAGCCAGCGTGCGGCCGTCCAGGTAGCCGCGGGCCCGCGAGGCCGCTGTCGCCAGCGCGGCGGTGCGCCGGTCGATCATCGCCGCCGCGGTGCCCGCGTTCGCCTGGTCCAGGACGGTGACCCCCAGGCACAGAGTGGCCAGCTCGTCCAGCCCTCCGGCGGCGCTCAGGTGCGCGGCGACCATGGCCGAGGCGATTCCGCCCGAGCACAGCGCGCAGATGCTGGCCTTGGGGGCGCGGCAGATAGAGCGGACCGCGGCGAGCGCGTCGACGATGGCCGCGCCGTACCTGTCCAGGCCCCAGTCACGATGACGGGCATCGGGGTTCCGCCAGGACAGGACGAAGACCTGGTGGCCCTGGCCCGCCAGATACTCGATCATGCTCCGGCCCGGGGCCAGGTCGGTGATGTAGAACTTGTTGATCATCGGCGGGACGATGAGCAGCGGGTACTGGCAGACGGACGCCGCCGCTGGCTCGTACTGGATGAGCTCGCAGATGTCGGACCGGGCCACCACCGCCCCCGGCGTGACCGCGAGGTCGCGGCCCACCTCGAAGGCGTCCGGGCTGACCATCGCGGGCACCCGCGGCGGCTCGGACAGGTCAGAGATCAGCGACCGGAGCCCGCGCAGCGCGCTGAGGCCGCCGCTGTCGATGATTGCCTTCCAGGCCACGGGGCTGATCAGCGGGTTGTTGCTGGGAGCGACCGCGTCGATGAGGTTGCTCAGCACGAACCGCATCCGCTCGGTGTCGCGCCAGTCAAGCTCGGCGTCGGCGAGCAGCGACTCCACGGTGCCCGCCCAGGCGAGGTAGGTCTGCACGGACCGGGCCAGCAGCGGATTGCGGGTCCACGCGGGATCGGCGAAACGCCGGTCCCGCCGGCCCGGCGCTATGGCCGAACGGCCGGCCGCGATGCTGGC
>WNGR01000561.1_pt1 | contig 41248 bp, 40 predicted proteins | sample 5407581 | NCBI WGS metagenome assembly WNGR01 (sample SAMN13153383, study PRJNA577476) | soil metagenome | isolation source: 80 cm soil or saprolite under Garry oak tree replicate 2 | place: USA:California | collected 2016-06-15 | reverse complement strand
GCGCGGCGGAGTCGTCGAATCGCGTGCTGCGCCGCATGATCTCCACGCCCTCACGGTCGGCCGGATAGCGCCAGCGGTCGGGCAGCCGCCGTTGGACCGCGCCGATGAGCCCCGTCGCGGGGCTGAGCACCGCCCCCGGCACGACGAGGTGGGGGAATCGTCGCCCGGTAATGACCGCAAGGGTGGCGAACAGCATGTCGCCCTCCATGTAATGCCCAGGCACGACGTACCGACGTGGCCCTGCCCCGGGGCGGAGCACGGCCTGGATCACCGCGGCGGCGTCGCGAACGTCGACGACGTGCAGCCCTCCCCGCGGCCAGAGCGGGAAGCGGCCGCGCAGGACCCAGCGCAGCATTTCGGTCTGCTCCCCGCTGTAGGGGTCGTTGGGACCATAGACACCACCAGGGTAGATCGTCACGACCGGCACGCCCGCATCCTGCAACCGGCGGGCGACCTTCTCCGAGGCGATCTTCGACTGCGCATACGGAAGCTCGATGTCACCAAGCGGCAGGTCCGGCCCGCTCCCGCCGTACCGGGTCAGCGCCACCGTCGTCGACACGTGGACCACCGGATCCAGCCCGCGTTCAACCGCGCGACCCAACACCAGCTCGGTGGCCCGGGCATTGGTGCGCCGCATGTCCTGGGCACGCCGCGGGTCCAGGGAGTAGACCCCCGCCGCGTGCACGACCGCCGCGCAGCCCTCGACGGCCCGCGATACCGCCCGCTCATCGAGCACGTCACCCACAACGATGTCGGAGACCTCCAGCCCCAGCGGGCCCAGGGACACGGGCACCTGGTCCGGCCGACGCACCAGCAGCCGCACGTCGTGCCCAGCACGCACGATCGCGGCGGCGGCGTGGGAACCCACCAGGCCGGTACCACCGGTCACCAAGACCTTCACGCCCGCAATGATGCCCAAGCGCAGTCCAACTCCGCCAACCACCGAGCCGCCGTCCGCCCCAATGTCCACCACCGGCCTGCCTGAGGAGTGGCCGAAGAACTCGCCGGCACGACAGCGCCGGTGTGCCGCATGATTGCGTGTGGGCTTCGACCTCCCCGACTAGAAGGCGTCGACGTTCAGCAGGGGCTCCTTGATGCCGTCGGGGTCGTCGACGTTGTTCCAGTTGAGATTGGCGGCGTTCCGCAGCGCCGACCGCACCTGCGACGGGGACGCGCCGGGGTGGCTGGTCTTGTAGAGGGCTGCCGCACCGGCCACGTGCGGGCTGGCCATCGAGGTCCCGCTGAGCGTCTTGTACCCGTCGCCCATGTAGGTCGAGTAGATGCACACTCCAGGAGCGATCAGGTCGATGTTGCTGCCGTAGTTGGAGAAGTTGGCGAACGTGTCGTCAATGTCGGACCGGCAGGTCGCCGCCGCGCCGCCCCCGGGCTTGCCGTTGAAATCGGCCAGGGCCGACACGGTGATGACCTCGTCATAGGCGGCCGGGACGACCCGGCGGGCGTTGATGGAGGAGTTCCCGGCAGCCACCGTGTAGGTCACGCCCGCGGCGACCGAGCGGCAGATCGCGTCGTGCAGCGGGTCACCTGTGGAGCAGCCAGACCGGCTCGGCTTGGAGCCGCTCCCGCCAAGGCTCATGTTGGCCACCTCGATCCTGGCCGCGTTGCGTGTCACCCAGTCCACCCCGCAGATGACGTTCGACCACGAGCCGGCGCCCGAGGCGTCCAGCACGCGGACGGCCCACAGCCGGGCCCCGGGGGCGACGCCGACCACACCGGTGGCGTTGTCGCGGGCGGCGGCGATGCCGGCGACGTGGGTGCCGTGGCCGTTGCGGTCCTCGTAGCCGCTGCCGTTGCAGGCGACCCCACCGACCACGTTGAGGTCAGGGTGGTTGGTGTCGATACCGGTGTCGATGATGGCGATGTCGACATTGACGCTGCCGGTGCCGTTGCCCGACACGGTGCTGGACCGTTCGCCGTCGACCCGGTTGATGCCGGTGGGCAGCCGCTGGGCCTCCAGGTGGACCGGGCGGTCGGCGACCACAGCGGCCACGCGTGGGTCGGTACGCAGGGCACCGACGGCGGTCGGCGACAGGGTCGCGCTGTAGCCCTTGATCGCCGCGCCGTAGACGAACCCGACCCGGGCGTGCTGCGCCTTGGCCTGCGCGTGGGCGACCGCGGCGGGGCTGGCCACGAAGTCCTTGAGCACCACGATGTAGCGCCCACTTCCGCTTGGCGCCTCGCGGGCGCCGGCCGCGACACCCACGGCACCAAGGACCACCGCGACGGCGACGACCACGGCGAGACGATGCCGCATGACCCTTCCTTCCTCAAACGCGGCGGGGAGCCACGAACACGCCCGGACGGCCGAACCGTCAGATGGGCAGCAACTCAACCACCATCCACATAAATCCGTCAATCTCGCTGCGCCCGGTAGCCCGGCCGCAACGGGATCTCCGCGGTGAGCCGCCCCAAGGTTCGTTCTGGGATCTGGTCTGTCCCGTGCCGCCGGAGCGAACCAGAGGTACAACCTGATGCTCACCCTGGCCCAGACCCTCACAAACGTGAGCGTGGCGCTCGCGCCTTTGACCGTTGTCAGCCTCTCGGCGAGGCTCGCTGAGAGCATCGTGACAACGCTCTGACTACGCCCGGGCAGCCTCGCCTGGTGGACGCGTCCCGATGAGCCGCTCGAGCCAGCTCGGCAGGTACCAGTTCCATTCCCCGAACAGCTCCATGGTTGCCGGCAGGAGGATGCCGCGGATCACCGTGGCGTCCAGCAGGACCGCCACGGCCAAGTCGAGCCCCATCTGCTTCAGGTCAGGGGTGTGACCGGTGATGAAGATGGCGAACACCGCCACCATCACGATGGCCGCGCTGGTCACGGTCCCGGCGGTGGTCCTGATGCCTTGCTGGACGGCCGCTCGGGTTGGCATCCCCTGGTCGACCAGCTCCTTGACGCGGCTGAGGATGAACACGTGGTAGTCCATGGACAACCCGAACAGGATCACGAACAAAAACAGCGGCAGCCACGAGGTGATCGCGCCGGTCGCGCTCGCGCCGATCAGGGAAGCCCCCCAGCCGTGCTGGAACACCGCGACCAGGACGCCGTACGCCGGGCCCAGCGACAGCAGGTTGAGGACCATGGCCTTGAGCGGGATCACGATGGAGCGGAAGGTGACCAGCAGCAGCAGGAACGCCAGCCCGATCACGAACCCGAACACCACCGCGATGTGTGAGCGGATGGTGTGGTAGGTCTGCACGATCGGGGTGTCGGTGGGTAGCGAGGTGAAGCCAAGGAGCTGGGTGTGCAGGCGGAACGCGGGCAGGGCAAGCAGCACCAGCAGCAGCGCGGCGGTCACCGCCGAAGCCAGCGGCCGGGCGAGCACGGGAGTCAGGATCTTGCCCCACAGCGGGCCCTCGCCGCCCATCCGGCTTCCGCGGCCGATGAAGGGAGGCTTGCCCCGGTCGACGCGCAAGCCCAGCGTGGCCAGTGCCGCCGGCAGGACGGTGACCGAGCCCACCATGGCGACCAGCACCACCAGCATGGTACCCACCCCGATGGAGGTGAAGACCTTGGCGCCGGTGAACAGCATGCCGGCCATCGCGATCATCACCGTGGTGCCTGAGACGAGCACTGCCTGCCCGGAGGTCGCCGCCGCCACCCGCAACGCCGCAAGAGGCGCTCGGCCGGCAGCGCGCTCCTCCCGCTCGCGTCGGAGGTAGAACAGCGAGTAGTCGACGCCCACGGCCATGCCGATCATGAAGATCACCGAGGCGGTCGGCGAGCCTTCGGGCACGACGTGGCTGACCAGCGCAGCCAGCCCGAAGGTCCCCAGCACCCCCGACAGCGCGAGCAGGACAGGGATCCCCGCCGCAACGAGCCCGCCGAACGCCAGCAGCAGGATGGCGAGCGTCACCGGCAGCGACAGGTACCCCGCCCGCTGGAGGTCAGCGGCGATGGTTTCGTTGAGCGCACGGTCCCCGCTGGCGGTGCCGAACTCCTCGATCACGAACCCGGGATGGGAACGCTCCAGCGCGTCAACCGCAGCCAGGACGGGCGGGACCTTGTCGGCCGCGGCATCGGCGCTCCCGGCGATCTGGAACTGGACCAGCGCGGAATGCCCGTCGGGCGAGGTGAGACCCGTCCGCCCGAGCCAAGCGGGGATCGCACGCCGCTGACGTCCCGCAAGGCCCCAAGGCGATCAACCACGGCGCCGACCGCGACCCGGAACCCCGGATCGCTCACCGTGGCCGCGGAATTGTGCACCAGCACGCTCTCGGCAGCGGGCTGAGGGAAGTCCCGCGCCAGGATGCGCTCGGCGACTCCGGACTCCCCGGTCGCGTAGTCGGACGTAGCCATGGACCTGGTGCCCATCGCCACGCCGATCACCGCCGCCGCGACGACGAACACCAACCACCCCATCACGGCCGCCTTGCGGTGCTGGGAGCTCCACCGCCCGGCGCGCGCGGCGAGGTTCCACTGTTTCGGTGCACGCGGCATCGTCGGTCCCCGCGCGGGTTGGCCCGCCGCTCGCATCGCTGTCTGGCTCACGACTGTTCCTCTCGTTTTGCGGCCCTCTTTGCCCGCACGATGTCGGGGTCTCTTGCATCCAGCGCAAGGACCTCGAGCGACCTGTGCTTGCGCCAGGTCTTGGGCTTGTTGATGCGGATTCGCCTCATGCGCTGCCTGCACTGTCCTGGGGCCTCGAGGTGTCAACGAGGGCGGAGAGCGCCCCGAGCAACCCCAACCACCCCTCGAAGGGAAGGGGCTCCCGGTCGTCGGTTGCCGCCGTCCCGATGAGCGGTTCTGGCTGCTCGATCGAGATGCGGATGTCCACGTCCGCCTCCTTCCGATCGGATCCGTACATCAGAGGAGGCGTTCAACCGACAAGAACGAAAGTTCAGGCGGCCGGGCGCGGGGGAGTCAGAGTTGCCAGGCGATCGGCGCGCGGGGGTCGGGCGTGTACGAGCAGTACCTGCCGGTTCGGATGGTCGCAGTGAGGTGCCGTCCCAGGGAGGGGTTGACCCGGGCGAGGTTGGCAACCCCCGCTCGGATCGCCCTGGTGACGTTCAGCCTGGCGCGCTCGCCGTGGGCGGCGGCTCTGCGGTCCCTGCCTCCCAGCCCGACCGCCCTGGCGAGCTCGTCTTCGAGAAAGTCGATCTCCTGCCTGGATCTTGCCGCGCGAGTAGCGTCGCTGAATTGCTCCGCCTCATCCAGCTCGGCCCGGAGCTCCGCAAGCCTGGCCCTGTAGGCGGCCTTGGCTTTGGCGTCGAGGAGCTCCCCCGCGTCGCCGAGATCACGACGCACCTCGAGTTCGGCGACTCCTGCTCGGGCCAACCGCTCTGATCGGGCCCGCTGGGCTGGCTGGCTCTCGGCCGCCTCGAGGTCGACCACGTGGAACTCCCGGGCCGGCTGCGCCAGCAGCCGGGCGAGGTAATGCAGCCCCTTGGAATCCCGGACGCGGACGACCGAGCCCCCGTACGCGACGGTCCAGAAATCGCCCTCCCGTCGAAAGACGTGCCCCCCGGTTATGGCGGATGCCTCATCGGCAACTCCCGTCACCGTCCCGCCCGTCTCGATCTCGCGGAGCGTGGAGATCTCCTGCACCAGCCGCGCCAGCCCAAGCGTCCGGGCCACCGCGAGCGCCTGGTCCAGGAGTTGGAGAGCCCTACCACGATCCGCCGGCCGGTCGCGGCGAATGAGCATCCTCGCGTACTCAGATCGAGTCCGGGCCAGGAACGCTGCTGCTCCCAGCCGGTCGTTCACGCGGAGCGCCGTCTGGAAGTGGCTGTTGGCCTCGTCCCACCGGGACGCGACCGCGGCGAGGAGAGCGAGGTAGAGCGACGCCGATCCCAAGCAGACGACGGGATGCGGCATCGTAATCGCGACGGTCCGGTCCGCATAGGGCGACAGAAGCGGATACAAGCTGGCCGCGTCGTCCGCCGCTTCAAGCCTCGCGGCCAGCAGAGAGGCCAAGGCGAGGGCAGGGAGCCAGAGGCCATCGCGAGGCAGTCGGGGGATATCGTCAACCAGCGACCGCAGGCCGCGTCGCGCATCATCGTCACGGCCCTGCTCCGCCTCGGCAAGCGACAGCCACCCCCTGGCGAAGCCGACGCCCGGAAATCGCTCCACGAACCCCTGCCACACCTCCCGGAGCTCTCCGAGCCGGCCCTGTTCCCAGCGGATCACCACCAGCTGATCGAGGTGGGCGAAGCGGGCGTTCGGTCGTTCTGGTTGCATGAACAGGGCCTCGTCGGCCAGCTTCTCGGCTTCCCCCAGACCACCACGCAGCAGCACCCTCATCGCCTGCATGGTCGCGGCCGTCCACTGGTGGAAGGGCATGCGGAGCTCTCCCGCAAGGCGGGCGTGCACCGCGATGTCAGCCTCCAGCGCATGGATATCCCCGGCCTCGATCGACGTGGCGGTCCGCCTGGCGCGACCGGCAAGCTCCGTCTCCCGGTCGCCCGTCTCGCGCGCAAGCCGAAGGATCTCCTCCGCGATGGTCGAGCGCTCATCGAGCCCGGCCGGCCCCCACACGGCCATCCACCGGGCACGGAGCGCGCCGGAGCGCGCGGTGGGGTCGCCCACGCGCCCAGCCATCGCAACCGCCTGCCGACTCAGGAAATCCCTGCGCTCCATCCCCTCCGAGAAGGTCAGCTCCAGCGACAGCCGGGCCAGCAGCCGGGCCCGCAGCGGGCTGTCCTGTTGGCTGGTTGGGCCCCGCGAACTCCAGGACTCGGAGCGCCCGCTCGTACTCCCCGGCGGCCTCCTCGTAGGCATGCGTCTCCATGGCCCGGTCGCCGGCTCGGCGGGCATACTCCAAGGCCTTGAGGCCGTCCTCGACTGGGGCGACGGCGGAGAAGTGATGGGCGAGCTCGGCCAGATGGGCCCCGGACGCCTTCCCGTATCGAGTCTCGATCGCCTCGCCGACCCGCCGGTGGAGCTCCACCCGGGCTGGGAGCGGAAGCCGCTCGTAGACCACCTCTCGCATCAGCGGGTGGGAGAAACGGTACAAGCCGATCGTGCCCGGCTCCTCGGTCACGACCCCGAGGTCGGTGGCCTCCGAGAGCGCGCCGAGGACCTGCTGCATCGGGAGGTCGCAGGCGGCCCCGAGCAGCGACAGGTCGAAGGCCCGGCCCACCACCGCCGCGGCCGACAGCACCTGGACGGCGTCCGCGGAGAGCGGGGCGAGCCGCTTGTCGATCACTGCCCGTATGCTCTCGGGAACAGGAACCGTGATACGACCGGGGCTATCGAGGGCTTCCGGGCGAAGCGTGTGAACCAACTCCTGCACGAACAAGGGATTGCCCTCGGTGATGTCGTGGATGGACGCCACCCTCTCCTCCGAAGGCACCCTCTCAGAGAGCCGCTCGAGCAGTCCTCCGACCCCCTCGCGATCCAGACCCCGGAGGGTGATCGGCCGGCTCTGGCGCGCCAGTTCCGTGAGCGCCTCACGTAGGTGGCCTGGCCGCTTGGCCTCCAGATCGCGATAGGCTCCCAGCACCATCAGAGGCGATGCGGGAAGGTCTGGAGCGAGGAATCGGAGCAGCCACAGTGAGGAGCTGTCGGCGGCATGAAGGTCGTCGAACAGGAGCAGCAGCGGCTTGGCCGACGACGCGTTCCTGAAAAGACGAGCTATGGCCTCGAACAGGTAGAAACGTCCCGCGCCACGCTCGACCGAGGCGACTGCGCCGACTCCCCGGCCGATCCGGTCCGCCACCTCCGGGACCAACTGGGCGACGTATGACGCCCCGGCATCCAGGTACGAGGCCAGGGTGTCGTCCTCACAGTCTTCTACGAGGGCCCGGGTGATCTGCATCCAGGGCCAGTAGGGAGGCGCCCCGCCGCCCTCCCAGCATCGCCCCCACAAGACTTCGGACCCCTCGTTCCACGGCCCGGATCGCGAGATGTTCGGCCAGCGAGGTCTTGCCGATCCCCGGCTCCCCCGCCATCAGAACCAGGCGCCCTCGACCGCCGACTGCTTCTTCGAGCCCGAACCATTCGGATACCAGCGCCTCACCATAGTGCTGGCGCTTTGAGCAGGGCGACAGGGGAGGCTCGCTTTACGGCTTCCTTCTGCCGACTCAATCGAGCCAGGCTTCAGGGCCTCCGAGAAAGTGGGGAAACCTCAGCGGGCTCAGGCCCCGCCAAGGTAGGAGTCGTCCAGGAGGGAGCCGAGTGACTTGAGCGGAGCGCTCGCGAACTCTTCGTCCGAGTCGTGGCCCAGCGCCCTCACCGATCGCTCCCAGGTCAGGGCGCGGGCGATCTTGCCCACCCGGCAGGCGAGCTCGAGCGCCTCGACGAGCTCGGCGTGCGGCGCGAGGTCGCTGAACACCTCGAGGTAGGCGTCCCTCAGGCGCAGAATCTGCGGGTCGTCGCGGTCGACCTCGAGGGCGTAGAACTGCATGTATCCGAGCGCCACGAGCATGCTGGAGAACGGATGCGCCACCACGCTGTCCCCCCAGTCGTAGAACCTCGCCTGCCCGGCTCTGGTGAGGAAGATGTTCCATGGGTGCAGGTCGTTGTGGTCGATGCTCGGCGATCCGGGTAGGGCGGCCAACTGGTCGCACCATGAGGTGACCGTCTCACCCGCCGCGGCCACCTGCATGTAGGTCGCCTTGTCGGCGGGGGTGCCCCGTCGCTCGACATACCCACCGATGGCCTGGAGCGCTTCCTCGAAACGGCTTGGCATAACCGGGGCCCGCATGTCGGCGACGCCGAGGGCCAACAGGTTGTCGGCATGCGGCGCGAGGTCGCGTTGGAGTTGCCCGTACTGCGGCAGGGCAATCGCCATCGCGTCGCAGAGCTCGGTCCCGGTGAGGCCCTCTCCAATCGGCGTGCCGCCGTCGGGAAGCACGATCCAGCCCCGGACGGCATCGGCCGCGATGGGACTGAGCACGTGGTCCGGAGCAACCCTTTGGACGAGTTGGTAGAGCCCCACCTCGAAGGCCGTGGCTGGGCCGGCCGCCTTCAGCCAGACCGGACCGTGGGTGCTCGGTGCCTTGAGTACCGTCCCCCACGGCCGCAGGTGTGGTTGTTCGACCTCGCCAGTGCGCTCGATGCCGGCGGCTGCAAGCTGCTCGTCCAGCCACGACACCGCCAGCTCACGCCACGACGCCGACGACCAGAGGTCGCTGCCGGTGCCGTGGTCGGGACCTGCACGCTTTGCTGGCGTGGCGCTCATCGTCCCAGCATAGTGTCGGGGCGGGCCGCCAAAGCACCAGGAAGCTCCCCGGCAGTTGACCGGCGACTCCTCGGGGGAAGTCCAGATACCCAGCGAGGGAAGCCCGTGCCACGCAATGATTCCCCATTACTACGCCAATTTGGCTGCACTGCGATTTTCGGGGATTTCTGGTGGGTCGGTTAGACGTTTCCTTGGTGATGCCAGCCAAGCGTTGCATGACGCCCGGGGTCACAGGGCTGTGGCAGGATCGCCAGGAGCGGTCGGAAGTGGTCGGATGCGGAGGACGAGCATGACGGATCGGCCAAGGGACGGCGCCGCGGCGAGCCAGATGGACTTTGGCACACTGCTGCGCGCCTACCGGGAGTGCGGGTTGCTGTCGCAGGAGCAGCTGGGCGAGCGGTCAGGGCTGAGTGCACGCACGATCCGTGACCTGGAGAGAAGGGCCCGCCGCCCACGGGGTGAGTCGGTGCGGCTGCTTGCTGATGGGCTTGGGTTGGTGGGGTGGGAGCGCGAGCGGTTCGAGGATGCGGCACGCTGGTTGTCCTCGGCTGGGCACTCCGCAGCCCGACCGGTGTCGCGCGTGTCAGAGCCGGCTCCTCCGCACCAGCTGCCGCCAGACGTTGCCGACTTCGTGGGTCGTGCCGAGCTGGTGGCCGAGCTCCGCGGGTGGCTCGCGCGCTGGCCAGACGGCTTGGCTGGGAATGCCGAGGGGACCGCGGTGGCGGTCTCCGCGGTATCCGGCAAGGCGGGGGTGGGCAAGAGCGCGCTGGCGGTCCACGTCGCCCACCAGCTTGCCGCCGACTTCCGCGACGGGCAGCTGTACGCGAGCCTTCGTGGCGCTGGCGCCGCGGGCGTGACGCCGCTGGAGCCGGCGGAGATCCTTGGTCGGTTCCTGCGCGCCGTGGGGGTGGACGGCGGCGCGGTCCCCGCCGGGGTGGAGGAACGTGCGGCGCTGTACCGCAGCCGCCTGGCTGGCCGGCGGGTGCTGGTGGTCTTGGACGACGCCGCCGGCGAGGCCCAGGTCCGTCCGCTGCTGCCCGGCAGCCCCGGCTGTGCGGTGCTGGTTACCAGCCGGGCGCGGCTGGCGGGGTTGGCGGGCGCCCGGCTGGTGCACTTGGACGTGCTGGACGCCGGGCAGGCGGTGGAGCTGCTGGCCCGGATCGCCGGACCCGGGCGGGTGGCGGCCGAACCGGAGGCGGCCGCCGCGATCGCGGCCGCCTGCGGTGGGCTGCCGCTGGCGGTGCGGATCGCGGGGGCGCGGCTGGCGGCTCGCCCTCACTGGTCGCTCGGCCGGCTGGCGGATCTGCTGGCCGACGAGTGCGGCCGGCTGGATGCGCTGGCGCATGGCGACTTGGAGGTGCGGGCCAGCTTGTCGGTGAGCTACCGGGGGCTGGCCGACGGGCAGCGGCGCCTGTTCCGCCGACTGGGGCTGCTGGATGCGCCCGATGTGGCCTCCTGGGTCGCCGGGGCGCTGCTGGACCGGCCAGCTCCCGAGGCGGAGGCGATGCTGGAGAAGCTGGTCGACGCGCAACTGCTGGACGTGGCCCTATGGGATGTGACCGGCCGGCCGCGGTACCGGCTGCATGACCTGGTCCGCCTGTTCGCCCGCGAGTGCGTCCACGCCGAGGAGCCGGTCGCGCAGCGACAGGCGGCGCTGGAGCGGGCGCTGGGGGGCTGGCTCGCCCTGGCTGGGGAGGCTGACAAGCGGCTCCCGGTCGGCTCCCTGGTCGGCGATGGCAGCGCAACCGCGGGATGGCGGCCAGAGCAGGCGCTGGCCGACGAGCTGCTCGGCGACCCGGTGGCCTGGATGGAAGCCGAGCAGGCGGCGCTACTGAGCGCGATCGGGCAGGCCAGCACCTCCGATCCGGCGGCCGTGCCCGCGGGGGCGGCCAACCGGCTGGCTGGGCTGGCATGGCGGTTGGCGGGAGCAGTCACCGGGTTCTTCTGGCTCCGCGGCTGTCGCGATGACTACCGGGGTGCCTGCGATCTGGCTCTGATCGGGGCCCGCCGGGCCGGGGCCCGCCGCGGTGAAGCCTGGATGCTCGCCGCCCTGGCCTGGGTGGCCGTCGATCAGATGCGCTTCGGGGAGGCCATGGCCCTGGCCGAGCGGGCGCAGATGATCCATCGGGAGGTCGGCGACCGCCGGGGCGCGGCCTACGCCTTGCTCAAGGTCGGCCACGTACATGAGTATTGCGGGCGCTTGGACGAGGCGGTCGGCCAGCTCAGGCACGCAGGGGAGCTGTATGAGGAGCTCGGCGATGACCACGGCCGCGCATGGGTCCTGCACACCCTCGGCAGGGTCCACCACAAGCAGGGCAGGCCCACCGAGGCCGCCACCGACCTGGAGCAGGCGCTGACCATCAGTCGCCGGGCGGGTGACCGGCGCACGCAGGCGATGGCCCTCCAGGAGCTCGGGCTGGTACACCACAGCCTCGACCAACCCGGCCAAGCCGCCGCCTTACTGCTGCAGAGCCTGCAGCTCTCTCGTGGGTCTGGCGATAGGCTCGGCGAGGGCTTTGTGCTCCAGGACCTAGGTGACGCGCAGCTGCGCCAGGGCGCCTGCGGGAAAGCGGCATCCACGTTGGAGCAGGCGTTGGGCATCTTCCGCCGGCTCGGCGCGAGACGCACTGAGGCGAGCGTGTTGTGCAGCCTCGGCGGGCTGCACCATGCACAGGGACGCCTGCGGCAAGCCAGCGCCTGCCTGGATGCGGCCGTGGTCATCCAACGAGAGCTCGGGCTGATGCCCCGGCTGGCAAGGACACTGGCCACCCTGGCCAAGGTCCAGGCTGCCACCGGCGACCACCCGGCCGCCCGTCAAAGCCGCCGCGAGGCACGCCAGTTGTTCCAAGCCCTCGGGATGCCAATGCCGGACGACAAGGCCTTGCGACCCGCCCAGCCGCCTGCCGCGACCCTACCGTGACATCAAGAAACCCACCCGGTGCCCGCACCATCGCCGGCCTGCTCGCCCTCCGCGAGCAGCGATTCCTTACTTAAGCGGTTGGGGAGCGAACCTACCCATCGGCCACGACGGCGTCGGCGCGGACCGAGAAGGTGCCGATGCCCACCACCTGGGGCGGGGCGGCGTGGAAACGAAAGCCGCTCGGCGGCAGCTGCGCAAGCCCACACAGGTGCTCCACGATCGGGATGCCGGCCGCCAGCAGCGCGGTGTGCACCGGCCGCGTCGGGCCGCTGGTGTCGTCGATGTTGACCGAGTCGATGCCCACCAGCGCGGCCTGCTGCTGGACCAGCCACTCGGCGGCGGCAGCGGTCAGGAAAGGGCTGCCGGTGCCGTAGCGCTCGCTGGCCCAGTAGCGGTCCCAGCCGGTGTGGACCAGCACGGCGCGGCCGCGAACCTCGTAGGAGGCCAACGCGTCACGGTCGATCGCGCGCCGCCCGACGCCGACCCGCACCAGCACGCCGTCCAGGTCGGCGACGCGGTCAAGGGGCAGGCCGGCCACGTCGGTGGCGCCGGCGAAGCGGTGAAACGGGCTGTCGAGGTAGGTGCCGGTGTTGGCCACCATTGAGATGCGTCCGATGTGGAACTCGGTGCCTGGCCCGTAGCGCGCGGGGGAGGCCTCCCTGGGCAGGTAGTCGCTGAGTTCGGGTCCGGGCAGGCCCGGATAGGTGACCATGCCGTGGCGGATCTGGTGGCTCAGCTCGATCAGCCGGCGCGACCCCGACCCCGGCGCGTCCGCCGGCCCGCCGCGGGTGGATCCACGACCACGCGCAGGTCCTTCCGCAGGTCCTTCCATAGTGTCCCCTTGGGTGACGTCGGCTATCTTGCTGATGAGGCATGCCATGTCCAATGGGCAACGGCCCGGCAGTTTTCCGGCGACTAACAGTCAGAATCCCGAGGCGATGGAGCGGCATGCGCCGACGAGATGCCTGCTCCACCTCTGCCCAGGCCGATACTCATTTGCGGCTCCCCTTGGAACAGCGCGAACTCGCCACGCGCGCAGCGATAGAGCAGGCGCCCGGCCGCTCCTCGATTGGGTCGAGGCCGAGCTTCTCGGCGTAGAACGCTCGCGCCCGCTCCAGATTCTGCGCGGGCAGCCGCGTCGCAACGCCAACACTCGCAAGCATGACCGCAGTCCTCCTCGGCTGCCTGGGTCACCACGAATCCAGAGCAAAGACCAAGCCGGCCTCTCCAACCCCTTCGCCGATCGATCCGAAGCAGTGTCGCCCCAGGCGACGCGCATGCGGCGCTTATGTGACCAGTTCGGCGACGAGGTTGATTCGTTCGACCCCGCCGAGGGCGCGGGAGATAATGCAGCCCGTCTTTGCCTCCTCGGCTCGCTGCTGGAACGAGCTCTCGTCCAGCCCTGGGACCTCGGCGGCGGTCTCGAGATCGATTTGCTGGATCGTGGGGATCCCGCCGACGTTGCGGAGGTGGACGCGCCCGGTGGTCTTGATCGAGCGCGGCGCATGGCCCGCCTGGCTGAGAACAAGCGAGAGCGCCATCGAGAAACAGGCCGCGTGTGCCGCGGCGAGTAGCTCCTCAGGGTTGGTGCTGGCACCGTCGCGGCGGGCTTCCTCGGTCGGCAATACGCCCTTGAACCTGGAGGTATAGGAGTAGTCGCTTGTGCACGCCCCCTCGCCGACCGTCAAGCGCCCCGAGCCTGTCGTCAGGTCGCCACTCCATTGCGCGCTGCCGTTCCGTGTCGCCATTTGCTTCTCCCTTCGCTGTCGCTACACCGACCGAAGTCGGTGAACACGATGCGCCCCGTGCTTTGCGGGATGTTCCAAGGGATAGTCGAGCGCGAGCTGCTCGATGGAGGACGTTGGAATCCGGGGATGAGGTCTTGGGCGATGGTTGACGTCACGACGAGCGCGGTGCTGTCGGGCGCCGCGGGGAATGCGTACAGGTCGCATGGGTTGATGCGTCCGTCGTCGAGCGCGGCGGCGCTGTCGAAGTGGTGCGACACGGATGGGTCTCCTTCGTTTGAGGTCATCTCGCACTCGCATCGGCGAGGCTGGCACAGCCGGGCGCGGGCCGTCCAGGAAGGAGACCGGACGAAGACCGGCAGTTTCCAGCCGCATTCCCGGCCGTCGTTGACACACAACGCCGTTGTCAGGAACTCCATCGACCTCAGGGGGTAGCACGTGGCGCGCGACTATCATCTCTGACGCCGACGGCATCCACGCGAGCTGCGGGAACCGCCAGCAGATCTGATGCTCGTCCGCCGGTATCCGGCAGATGGCGAGGGCGCCCGGCCGGGCGCCCGTCGATGGTCTGTTTGTCGCCGCGATTGTCGCCCATGAACGCGCGCTGGGCGTTGGAGGGGCGACCACGATGGCGCCGCCATCGCCGTCCTCGGCCAGGTCCCAGTCGGTCCCGGCGTCGCGGACCGGTGGTCGCTCGCTTCACCGCTACCCTGGCGCTGTGAGCAGCGGCGATAGCAGGAGATCCTTTGCCGTGGCGGCCCCTGCCACGAAATCTCGCATCGGTGGACCAGGCGAGGCGAGCACCGCTCCTACTGGATCGTGATCGTCGACCTGGAGGGCACGGAGGGAAGCAGTGCCTTGACGCGGACGACCGCCTCGACCGCGGTGGCGATGTCCGCGGCGCAGGGGATCAGGTTGAAGCTGCCGCAGCCCGCCTGGACATAGGAGGCCAGGAACGCGGCCACCTCGTCTGGGGTGCCGTACGGCGAGTAGCGCTCGAAGCGCTCGAACGGCACCCGGTAGTACGCCTGCATCGCTGGCGCCAGCAGCGCCCGGGCCTGCTCGCGGGAGCCACCCAGGCCACACCACACCTGCATGCCGTGGCGCCAGGCGACGCCGCCGCGCCCGGCCTGCTCGGCCACCTCGTCGACGGTGGCGACCACCTTGGCGAAGCGGGCTGCAGACACCCAGATCCCAAGCCAGCCGTCGCCAAGCCGCGCCGCGCGGCGGACCGCCGCCTCGGAGCGGCCACCGACCACGATGGGGATCGGCGGGTCTGGCGCCGGCAGCACCAGCGCGTCGTCCAGATCAAAGAACTCGCCGTGGTGGGTGACACGCTCGCCAGCCAGCAGCCGCCGCAGGATGGCCAGGCACTCGTTCATGCGCCGCCCGCGGCTGGCCGGGTCCACGCCGCAGACGGCCACCTCGTGGCGGTCCTCACCGCCGATGCCGACGCCAAGGACCAGCCGGCCGGGAGCCAGCTCCGCGAAGGTGGACAGCTGGCGGGCCACCAGCACTGGGTGCCGCAGCGCCAGCAGGTAGACGGCCACGTGCACTGGCAGGGTCGGATGCGCCATGGCGATGGCGGTCGCGTCGATCAGTCCGTCGCGGCCGGCGCCGGTCAGGAAGCTGACGTGGTCGCCGACGGGGACGTGGTCGACGCCGGCATCCCCGGCCAGCGCCAGGAAGCGGCGCAGCTCCCCGGGGTCGCCGGCGAGCATCGCCGGGAGGATCCCGACCCGTGCGGTCATGACGCCGGCTCCGCATTTGCGGCGAACAGCTCGGCGGCCTGGTCATCGGCTTCCTGTTGGGGTGGCAGCTGGATGAACGCCGTCGTGTCTTCCCCCGGTCAAAGGTCAGTAGCTGAAGGTGGTGGCGCCGTCGTCACCGATCCACTGCCACATTGGCACGGTGCCGCCCAGCTCGGCGGCCTCGATGAGCTGGCTTCTGTCGAGCTTTCTGGCGTCAAAGCAGATGGGGCAGACCAGGTAGCGCCCGCCTGCCTTGGCGTACCTGCCTCGAGCCGCCCGTTCTCGGTGTCCAACATGGCCAACTCGGCCCGGGGCATCGCCTCGGCGGGGACCTGCGGGCCCTCCAGCGTCACCATGAGGCTCTCGGTGAAGGCCGCCTCGGCCGCCTCGGTGGCGCCGAGGAGGCGCCGCACCCGGCCGAGCCAGTAGGCGTTGAGAGCGGCGTCCAGGCGGTCGCCGGCCCGCTCGTCGCGGCCCTTGGCCGCCGCCCAGGTCGCCTCAGCCTGCTCCCAATCCCCCGACCAGTACAGCAGCATTCGCTCCAGCACGGTGCCCAGGTCAAGGCCTTCGGCGATCCGGCGGGCGTCGGCGAGCTCGCCCGTGCTGCCCTTGGCCTGGCCGAGCTGGTCGAGCAGGTTGTCACGCTGCCTTGGGAACGCCTCAACGCGAGGCAGGGCCAGGGCCCAGGCACACCAGGCCTCGGCGGTCCGCGGGTCGGCCAGGTATGTGCCGCTGAGGAGAGCCCGCCCGAACGCCGCCCAGGCACCCATTCTCACGTCGTCCAGCCGGACGGCAGTGTCGCGCACCCGCTCGTGCAAGGAGAGGCTCTCGGCCAATCGGCCGCGGTTGAACGCCCACCAGGCCCGCTGGTAATCGGCCCAGCTGGCCAGCCGACCGTCGCCGAGGTGCTCGGCGAGCTCCAGCGCCTGCCGTGAGGCCACCTCCAGCCGGCCGGTCTGCAGGCCGAACACGGCGGCCATGGCCATGCCGACGTACAGGTAGCCGAGGGATCGCCGGGCCGGCCCAGGGGCAAGGACCGCCTCGGCGGCCTGGTAGTGGGCCAGGGCGGCGGGCACGTCCAGGGTGGTCGGGTAGGTGGTCAGGTGCATGCCGAGACGGGAGTGCACCCGTGCCGCTCCCTGCACGTCGCCCACCGCCAGGTAGTCCGCCAGCGCCCCCTCGAGGCGCCCAATGCCCTCCTCGAAGTCGACACCGGCCCGGTAGACGCGGTCGCCGAGCCGCTCGGCGACCCTGGCTCGCTCGGCGAGCGGGCCGTCCGCCCGCTCCAGCACATCGAGCGCGGCCCGCAGGTGGGCGACCGCGTCGTCCCAGGCGTACACGCCGGCCGCCACCTCGCTGGCCCGCAGCAACAGCTCCACCGTCTTGCCCTGGTCGGCCAGCGGGCCGGCCAGGCGGAGATGGAGGGCGGCGGCGGCGACCCGTCCGGCGTCGAGCGGCCCGTCGGCCTCGATCGCCTCGGCGGCGCGAAGATGCAGCCGCTGCCGGCGGGGCAGGCTGAGGTTCCCATACAGCGCCTGCCGGGTGAGAGCGTGCCGGAACGAATAGGACGCCTAGTCCAGGCCGCCCTGGCCGCCGGTGCGGTGGGCCGCTTCGGCGAGCGCGTCACCGGCCTGGTCGGCACCGGCCAGCCACGCGACCCAGTCCGCGGCGTGGTCCTGGCAGGCGGCGAGGTGATCCACGCACCCTGGGTCTTCGGGGCGGACGGCCGCAGCTCGACGGTGGCGCGGGCGCTCGGCCTCGCCCGCGAGGGCGAGCTGGCCGGGGAGCTGGCGCTACTGTTCGCCTACTGGACCGGGCTCCCGGCCAGCGAGTGGTTCCGGATGGACATCCACCACGACCACAGCCTGGTGTGCTGCCCCTGCGAGGACGGCATGCATCTGGTGGTGCTGGCCGGCCCGCCGTCGATCGTGCATGGCGACCGCCTGGCCACCTACCTGGCCGCCATCCGCCGCTTCCCCGCCACCCTCAACCCCCGGCTCATCGACCTGGCCCAGCCGGTCTCCCGGCTGCTGGTCGCCCCAGAGCCAAAGCTGCGAGGCTACTTCCGGCAGGCCAGCGGGCCAGGCTGGGCGCTGCTGGGCGACGCCGGCCACTTCAAGCACCCGGTGACCGCGCAGGGCATCGCCGACGCCGTCGAGCAGGCCTTCTTCGTCGCCGATGCGCTCCTGGGATCCGACCCCACCCTTGCTACCTACCAAGGGTGGCGGGACGCGCACGCCGCCGAGCACTACGAGTGGTCCTACCGGACCGCCCGCCGGCCGGTCCCCGAACGAACCCACCCGCGGTTCGCCGGGCTGGCCAGCGACCCGGAGGCGGCCCAGGAGTGGCGGGACCTGTTCACCCGCCTCCGGCGGCCGTCGGAGGTCTACACCACCGAGCGCCTCGCCCGCTGGTCGGCCGCATGGCAGGCACGCCAGCGCCAGCTGGAAGGAGCCAGCCACGCCTGATCTGGCTGCCACCTACGCCGAGGCCCGCCGCCGGCTGGTCCAGCTCGTCGAGGGACTCGAGGAGCCGCAGCTCTCCAGCCCCGTGCCGGCCTGCCCGGACTGGACCATACGAGACATCCTCGCCCACCTCACGGGGATCGCGGCCGACGCCGCACAGGGACGCTACTTCTCCGGCGCCGCTGACGCGTGGCGGGACGAGCGGCTGGCCCAGGCGTGGGATGCCTACACGGCTGCCCAGGTGGCGGCCCGCCGCGACCGCCCGGTCGCCGCGCTGGTCGCTGAGTGGGCTGACTGGGCCGCCGTCCTGGAGCCGGTGCTTGCCGGGGTCGTCCCCCTGCCGGCCGGCTCGCCCGCGTGGCTCCGCTCGGCCCCCGTGGCCGATCTTGCCGTGCACCTCCACGACGTGCGGGGAGCACTCGCGCGGCCTGGAGATCGCGACGCCCAGGTCACCCACCTCGGCCTGCGGATCTACGCCCGCTGGCTGGGCCGGCGGTTGGACGAGCGCGGGCCCAGCCTTGCGGCTACGGGCGGGCGACCGGGAGTGGGTGGAGGGCTCCAGCCCCCTGGCCGCCGCTCTGGCGGCCGACCCGTTCGAGCTGTTCCGCGCGCTCAGCGGCAGGCGCAGCCTCGATCAGGTCCGGACGCTGGCCTGGGACGGCGACCCCAAGCCCTACCTGGACGTGCTCTCCCCCTACCAGATGCCACCGTCCCCGCTGCTCGAGTGAGGCGGCGGTTGACGAAGTGGAGGGTCGGAGCGGTTGCTACGCGTCCGTTGGGGATCCTTATCCGTACTGCATCCGTACTGCGGAGGACGACCGCGGGTCTGCTGCCGCTGGCGGACGTGCACAAGAAGCCGCAGAAGGTATGGCCGCGCAACGCACGGGCTGAGCTGGACGTCCTATTCTGTGGTGGTGCGTGGGGTGCCTGGGTTGGATGTGGCTGCAGCGGTGACGCTGGCCGCGTTCCTGGCTGGGGTGTCGGTGGTGGCGCGGGTGACTCAGCCGGAGGCCCGTCCAGTAACTGCGCTCGGGGTGGCGCTGCTGGTGGGGTGCGGGCTGGCGTTGGCGCTGCGGCGGGTGATGCCGCTGCTGGCGTTTACGCTGGCGGTGGGCGCGGCGGTGGCCTACCTGGGGTTGCGGTTCGCCGGCTGGCCGGTCTACCTGGGGGCGTTCGCTGGCCTGGTGGCGCTGGTCTCCGGGGTCACCCAGGCGCGGCTGTGGGTTCCGCTCGCCACGGTCGGTGGGGTGGGGATGGCGGTGGCGACCGGCCCACCGGAGGGTTGGGAGCCGGCCCGGATGATCACGGTCGGGCTGGTGTGGGCGGCGGTGGCGGTGCTGGCCGCCCGGGGGGCGCAGGTTCGCCGGCGGCTCGCCGAGGAGCAGGCCACCAGCCGGGTGGTTGAGGAGCGGCTGCGGATCGCCAGGGAGTTGCACGACCTGCTGTCCCACAGCCTGGCCTCGGTCAGCCTGCAGGCCGGGGTCGGGCTGCACCTGGTGGACCGGCAGCCGGAGCAGGCCCGGGAGGCGCTGCAGGCGATCCGGCAGGTCAGCGCCGACGCGCTGGCGCAGGCACGGGCCGCGCTGGCGGTGGTGCGGGGGACGGGCGGCGACCCGCCGGTGGCGGCGCCCGGCCTGCCGGACCTGGACGGGTTGGTCGGGTCGGTGCGCGCGACCGGCCTGTGGGTGGACCTGGACACCGACCTGGACGGCCAGCCGGTCCCGGACCGGGTCGGCGCGACCGCCTACCGGGTCGTGCAGGAGGCGTTGACCAACGTGATGCGCCATGCCGGACCCGGCGCGCACGCGCGAGCCCGTGTCGGACGCATCCACGACTGGCTGGAGATCGACGTGACCGACGACGGCACCGGTGCCGCGGGACCGGCGCGCGGCCCTGGGCATGGGCTGCGGGGGATGGCCGAACGGGTCAGCGCGGTCGGCGGCGAGTTGCAGGCCGGGCCGGCGCCCGGCGGCGGGTTCACCGTCCACGCCCGCCTGCCGCTGAGGTCCACACGGTGAGCGTGCTGCGGGTCGTGCTCGCCGACGACCAGGTCATGATCCGCTCCGGGTTGCGGGCGCTGGTGGCCGCCGAGCCTGACCTGCAGGTGGTCGCCGAGGCCAGCGACGGGCAGCAGGCGCTGGCCGCCGTCCGCAGCCACCACCCGGATGTGATCGTGATGGACATCAGGATGCCAGTGTTGGACGGGCTGGAGGCCACCCGGGCGATCGCCGCGGACCCGCAGCTGTCCGACGTGCGGGTGCTGGTGCTCACCACCTTCGACGAGGACGCGCTGGTCTTCGAGGCCATCCGTGCGGGCGCGGCGGGGTTCCTGCTCAAGGATGCCGAGCCGGCGGAGCTGCTGCGCGGGATCCGGGTGGCCGCCGCCGGTGACACGCTGCTGGCCCCGCAGGCTGCGCGCCGACTGGTGGCGGCGTTTGCTGCCGCCCCGGCACCGACCGGACCGGCCCCGCGGGCGGTGAATCTCCTCACCGACCGGGAACGGGAGGTCGTCGCGTTGGTCGGCCGGGGATTGTCCAACGACGAGATCGCCGAGCGGCTGGTGATCAGCCCGGCCACCTCCCGCACCCACGTCTCCCGGGCGATGGTCAAACTCGCCGCCCGCGACCGCGCGCAGCTGGTCGTCTTCGCCTACGAGTCCGGCCTGGTCCAGCCCGGCCGCACCAGCTGACCGGCGTCGCCGCCCGCCCTTTGCGGATACGTCCAACGACGTACGCCGATAGCCCCGGCTACCGGGGAACGCGCAGATGACGTGCCGCCTGGCAAGCGACGACGCGGCCCCTGGTCAAGCGGGAAGCTGGCAGCACCACAACCAAGGAGCCAACGGCAGGCCCCAGGCTCCCACGGCCGTCGTCGTGTCCCGCGCCCGACGGCCACGCCCCAGCGGTTCCCAGGAGGTACCACGATGACCTTGTCCGCGCTCTGGCGCCCGCGCCGCCCAGCGGCCCCAGCCCGGAACCAGCCCACACCCGGCCCGTCCTCCCCAGACGAGGGCCACCCCGCGGCCGGCCGCCCAGGATCAGGCTCGATCCCGGCAGTGCCCGCCTATCAGCGGCTCCGTCAGGTGGTCCTGGCGGTGGCCATCGTCGGCGGGCCACTGGCCTTTCTCCTCGGCGGCGTGCTCAGCCCGTCCATCCACGACACCGGCCAGGCGAGCATCGCGGCGAACGCGGCCGCCAACGGGACGACCAATGCCGTGCACCTGGCTGCGTTCGTCCTCGCCTCGTTCCTGCTTCCCATCGGGGCCGTCGGCCTCGCGCACCTCGCCTACCCCCGCGCCCCCTGGCTGGCCACCATCGGTGGGCTGCTCGCCGTGGTGGGTTGGCTGCCGTTCTCAGCCCTGGCCGCCCTGGACGACCTCACCAGCATCATGGCGCAGCTGCCCAACAGCGGTTCCTACGCGGAGCTGTGGGACCGGTTCAGCACCGATGCGGTGATGGGCACCTACCTCATCGTCTACATCGTCGGCCATCTGGTGGCCTACGTGCTGCTCGGTATCGCGCTGCGTCGAGGCCGGATCCTCCCCCGGTGGGCGGCCTGGTCAATGATCGCCAGCAGCCCCCTGACGATCGCCGCGTTCGTCCTGCCAGGCAGTCCCCTCGCGATCGGTTCCGTTGCCCTGACCCTGCTCGTGCTCGGCAGCCTGCCCGCGGCCCGTACCACACTCCTGGGCCGAGAAGCCCGTGATCACTGAACGCACAGGCGATGGTGTGACGGTCCTAACCGGGGGTGAGCCCGTGGCGGTAGGCGTAGGTGACGGCCTGGGCGCGGTCGCGCACGCCGGTCTTGGTGAACAGGTGGTTGACGTGGCTCTTGACGGTTGCCTCGCTGATGACCAGCCGTGCCGCGATCTCGGCGTTGGAGAGCCCTTCGGCGATCAACGACAGCACCTCCGCCTCCCGCGGGGTCAGCCCGTCGGGTAGTAGGGGTGTGGGTGCCTGCGCTTTGGCGGGTAGCCCGCTGGCGACGGCGTTGACCAGATGGTGCTGCACCGCCGGGTCGATCGCCGCCGCACCGCTGATGACGGCGGCGATCGCCTGCTGGATCTCCTCGGCGCCGGCGTCCTTGGTCAGGAACCCGCGCGCTCCCGCTTGCAGCGCGTCGACCACTGAGCGGTCGTCGGCGTAGGTCGTCAAGACCACCACCCGCGTGGCCGAGCCTCGCTCGCGCAGGCGGCGGGTCGCCTCGACGCCGTCGCAGCGCGGCATGCGCAGGTCCATCAAGACCACGTCGGGCGTCAGCTCCTCGACCAGCGCCAGCGCCTCCTCGCCGTCGCGGGCCGTGCCGACGACCTCGATCCCGGGCAGCAGGCGCAGCAGCATCGCCAGGCCCTCGCGGACCACGCGCTGGTCGTCGGCGACAACGACCCTGGTGGGCGTGCTCATGCTGGCACCCACAGCTCGACGCGGAAGCCGGTGCCGGTCGGCCCGGCGCGCAGCTCGCCGCCCAACAGCTCGGCCCGCTCGCGCATCCCGGTCAGGCCGTACCCCCCGCTGCCGGCCAGCGGCGTGGGGTGGTTGCCGCCGAAGTCCTCGACCGTCAGCCGCGTCCCCGCCGGCTCGTAGGCAAGCCGCAGCTGCACCCGCTGCGGCCGCGCGTGCTTGCGCACGTTGGAAAGCGCCTCCTGCGCCGTCCGGTACAGCGTCAGCCGGGCCTGCGACCCGAGCTCGCGCTGCCGGCCGACAACCTCCAGTGATGCCGGGACGCCGGCGTCACGCTCGAAGTCGCAGACAAGCGAGGGCAGGCGCTCGGGACCCGGCAGCTCCTCGTCGCGGAGCATGCCGATCGCCCGCCGCGCCTCCCCGAGCCCGGCCTTGGCGAGCTGGTGGGCCCGCGCGACGGCGTCGACGACCTGCGGGTCACCGTCCTGTCGCACAGCCAGCAGGCGTGCGCCTTCGAGCTGGAGCACCAGCCCGGACAGCGAGTGTGCCAGCACGTCGTGCATCTCGCGCGCCAGGCGCTGGCGCTCCGCCAGGGCCGCCGCCTGCACCTGCGCCTGGCGCGTCTGCTCCAGCTCCTCGAGCAGCCGCTCGGCCTGCGCCTGTCCTTGTTGGACGCGGCCGGCGAAGCGCGCCATGAGATAGAACGCGACCACGCCGAGCTCGTTGAGCACCACGGCGGTCACCGAGTGGTGCTCGGCCTGCGTTGCGGCGACGGCCGAGGCGATCAGCGCACCGATCACCAGGGCCGTGCCGCTGCGGCTGGGCAGACGCAGCCCGGCGGCGCTGACGGCGATGAACACGCCGACCAGGCCGAGGCCGTCCGGCTGCAGCCAGACGAGCACGGCCGAACTGGCGAGCAGCAGCGCAAACAACGGCACCAAGATCGGCACCTGGACGGCGGCTGGGGCGCGCCGGCTGGCGATGGCGCCGGCCACAGCGGCGGCGAACCCGATCAGCGCCAGCAGGACCCCCAGGTGCTCGCCGCTGATCCCGGGGCGCGGCTGGGTCCCCGCGCCGGCAGTCTCGACCAGCACGAGCACAAGCACGGCCAGCGGGCGAAACAGGCGCAGCGTGGCGTGCTGGTGGGCTCTGGCCCGCTCCAGCGAGGCGAAGGTCGGTGTCTCGGCGCTCATCGACAACAGCGTAGGCAGCCAAGACGGCGCCGTCATCACATCGGGGACCGAGGTCGTGCGCCGCCCGCCTCCACCCGTGGGTGGAGACCACTCGAACCAGCAGTCGAAGCCAACGACTGCCCGAAGTTCCACCTCGGCGCCGAAGGCGGCCGCGCCCACCAGCCATAGGCTGCTGCCCAGACCGACCTGCGACCCACCGGCAACCAAAGGAGCGAGATGAGCGCGACAGCACCATCGGTCCAGGCCGCCGCGGCGGCGAACCTCGCGGGCGACCGCACAGGCGAGGTCGTGATCGGCGTCAGCGGGCTGCACAAGCGCTACGGCCAGCTCGAGGCCGTGCGTGGCATCGACCTGCAGGTCCGCCGCGGTGAGATCTTCGCCTTCCTCGGCCCCAACGGCGCCGGCAAGACCACCACCGTGGAGATCCTGGAGGGCTTCCGCGGGCGCTCCGCCGGCCAGGTCAGCGTGCTGGGTGTCGACCCCGCCCACGCCGACCGCCACTGGCGCGACCGCGTCGGCGTCGTCCTGCAGGAGTCCCAGCCCGAGCCGGGCCTGCGCGTGCGCGAATGCCTGCAGCTGTACGCCGGCTACTACAACCACCCACGCCAGCTGGAGGAGACGATCGCCCTGGTCGGCCTCCAGCAGCAGGCCGAGGTGCCCGCCGAGCGGCTGTCGGGCGGGCAGCGCCGCCGGCTGGACGTTGCGCTGGCCCTGATCGGCGACCCGGAGCTGCTGTTCCTGGACGAGCCCACCACCGGCTTCGACCCCTCCGCCAGGCGGGCCGCCTGGGAGGTCATCTCCGGCTTGCGGGCCCTGGGCAAGACGGTCTTTTTGACCACCCACTACATGGACGAGGCCGAGCACCTCGCCGACCGTATCGCGGTGATCGCGGCCGGCCGCATCGTCGCCCAAGGCACCCCACAAACGCTCGGCGGCCGCGACCGGCTGCCCGCCACGATCAGCTTCACGCTGCCCACCGGCGTCACCCCGCAGGCGCTTCCAGCCGACCTGCAAGCGCGGGCCGAACGGGACGGCGACCGTCTGGTGCTCACCAGCCAGCATCCGCTCGACCACGTTCGGCGGCTGGCCGACTGGGCGTTGGCGCGCGGCCTGGACCTGCCCGACCTCGACGTGCGCCGACCCAGCCTCGAAGACGTCTACCTCCACCTCACCCGCGACAACTGAAAGGACCAGATGATGCTGCTCCTCTACCGGCTCTACAAGCGGCTTCGCCAGCGCCGCAGCAGCGCGCCCGCGACTCAAGCCCCAGCGCCCGCACGCGCCAAGGCACCCGCAGCCGGCCGGACGGCTCGGGCGCTTGGGCTCGTCAGCCACCAGGCCCGCTTTGAGCTGCTGGGCTTTGTGCGCAACCGCCAGGCACGCTTCTTCACCGTGGCGCTGCCGGTCATCTTCCTCGTCGTCTTCGTCGGCGTCTTCGGCAACGACACCGTCGGGCCAGAGCATGTCAAGGCCTCCATCTATTACGTTCCCGGCCTGTCGGCGCTGGCGGTGATCGCCGCCAGCTTCGTCAACCTGGTCATCTCGGTCACCGCCCAGCGCGAGCTGGGCATCCTGAAACGCCGCCGCGCGACCCCCGTGCCCGCCTGGGTGCTGATCGCCGGCCGTACCCTCGCCTCGGTGGTTGTCGGGCTGGCCGTCATGACCGTCCTGCTGGCGATCGGCCGCTTCGCCTACGGCGTCCACCTGCCCGGCTCCACCATCCCCGGCATCCTGCTCACCGCGGTGGTCGGCTCCATCGCCTTCTGCTGCCTGGGCTATGCCCTTTGCACCGCGATCCGCTCCGCCGATTCCGCCCAGCCGATGCTGCAGGCGGTCATGCTGCCGCTGTACTTCATCTCCGGCGTGTTCATCCCCAGCGTCGGCCTCCCCGACTGGCTGCAGCAGGTGGCCGGGGTCTTCCCCGTCCAGCACCTCGTCGACGGCCTCCACCACGCCTTCGATCCCGCCGCCGGTGGCAGCGGCATCGTCTGGAGCGACCTCGGCATCCTGGCCCTGTGGGCCGCCGTCGGCCTGGCTGTGGCCCTGCGCCGCTTCACCTGGACACCCGCAGCCGCGGCCGCCTGACCCGACCGCAACGGCACGGGGCGCGGGTGCGGCCCGCGGCCCGCGCCGCCACAAGGCCAGGGCAAATCGGTCAACGGTGATGGTCGACATGACCCGCGGCCGCCGCCGAACGGTAGAGTCCACCGGATCTTGTTTCAAAGATCTTGGCAGGTTCCGCCTGAACGGGCTCTGGTGACGGTGACCTGTAGCGAGGTGCGTCCGAGGGAGGGATGCTCGGCGGTGATCTGCACCAGCCCGGTCTGGGCAGGCAGCGAGCGGATGAACGCCCCGCCCACCCCGCCGTAGTCAGCGAACGCGAACGGATTGTCGCCTACCAGGACGGCGGGACCGGTGATGGATAGGGCCACGTCGCCGGTGACGTTCGGCCGGTGGTTGCCGTAGGCGTCGACAGCGCGGAAGGTGATCCGCGTGGCGTCGGACCCGTCTGCCTCGATCGTGGTGTCGTCGGCGGTGAGTTCTAGGCGGTCGCGGGAGGTGTCGGCTGACATGAGCGTTGCCGTGACCTTGCGGTCGCCGAGGTAGCCGTCCATGCGTAGCTCAGGCAGCCGGGTGCCGCCGACGGTGAGGTCCACGAAGACCGGGGGGTAGGCGAGGCTACCGAACCGCTGCGTGTCCGGGGTTCCTGTAGCAACGTGCCGGCCGCCGAGGTAGATCTCCAGCCGGTCGCAGTTGGTGGCGATCATCGCGTTGGGTCCTGGGCCGCCGGGCGACGAGCTGGGGCCGGAGTGCCAGAAGAACACCGGCAGGATCACCGGGCGTGTTCTGGGGTCCACCTGGGGCTGGTAGAACGCGGCGCCGGGCTTGGGGACGCGGAAGGTGTCGATGACCCCGGGCGTCTTCAGGTTGTCCCAGATGCGGTTGCCGCCGTTGAGCGACGCGTAGTCGATTCCTGCCCAGCCGAGCAGGCCCGCGTAACGCATGTTCGACTGCGCGATGTTGTGCACCTGAGCGTGCATGAACGCCCTGGCTGGCGAGCGTTGGGCCGGGGTCGATCCAGCGGTAGGTCGGCGGGCCGTCCAGCGCCCCGACGGCCTCGCTGACGAAGTACGGCACGCCGGCCAGCGGCGGCAGTAGCTCAGCGTTGCCGTTGCTTGAGTGGTAGTCGTCGAAGCTGAAGATGTCCTCGGCCCAGTCGGTCGTGGAGTGGATTTGCATCGCGCCCGTGGTCTGCCGCGAGCCGTCGAGGTCGTAAGCGAGCTGGCGGGTCTTCGTATACAGCGTGGTGTAGTTCGCGGTCTCGTTGAGCCGGGTGGCCCAGACGATCACCGAGGGGCGGTTGCGGTCGCGGACCACCATGTCATGCACGTTCTGGATCACGATGTCCTGCCAGGCCGCATCGCCGACGTGTCCCCAGCCGGGCGGTTCTTCCCAGACCATCAGGCCCAGCTCGTCGCAGGCGTCGAGGACCGCCGGCCAGCGCCAGCAGCGGAAGTGCCGCGATTCCGGCGCCGCCGATCAGCGCTGCCTTCAGCAGGACGCGCCGGGAGGGCTGCCTGCCGTCCTTGGTGTCCTCCGCGTCGTCTGCGGGCGTCATTCGAGGATTCCCTTCGTCGCAGCCGGTGCCGGTGCCGGCTCTGGTGGCATCAGCCGGTGGAATGCTCGGTGGGGCAGGCATGATGTCGGTCTTCGTCCCTCGACAAACCGTTGTCACGAGGTATGTGTACGACGTCGGCGGTAACACGGCGCCAACAGCGCCTGTTACCTCCCTGTTGCCGCGCGTGAGGCATCCTGGTAGCCGCCGGATGTCCGGCCGAGCGATCTTCTGGTCGGTCCAGTGTGAGGGCACTGTTGCATCTGGCGATCAGCCCGATCGGTGCCCTCCACTTGAAGGCCTGAACGCGCCCCACGACGCCCTCGATCGGCAGCTTTGAGCCATTCTCGCGGCCTTCGGCGTGGCGCCAGCCTCCACCTTGATACTCGCCGGCGACGCCTTCCGCCCGGACGCAACAGTGCCTGTGCCGGGCTGGATGCTGGCGCATGCCGCGAACGCCCGCCTGGCCGAGGCTCTGCTGGCCGATACTGCCGCCAAGCAGGGCATCCCCCGGCCAGCCCACTATCCGCGCCGACCGCGGCTCGCCCAGTCCGAAAGCTCGCCGAGCCCGCGTGCAAGCGCAGCAAGAGCTTGCTCTCCACGCATACGGACCTCACGGGCAAGCTGCCTGTTGGGTACGCCGGCAAGCGATCGGCGTCGGGCGTAGTCGATAAGGGCGCGGTGCATGCCAATCATCGCGTTGGCGGTAACCCAGGGACGGATGTCATCGGCGCTGACCCCCGTTTCCTCGCGGATCAGCCTTGCCAGCGAATCCGCGTAGCGCTCGAGAACCTGATGCTCCCGAGCCAGGAGAGCGGAGCTTTCGGCGATCATGCGGGCCACCGACTTCACTTCCTGGCTTGCCTCCTTGTCCGCGAGCAGCCCCTGCGCCTCGAGGATGAACCGCCCAAAGGCCGCCAGGATCGATTCGTCGGCAGGGCGTTCTCGAATCGCCTGGATCAACGCCTCCTCGAACGATTCCATGCGGCCGTAGACGAGGTCTTCCTTGGTGGGGAAGTAGTTGAAGACGGTCTGTTCCGCCACCTCCGCCGCTCGAGCGATCTCTGCCACCGTCACGCCGTCGAACCCGCGCTCGCGGAACAGACGCATCGCGGTATCCGCGATCAACTGACGCGTGCGCTGCTTCTTGCGCTCGCGGAGTCCCAACTCTTCGGCAGCAGGCTTCATAGAGTGACACGAAGTTTAGAGCAGGATGAAGGTTAGTGCGACACGAAGATGGGTAGGCGTAGGTCGAGGTTCTGCACCGGAATCTACCTGAGAACGTGTGGGCGCTGTCAGCCCGGACCCCTGCCTACCGGGTGATGTGTCACACACGATCCCGCGACGCGAGCAAGGAGATCCGATGAGCCGGGCAGAAGAGCAGGCGCGAGAAACGCCACGGTCGGACACGCCGGTGACGCTGCGGTCGGCGAGAGCGAATGCCGCGGCGGGCGGCGTCGCACTCGATTGCGAGATCCTTGCACTCGGCGGAATCGTCGCCTTTGGGTACGATCCAGTGGGTCCTGACCGCCTACATGCTCGCCTTCGCGAGTGTGATCCCACTGACGGGCCGGGCGACCGAGGGGTTCGGCGCCGAGCGCGTCTGGCTCCTCTCGCTCGCCCTGTTCACCCTCGGCTCGGCGCTCACCGGGACAGCGTGCTGGCTCGGGTGATGGCCACGAGAAAGAGTCAATCTCAATGAACCGCACCGTCAAACAGGGAGCGGCCGCCATGGACATGTACGTGGCCGCGGGCTTCGAGCCCGTGCGCGAGGCGTTCGAGCAGGGCGTGACCGATCTGAGCGACGGCGGGGGCGCGTTTTGCGCCTACGTCGACGGCGCGCCGGTCGTCGACCTTTGGGGTGGTACGGCCAGGCCGGGCGAGCCATGGGCGTCCGACACCCGCGCGGTGCTGATGTCGCTGACCAAAGGACTCGCCGCGTTGTGCGTGCAGATCCTGGTCGACCGGGGACAGGTCGACGTCGATGCCCCGGTCAGCGCCTACTGGCCGGAGTTCGCGGCGGGCGGCAAGGAGAAGGTGTTGGTCCGGCACGTGCTCACCCACACGGCTGGGGTACTTAGCTTCCCCGGCGAGCAGGAGCTGCTCGGACTGGACGGCACCGGCTGGGACGACTACGACGCGATCGCCAAGGGACTGGCGGCGGCTGCGCCCTCCTGGGAGCCCGGCACCCGCTTCGGGTATCACGCCCTGACCTTCGGCTGGCTGCTCGGCGAGATCGTGCGCCGCGTCACCGGCCGGCGCGTCGGGGTCTTCTTCCACGAGGAGGTCGCGGAACCTCTCGGGCTGGACACGCGCATCGGCACACCGTCGGCCGAGCAACGGCTGGTCGCGCACGTGCGTCCGTTCTCATTCGCGGGTCTGCCGCCCCAAGCCGTGCAGGCCTACGAGGCGAACCAGGCGCGCATCCGGGACGCGGGCACGCTGGCCGGCCAGGCGCACGCCGCGAGGAACGGCACCACACTCCTGGATCACCCCGACGAGTTCTTCAACAACCGTCATGTGCTGGGTCTCGAGATCCCCTCCGCGAATGGGACCTCGACAGCGCGCGGCCTGGCCCGTCTGTTCGCGATGTTGGCGATGGGCGGCGAGCTGGACGGTGTCCGGCTGCTGTCGCCTCAGACGGTGCGCGCCTTCGGCACGGTGCAGGTGCGCAGCCCCGATGCGACCAGCGAGGATGACCCGGGCGGGCAGTCGCTGATCGTGCCGTGGGGCCTTGGCTACATCGGTAACTTCGCCGCGCCGGGGCGGGGCCTTCGGTACGGGCCGGTGGAGTCGGCGTTCGGATCCGAAGGAGGCGGAGGGCAGATCGCCTTCTGCGACCCGGAGCATCGGATCTCGGTCGGCTTCGTGCGCAGCCAGTTCGACATGATCGGAACGTTCTCCGCCGGGCTGATCGATGCGCTCTACCGGTGTGTGGGCGATTCCTGACGGCCAGCGAAGCAAGAGCCGATGGTCACTGGTCGTTGAGCACGCTTTGTCGCCGGGAGATCGTGATGGAGATTCGCGAGATCACCCACCGGCTCCAGAGAAAGGATCGCGCATGCCTGTCACAGCCACGTCGCCTCCCGATCGTGGGGCGCTGAGCGGCCTCCTGACCGGCGTCAGTTTCATCGCCGGGGTGGCCGGAGCGATAGCCCTCGCCGATGGTCCCTTCCCGCGCCCCGGCGCGGACCCCACCCAGATCCGCGAGTACTTCGCCCAGAACGCCGGCCCGGCCCGGCTGAGCGCGGCCGGCCAGGCGATCTCGGCGGCCTCACTGGTCCGGTTCACCACGTCAGTAGCCAAGCTGGCCGGGCGCACCGGCCGAGGGTCGCGCGTGCTCCGGGCGGCGGCGGTCGCCGGCGGCGGGCTCGCCGCCGCGTCGCTGGCGACCTCCGCGGTGACCCACGCCATGCTCACCGGCCAGCATGATGACGACGACGCGGCCAAGCTGGCCCGGCGGGAGTTCGTGGCCGGCGGTGTCGTGCACGGCGTCGGGTTCGGCGTGCTCACCGGCGCGCTCGCGCTGGCCGGGCTGCGCACCGGTGAACTGCCCCGGCCGGTGGCGATCACCGGGCTGGTCTCGGCGGCCTCGAGCCTGCTCTCGCCGCTCTACTTCCTCTGGGAGCCCGCGGGGTGGCTCATCCCGGCCGGGCGCTTCCCCGGGTTGGTGGTCAGCGGCATCGCCGGGGTCAGGCTCGCCCGCGGCGCACGCCCGCTCCAGCAGGCCGCAGACCTCGCGTTCCGCCGAGGGCACACCTGACGGATGTACGGCGCAAGGGGCCTTTGCCGCGATCCTGGCGCCCACGGCCCTGTCGCTGCTCGCCGTGACCTTCACCGAACCCGCCGAGCGGGCAAGAGCGTTCGCGGTCTACGGCGGGATCGCCGGCAGCGGCGCCGCCGCCGGCCTGCTCCTCGGCGGCGTGCTGACCCAGTACCTCGCCTGGCGGTGGTGCCTGTACGTGAACGTGCCGATCGCGGTCATCACCGTGGCCGGCGGCTGGGCCGCGCTCCCCGACCTGCGCCCGGCGGGCAGGCCGCGCCTTGACGTCCCCGGCGTGCTGCTCGCGACCGGCTCCCTGGCCGCCCTGGTCGACGCCTGCACCCAGGCGGTGTCCCACGGCTGGGGTGCGCACACAGTGGTCGGCCTCTTCGTGGCGGGCACGGTCGGGCTGGCGCTGTTCGTGGCGCAGGAGTCCCGCTCGGCCAGCCCGCTGCTGCCGCTGCGCATCGTGGCCGACCGCAACCGCGGTGGCGCGTACCTGTCGGCGGCCCTTGCGGTCGTCGGCATGTACGGCATGTTCCTGCGCTCACCTACTACTTCCAGGTCGTTCTGCGGTTCTCGCCCGTGCGGGCGGGGCTGGCGTTCCTGCCGATGACCGCGGCGGTCGTGGCCAGCTCCGCGGGTATCGCCAGCCCCCTGCTGCCCCGCGTGCCGCCAAGGGCACTGATCGCTCCCGGCCTGCTGGTGGCCACCGCCGGGCTGGTGTGGCTCACTCAGCTCCACCCGGACAGCGCCTACGCCACCCACGCCCTGCCCGCCGAGATCCTGACCGGCCTGGGCATCGGCTGCGTGTTCGTGCCGGTCTTCAGCCTCGCCACCCAAGGAGTCGCCCCACACGAGACCGGGATCGCCTCGGCGATGGTCAACACCGCAAACCAGGTCGGCGGGTCGATCGGCACCGCGCTGCTCAACACCATCGCCGCCAGCGCCACCGCCGGCTACCTGGCCGCACACGCGCGAGGTTCCGCCACCGCCGCCGCGGCCCAGGGTCTCGTCCACGGCTACACCGTGGCCATCGCGTCGGGCGCTGGCATCCTCGCGGCGGCCGCGCTGCTCGCCACCATCATGATCACCGCGGGCAGGCCACCGCATCCTGGCGACAACGCGCGCCCCACCGCCGCGCACGCGCCGTCCAGACAGCCAGCCCCTGCACGCCATCCCGAAGCTGGAGGGTCTGTCAAGCGAACGGTGAAACTGGTGTGGATATCTCGGTGCGCGTCGACGCTTCTATTCGTCGAGGGCCTGGTCGAGGGGGACCAGGCGCTGCTGCAGGCCGAAAATGGCGGCCTGGGTGCGGTCGGCGAGCCCCAGCTTGGCCAGGATGCTGGAGACGTGCGCCTTCACGGTCTCCTCGCTGATCTGAAGGATCCGGGCGATCTGGCGGTTGGAGCGGCCGCGGGCCAGGGCGGCCAGCACCTCCAGCTCGCGGGGGGAGAGCTGGTCCAGCGGCCGGAGCCGGGCCGCGACCTCGCGGACCGCGCGGACCAGCCTGGCGGCGATCCTTGGCTCCAGTACGCTCTCGCCGCGGGCGGCGGCGCGCACCGAGGTGACGACCTGGTCGACGCCGGCGGTCTTGGGCAGGTAGGCCAGCGCGCCGGCGCGGACCGCGGCCAAGAGGTGCTGGTCGTCTTGCGAGGAGGTGAGCATGAGTACCTCGGTGGCGGGCCGGTCCTGCTTGATCTGCGCCAGCACGCTGATGCCGTCCACGCCGGGCAGGAACAGGTCCAGCAGCACCACGGTCGGCTTCAGCGTGCGCACCGCCTGGATCGCGCTGGGGCCGTCGGCGCAATCGCCGATGACCTGGATGCCGTCTTCCTGCTCGAGCAGGAAGCGCAGGCCCTGGCGGACCACCTGGTGGTCGTCGACGATCAGGACGCTGATCGCCGAGCTCACGGCCGGCTCCTGGGCAGCAGGACCCGGATGCTGGTGCCCTGCCCTGGCGTGGAGTTGAGCTGGAATGTGCCGCCGAGCTCGGCGACCCGCTCGCGCATCAGGCCCACGCCCAGGCCGTGGCGCTCCCCCGCCCGGGCCACCTCGAAGCCGCCGCCGTCGTCGACCACGGTCACTGCCACCTGGCCGTCCTGGTGGTGCAGCCGCAGGGCGATCCGGGTCGGCTGGGCGTGCTTGACGGCGTTGGCGAGCGCTTCCTGGACCACCCGCAGCGCGGCGTGCTCGGCCCCCGGGGCCAGCTCGACCGGCTCAAGGTCGGCGTCCACGGTCACCCCCAGGCGGTCGTGGTAGGCGTGGCACAGCTCCTGCAGCGCCGCGATGAGGCCGGCGTCGGCCAGCGCGACCGGGCGCAGCTCCAGCAGCAGCGCCTGCATCTCGTGCATCGTGGTGGTGGCGGTGCGCTCCATCGTCTCGACCTGGGGGAGCAGCGGCGAGGCGGCCGGCAGTGCCCTTCGCAGCCCGCCAGCCAGCAGGCGCAGCGAGAACAGGTCCTGGGAGATGGCGTCGTGCAGCTCACGGGCGATCCGGGCGCGCTCGTCGGCGCCGGCGAGCTGGCGTTCGGTCGCCATGGCGGCGCCCAGCCGCTGGGCCATGCGGTTGAGATTGCCCTCCAGCTGGGCGACCTCATCGCCGCCGGACACCGCCACCCGCTGGCGGTAGTCACCGTCGGCGACCGCGACGGTGGTAGCGGCCAGCCGCCGCAGCCGGCCGATGAGCCGGCGGGTGGACAGCAGCCCGAAGACGACCCCCACGGGCACGGCCGCGGCCAGCACCAGCAGCCCGACCCCAAGCTGCGGCCCCAGCACGCTCAACCAGCTTGGCTCCCCGGCCAGCTTGGCCCCGGCGGGGACCTGCACGTAGACCATGCCGAGCAGGTCCGGGGTGAGGAGCGGTTTGCGCTGCAGGTTGGACGCCTGCCCGAGATTGAGCACCGGCGCGGCCGCCCACAGCACCTCCCCGCTCTGGGTGGGGGTCGGGGTGAGACCGTCCCGCTTGCCCCATGCCGTGGGCGGCTGCGTGCGGACCTGGGTGGGCAGCGCGCCCATGCCGGGGTCGCCGAGCCGTTCCCCGACCTGGTAGCGGGCCGGGTTGGAGCTGGCGATCACCCGCCCGTCAGGGGCCAGCAACAGCACCACCGGGGGCCTCAGCACTTTGGCCTGGTGCTGCGTGCTCGTGGTGGTGTCGGGGATGGCGGCGCCGGCGCCGTCGCGAACCGCCAGGGTCTGGTCGGCCTCCGACCGCTGCGCGGCTTCGCCGAGCTTGAATTCGCCGGCGGTGGGCAGCCGGCCGAGCCTGGCACCCAGCTTCATGGCCGTGTCGGCGTAGTCGCTGGCGATGAGCTGCACCCGCGTGGCCCGGTCGGCCCGGGACACCAGCCGAGGCAGCACGATCCCGGCCACCACGACCTCGACCAGCACCACCGCCGCGGCGGTGACCAGCACGTAGGAGGCGGTCATCTTGGCCTGCAGACCCCATCGTCCCCGCATCCGATCCCCCTGTCCCTCCCCGCCCATCTTCCACCATCGCCAGCGCTTCCGAGCCGGGCTGCGGGTCAGACGCTGCGCAGCGCCTCGGTCGGCGTCAGCCGCGCGGCGCGCAGCGCCGGGTACAGCCCGGCGACCACCCCGACTGCCAGCGCCGCGGCCAGGCCGCCCCAGATGGCCACGGCCGGGACCTGCACCACCCACTGCTGCCGGTCGGCCACGGCGATGGTGATCGCGGCGCCGATCGCCGTGCCGCTTGTGCCGCCCAGGGTGGCCAGCAGCAGCGACTCCACCACAAACTGCGCGGCGACGTGGCCGCGGGTGGCGCCAAGCGCGCGGCGCAGGCCGATCTCGCTGCGGCGCTCCAGCACCCCGATCACCATCACGTTGGCGATGCCGATCCCGCCCACCAGCAGCGCGACCGCGCCCAACCCCAAGAACAGCCCGGTGGTGGCGCTCTTTGCGGCCACCCGCGCGGTCAGCGCGTCCGAGGGGCGGCTGGCCTGCACCTGCTCGGGATGCTCCGGGTCGGCCGTCGGAGCGAGCAGGCCGGCCACCGTGGTGGTCTTGTCGGTGTCGGTGCGCACGAAGATGCGGCTGGGATGGCCGTCGTAGCCGAGCAGCTGGCGTGCCACCGGGAAGCCGACCAGCGCCGAGCGGTCCACCTCCGGCGCGAGCGGCATGGGGTCCAGGATGCCGACCACGGCGAACCAGCGGCCCCCCAGCCACACGCGGGTGAGCTGCTCCAGCCGGGCGATCCCCAGGGTCGTGGCGGCCTGGTAGCCCAGCACGACGGCCGGGTAGCGGGCGGTGGCCGGGTTGAGGAAGGCGCCGTGGCGCAGCTGGCCATCGAGGGTGCCGAGCAGGGTCGGGTCGCAGGCGCGCACCGCCAGCGCGCCGGTCTGGCCAGGGGGGATCTTGTCGGTGCGGTAGACGTTGATGTCCTGCAGCTGGGCGGTCGGGGCGACCCGGTGGACCCCGTCGATGCGACCCAGCATGCCGCTGGCCCGGGTGGGCAGCTCGGCCTCCTGGCCCTGGAGCGATTGGCCGTTGGTGACGGTGAGCAGGTTGGTGCCGAGCCGGTCGATCCGGGCCAGCAGGTCCGCCTGGCTGGAGCGGGTGATGCCAAGCACCGAAACGATCGCGGCGATGCCGATCGCGATGCCAAGCGCTGACAGCCCGGCCCGCAGTGGTCGGGCGCGCAGGCCCACGGTGCCGACCGGCAGCAGGTCGGCCGGCCGCAACCGCGACCTGGGAGTCGCCGGGGACGCGCTACGCACGCGGCCCATGGGCACCGCCTTTAGATCCGGAGTCGGCCACGACGTGCCCGTCGCGCAACTGGACCTCGCGGGTCATGGCGGCGGCGACCAGGGGGTCGTGGGTGACCACCACCAGGGTGACGCCCTGCCGGTTGAGCTGCTGCAGCAGCGCCACCACCGAGCCGGTGGCGGCCGAGTCGAGGTTGCCGGTGGGCTCGTCGGCCAACACCACCTGCGGCTGGCCGGCCAGCGCCCGGGCGATCGCCACCCGCTGGCGCTCCCCACCCGACAGCGCGGTGGGGCGCTGGCCCAGCCGGTCGCCGAGCCCGACCCGCTCCAGCGCCAGGCGTGCCAGCCGCCGCCGCTCGGCGCCGCGCAGGCCACGGTACAGCAGACCGGTGGCGACATTGTCCAGCGCACTGGAGTGCTCCAGCAGGAAGAACTGCTGGAAGACCACGCCGAGGCGATGGGCGCGCAGGCCCGCAAGCCGCCCGTCCGACAGCGCCCCAAGCGCCTGGCCGGCCAACCGCACCACCCCGCTGGTGGGCCGGTCCAGCGCCGCCATCAGGTGCAGCAGGGTGGTCTTGCCGGACCCCGACGGCCCTACCACCGCGACCAGTTCCCCGTGGGTGATGGTAAGGGTGACGCCGCGCACCGGTTCCACCGGCGGGCTACCCGGATAGGCCTTGCGAACCCGGTCGAGCTCCAGGACCGGCGTGGCCGCCGCCGCGAACGTGGCCGGCGATGCTGCTGCGGTGGCGGTCATGGGGCCGGCACCTCCACCCTGGCGCCCTCGGCCAGTCCGGCGCCTGCGACCTCCACCAGCCCGGCGGTGTCATCAAACAGCCCCGTGCGCACCACGATCCGGCGGTGGGTCGCGCCCTCGACCAGCTCGACGGCGTACCCGCCCCCTGGCTGGGCCAGCAGCGCGCTGATCGGCACCGCCAGCACCCCCTTGTCCGACTGGGTGGTGATGGCGACCTGCACCGGCGCCTGGTCCAGATGGGCCGCCGTCCGCGGGTCGGCCAGCCCGACCGTCACCGGGACGGTCGCCTGCCCGGCGCCGCTGTCGTTGCCGCCCTGGCCCTGGCCGCTCTGGTCCTGGCCGCCCTGGCCGTTGCCGCTGCCGGGCTGCACGGCCACGCGGCCCACGGTGGTCACCGTGCCGGGGGTGGTCGCCCCGTCGGGCAGCGTGACCAGCACCCGGTCACCGCGGCGCACCAGCTGCTGCATGGCCGGGTCCAACGCAACCTTGACCACCGGCCGCGTGGAGGTCGCCGTCAGGATCGCCGTGCCCGCCGGAAGCGGCGCCCCCACGGTCGCGGTCACCGTGGCGACCCGGATCGGGCCGGGCCAAAACACCACCTGCCCCAGCGCCACCACGCCGGTCCGCGCCCGGCCGCTGGCCTGCTGCCAGCGCTTGACCGCCGCCGCTGTCGCCCGGCTGTAGTGGCGGTCCACGGTGATGGCCCGGTCGGGGTCGAAGCCCAACGCCACCAGGTTGGCCTCCAGCTGCCGCACGTCCGGCCCGTCGGTCATGCCGAGCTGGAAGGCCCGCCACGCTGGCCTGGTGCCATACCACAGCGGCACCGGGTGGCCGTCCACCTCATACAGCGCCTGCCCATGGCCAACGACCGCGCCCACGGCGGGCACGCGGGTGAGGATGCCACCCTGAGGCTGGCCGCCCGCGCCTGACGACCCGCTGGCACCCGCCGACCCTCCCGCCGACTGGCCGACCATTGTGAAGCTGTCGCCGTAGCCGAGCGTGCCCGCCACCTGCTGGCGCTCGACCACGTCGGTGCGGGTCACCGCGGCCGTGCCGGTTGGCACCTCGACGGTGGCCGTGGCCGCCGCCGAGCGGCCCAGCAGGCCGCCGCGGGCCACCGCCCAGCCGCCACCTGCCACAAGCACCAGCACCAGCACGCCGGCCAGCAGCCCGGCGCGGACCCGCCGGCGGGAGGAGGCAACCTCAGCCACTGAACTCGATCCCCCTCGGGTTCGGGTTGAGCTGCCTGCAGGCCCGCATGGCCCTGATCATCCGGGGGGTCTTGCCCTCCCTGAGGGTGCCGGTGAGCGGAAAGGTGCCGTCGGCCTTGGGGTCGGGAAAATCCGCCATGCCGTGCTCGCGCATGCAGCGGGCGAACCGCAACAGCGCCTGGATGTCGGCTGGCGGCCGCTCCGTATCGCCGCGCGCCGAGGCCGGCAGCCGGTCGTAGATCGACTGGCAGGCCCGCCGGGCGCTCTGCGGCGGGTCCGGGGTGCCGCTGGGGAAGTGCGCCTGGCCGTTGCTGTCGATCTGCGGGTCGGGCAGGTTGGGCATGCCGTTGGCGCGCGCGCAAGCCACGAGCTGGCGCCACACCGCAACGACGTCCTGCTGCCCGGTCGTCGTGGTGGTCGCCGCCTGGGAACCGCCCGGCGCCGAGCACCCGGCCAGCCCGGCCAGCAGCAGCACCACCCCCAGCCCAACAAGGACGGCACCCCTACCGCCGACCAACCTGCCCATGGCGCCTCCTTCAGCTCGTTGGCGGTCCGCGAACGCCCAGCGCCACAGACCTCTGCCAACCGCAAGGCTCCCAAGCCGCCGCCGCCAGCACATCACCGCCGGGTGGCAACCCCGATTCCCCCTTAGGGGGATGGCGGCTCCCCCTTCCGAGGAGGCCGAGCGGCAATACCCTGGGCACGGTCCGGGCCGGGGGCGTCACGAAACTGCTGATCGGCCGACGGAGAGTGCCTGGTTGTCGACGCGGCAGATCGCACCGCCATCACAACGGTGTGCACCGCACCATCGCGCAGGTGATCAGCCCCTACACCCAGACCGGCACGGTCGATTCCACCTTCTACTCGACGCCCACGGGAGCCGCCGGCCGCGACGCCGACGGCTGACCCGTCCACCTGACGCTGGTCCCGGGTCTTCCCGGCCCGGGACCAGCAGCAGGGCTGCTTCGCCGCAAAGTTCACCGGAACTTCGCCGGTCGCCCTTGAACGCAGCAACTCGGTCGTTTAGGTTCACTCCCAACCGAGTCGGAAAAGAGGGGTCGAATGCGCCGGGTCATGATCTGCGCCGCCCTGGTGGCGCTGGCGTTGACGGCTGTGATCACCAGCCCGGCCGGCGCGGCCGGTCGTGGGGGTGGGCTGTCCAGCGTCCAGCACTTGGTGGTGATCTACGAGGAGAACCACAGCTTCGACAACCTCTACGGCCTGTGGCCCGGGGTCGACGGCCTCGCCGCGCCCGCCTCGGCTACGCCCAACCAGACCCAGGTCGACCAGGCGGGAACGGCGTACACGTGCCTGGCGCAGAACGATTCGCAGCTCACCTCGCCGCCGCTGCCCGCCACCTGCAGCGACCCTCGCGGCTTCAGCAGCGCGTTCCGAAACCAGGTCTTCCCGATCGACAACTACGTCCCGCTCGACCAGCCCACCAGGGACCTGGTGCACCGCTACTACCAGCAGCAGTACCAGATCGACGGCGGCAGGATGGACCGCCTCACCACCGGCAGCGACGCCATCGGCCTCACCCAGGGCTACTACCAGACCACCAACCTGCCCGTCTACCAGTACCTCACCGGCCCGGACGCGCCGCCCTCGGTGGTGGCCGACCACTTCTTCCACGCCGCGTTCGGAGGGTCGTACCTCAACCACATGTGGCTGGTGGCCGCGCAGACACCGGTGTTCGCTGGTGCCGCCAACGACGGCTCCAGCAACGACCTGCACTCGGTCGTCGACACCAACGGCATGCCGACCAGCTACCCGCTGTACGCCTCGCCGCTGGGATCGGCGGCCAAGGACGCCGCGCTCACCGCATCCTGCACCCCGCCGGCCGGCCGGCCCTCCACGCCGCCAGGGGTGGTCTGCGGCGACTGGGCGGTGAACACCATCCAGCCCCAATCCCAGCCCTACTCGCCCACCTCCAACCCGTCGCAGCGCCTGCCGAAGCTGCACGCACCCAACATCGGCGACGAGCTCACCGCCAAGGGCGTGAGCTGGACGTGGTATGCCGGCGGTTGGGACAACGCCGCCGGGATCACCAGCGGGCCGGGATGGACCAACGGCACCACCCCCGGCACCTGCACCGACCCCAACCACAACCCGGCCGACACCTACCCCTACTGCGCCGACAGGCTCTTCCAGTACCACCACCAACCCTTCAACTACTACGCCAACTACGCCGAGTCCTCACCAGGCCGAGCCCACCTGCAGGACGAGACGGACTTCCGCGACCAAGCCGCCGCCGGCACCCTGCCCGCGGTGTCGTTCGTCAAGCCCCTGGGCCCAGACAACGAACATCCTGGCTACACTGACGTCGCCTCCGGTGACCAGCACCTGGTCGAGCTCATCAAGGCGATCAAGGCGAGCCCGGACTGGCCCACCACGGCCATCGTGGTCACCTACGACGAGCACGGCGGGTTCTGGGACCACGTCCCGCCGCCCAGCGCGCCCGGCGTCAGCGACCAGTGGGGCCCCGGGGAGCGAGTCCCAACCCTGATCATCTCGCCGCTGCTGACCAAGACCGGCGTGACCCACGTCAGCTACGACACCACCTCGATCCTGGCAACCATCGAGCGCCGCTGGGGCGTCGCCGCCCTCGCCACCCGAGACGCCGCCGTCGACGACTTCACGGGGCTGTTCGCCGGCCGCAGCCGCTGAGCCGCCACCACGCCAACAGCCACGATCCGGCGGACGCGACCGCAGGCCCGAACGTCGAGGCCGTGCTCCGCTTGACGTCGATGGCCCGGCCGTGAAGCGGTACTCCAACCGCCAGGCCCGTGCCCCTGGGGCTTGATTCGCTCTCCGTCTGGACATACCGTCGAAGTAGGCTCGAGCGGAATCGGACAAAGCGGAATCGGACAAAGGGGAGGCACATGCTCACCCGTGAGCGCATGATCGTGCGAGAGGGGGCCCAGTACTGGTGGGTCTTCCTGGTGTCCGGGATCGTGTGGCTGCTGATCGCATGGCTGGTGCTGCGCCTGAACGAGCGGTCGATCACGACCGTCGGGGTGCTGATCGGAGTGGTGTTCCTCCTCGCGGGCACCTTCGAGATCGTCCAAGGAGTGGCCTCGCGTTCGGTGAACCCCTACTGGTGGGTCAACCTGATCACGGGGATCCTGCTGGTTCTGCTGGCGTTCTGGGTGTCCGGGTCCGACCGGGTGTATGCCCTGGCCCAGAAGAGATTCTTGATCCTGTTCTGGGTGGGCTTCTTCGCGCTGTTCAGGGGCTTCACGCAGATCATGCTGGCGTTCGGAGTCCGCCACGCGGAAACGGAGGCCGCGGCCGCTGATGCTGCGGGCCCGCGCTGAGCGTGCGCCATTCTCGGTCGGCTGCCTGGGTGGGGTCGTGCACTCGGCCGGCCTCCTGGCCAAGAACGCACACTTCCGACCGCGAGGCTGCGTCGCGTGACGGTAGCCAAGCGCGTGTCTTGGTTCGTAGAGCCTGGTAGCTGTGTTCGCACCGCTTTCCCTGAGGGGGGACCACGATGACCAGTGAAGGCACCGGTGCCCAGACGATCACCGAGCACGAGCTGGAGCAGTGCCAGCGCGCGAACCA
>WNGR01001142.1_pt1 | contig 41272 bp, 58 predicted proteins | sample 5407581 | NCBI WGS metagenome assembly WNGR01 (sample SAMN13153383, study PRJNA577476) | soil metagenome | isolation source: 80 cm soil or saprolite under Garry oak tree replicate 2 | place: USA:California | collected 2016-06-15 | reverse complement strand
ATCCTAGATCCTCCCGGTTTCTTTGATTTTAGCGGGACCAAATGCATTGAGCACCTTTTGAAACCCGCGGCGGATCGCCGCAGACCAGATCCGTTGGACGAGTTATACAAAGAGGTCCTTAAAGGATACTTCCAAGAGGAGCAGTGCCTATTCCGCTCTGTCATGGGACAGCTCATCGCCGCATTTGAACCCCTCTCCATCCAATCCCTCATTGCTCTACGTCTGCATGCCTCCATGGGTGACGACTTTGGTCCTGAATTCGTTCGTGGAATGCTCCGTCGCCTAAGCTCGTTGCTGAGTAACGTCAATTCATCTGATCAAAACCTTCCCATCGTTCCTCTCCATACGTCATTCCGCGATTTCCTGACAAATGAAGAGAAGAGCGGCGATTTTTACGTTGACATTCGCGATTCTCATCGTCGTTTGGCCCTTTCTTGTCTCGGTCTACTCGAAGATCTCAAATTCAACATCTGCAATCTCGAGTCATCATATGTTGCTAACAAAGACGTTGACGACCTTAACTCCCGGGTCGATAAACACATCCCACCTGCACTGTTGTATGCCTGTCGTTTCTGGGCCGGTCATTTGGAACATATTGACTTCGAAACCGATCTGTTTGTCCAACTTGGAACTTTCTTTGAGAAGAAATTTCTCTTTTGGTTAGAGGTCCTTAGCTTGACAAACGATGTGGGACTTGCTTCGGCAGCGTGCTCGGCTCTGAAGGTGTGGTTAGCCTCTAGTCAAGGTGTGAGTATAATTTTTCATTCGATGAAGAAGGCGAACAACTAATAGCTACGATCGCAACAGGTTTCTCGGACAGAGCTAGAGAAATTGAGGTCGTTCGTCAGTGATGCCTCTGTGTTTGTACGATATTTCGGGAGGGCCATGGCAAAGAGTGCTCCACACGTCTATCTTTCTGCTCTACCATTTGCGCCGACTTGTTCTCTTGTCTCCGCACACTATTCCAGCACATTTCCTCGAACCTTACGTGTGGAGCGTGGGCGACTGTCTCATTGGCCATCATCGGAGATGGTGATTTCAAATGTTGGGGACAAGGTCCATTCCATTGCACTCTCACCAGATGGTCAGCGCATCGTCTCAGGCTCGAACGATCGAACAATTCGTGTGTGGAACACCACGACGGGAGAGACAGAGGCAGGCCCGTTTACCGGACACACGGATTGGATCACTTCTGTGGCATTCTCGCCAGATGGTCAGCGCATCGTCTCAGGTTCTTCTGATCAAACAATTCGTGTGTGGAACGCCGCGACAGGAGAGACAGAGGCAGGCCCGTTTACTGGACACTCGTCTTCGGTCACGTCTGTGGCATTCTCGCCAGATGGTCAGCGCATCGTCTCAGGCTCTTCCGATGGAACAGTTCGTGTGTGGAGCGCCACGACGGGAGAGACCGCGGCAGGCCCATTTACCGGGCACACATCTTCCGTCACGTCTGTGGCGTTCTCGCCAGATGGCCAACGCATCGTCTCAGGCTCGAACGATCAAACAATTCGTGTGTGGAACGCCACGACAAGAAAGAAAGTGGCAGGTCCATTTACTGGACACGCGTCTTCGGTCTGGTCTGTGGCATTCTCGCCAGATGGCCAACGCATCATCTCAGGCTCTTCCGACCGAACAATTCGTGTGTGGAACGCCACGACGGGAGAGACAGAGGCTGGCCCGTTCACTGGACACACGGATTGGGTCACGTCTGTGACATTCTCGTCAGATGGCCAGCACATCGTCTCCGGCTCCTCCGATCGAACAATTCGTGTGTGGAACGCCACGACGGGAGAGACAGAAGCAGGCCCGTTTACCGGACACACGGATTGGGTCACTTCTGTGGTATTCTCGCCAGATGATCAGCGCATCGTCTCCGGCTCTTCCGATGGAACAATTCGGGTGTGGAACGCCACGACGGGAGATACAGAGGCATACCCGTTTACCGGACACACGGATTGGGTCACGTCTGTGGCATTCTCGCCAGATGGTCAGCGCATCGTCTCCGGCTCTTCCGATCGAACAATTCGTGTGTGGAATGCCACGACGGGAGAGACAGAGGCAGGCCCGTTTACCGGACGCATATCTTCGGTCACGTCTGTGGCATTCTCGCCAGATGGCCAGCGCCTCGTCTCCGGCTCTTCCGATAAAAGAATTCGTGTGTGGAACGCCGCGACAGGAGATACAGAGGCAGGCCCGTTTACCGGACACACGTCTTTGGTCACGTCTGTGGCATTCTCGCCAGATGGCCAACGCATCGTCTCCGGCTCTTCCGACCGAACAATTCGTGTGTGGAACGCCACGACGGGAGAGACAGAGGCAGGCCCGCTTACCGGACACACGGATGGGGTCACGTCTGTGGCATTCTCGCCAGATGGCCAGCACATCGTCTCAGGCTCGGACGATGGAACAATTCGTGTGTGGAACGCCATGACGGGAGAGACAGTGGCTGGCCCGTTTACTGGACACATGGCCTGGGTCACGTCCGTGGCATTCTCGCCAGATGGTCAGCACATCGTCTCAGGCTCTTCAGATCAAACCATTCGTGTGTGGAGCGCCATGACGGGAGAGACAGTGGCTGGCCCGTTTACTGGACACGCGTCTTCGGTCACGTCTGTGGCATTCTCGCCAGATGGCCAGCGCATCGTCTCGGGCTCTTCCGATCGAACAATTCGCGTGTGGAACGCCACGACGGGAGATACAGTGGCAGGCCCGTTTACTGGCCACACGGATTTGGTCACGTCTGTGGCATTCTCGCCAGATGGCCAGCGCATCGTCTCATCAGGAGATGTATCAATTCGCATGTTGAATGCTACGACAGGAAAAACGGAAACTACCAGACACGTCGACTTCACTGACCACTCCGTGATCAACGACGAGGGATGGATATGTGGTAGTAAAGGTGAACTTTTAATGTGGATCCCGCGAATTCATAGGGCAGGTCTTTACCGCCCGAGTAATATCTGGGTTACTGCCGAGCATGAAACCCACATCGACCTTTCTACTTTCGTGCATGGACGCAGTTGGGCTACTTGTGTTAATACCTAGATAGAACCGCTACAACTATCCGTAATCTACTAGTCTTTTTTTGGCGGTCTGAAGTGTAATGTAACATGTTCGATAAGAGCTCATTGGGGTAGTAACCGTTGACAATATCTCAGTCAGTTACTGTCAAGGCGTTGGTGCCTCGGATACCTTGGGCATGATCTTAGGGAAGCTATTCTGTCCTATCGAGTTGCCATCAGGTTCATCGTAGCCTTCCTTTTCGAGCGCATGATTCCCTGCGCTGCGAAAAAATGGCTCTTTTTCGCATATATGTGCGTGGGGAATCTGAACATGCGGTCGAACTTTGTCGCGAACGTATCAACCCTGGCTCCCAGCGAGGTTCCGTGGCTCTCTTCCCCTTCTCGCCCCATGATCTGTGTAGCCTTATGTTACCACTGGTTCCTTTAATTTCAGCTGACATTTTTGTCCACTAGCCGCAGCGCGATAGTTGTGCCGCAACTTGCGCGAGCACCTCACTCGATGCCCGCTTGTCGTCCGCGGAGCGAGCACTCTACGCTGCGCTCGCGCCTTCTATCTCGACTTCGGGCGTGCCGAAATCCGCACGCTGCGTGCACGATCTCCATTTTGTACGAGGTGCTTGCGCGGCTCGGCGATGGACTTTGGGAGCCCTCTAAGAGAGAAGAGGAGAGCCAAACCTTCGAGGACAAGAAGTACGCCGTTGAGCAAGAACCACGAGTGCTTGACGCAGTGCGGATGCGGGAGGCCCAGTGCCGATGATACCTTCTCAGCTGCGCAATACCCTTGACTGCACATGCACGTTGCCAGATGATTTTGTGTCCGAATCCGCCAGGTTCGTGTTCATACCGGATTGTCCCTGTTCACACAGATGCGCAAGTAGTTCGTGGAACCTCGCTGCTAGGTACCTGACAATAACACTCTTCATCGCACACCTGAGCCTGTACCTAAGTTACAAATGATTGATACCTCCATTTCTCCACTGACTGTACAGATTATCCTTGAGGCATGTCTTTCCCACTACTCTCACTTCACTCGTCGTATATCTGGGCTTGGCAGTGAAGTCAACCTGTACAGTAGTCTCCATCGTGCCTGTCGTAGCATTCAACAAACGAATTGATCCATGTCCTGACGAGATTATGCGTTGGCTATCTGGCGAGAATGCTACAGACGTGACCGAATTCGTATACCCAGTGAATGGGACCGCCGCTGTCTCTCCCGTCGTGGAGTTCTACACACGAAACAGTCGTACAATGCTGAACAGGCCTCTCAGCAGAAAAAAGAGGACTTAAAAAGGCATGTCTTACAAGGAATCAAGGTTATCGTTCCAATGCACCGTCGTCCCTCAGTCCGAATGCTTGATGTCTTCTTTGTCGTTGCCTGACTGGTCACAGTAACGAAGGATCGCCTCTTCAGGCCTAACCGGTGCTTTATATGTGCGCTAGGAGGACTAACAAAGACATTAAATATTAAACACTTATCGGGAGATCATCAAGTCAGGCCCGGATTCAAGTACCTACCTGCGACCTCAACACGCGTCTGGGTCGAGCTTCCCTGCGATTCGGCGATCTGAATGCTATCCCAGGATGGTTCTGGATCCAACATCACTGTAAAATACGAGGACTGACGCACCTTATCCCAGAGTTTTCCGATGCAAACTTGCAAAGGGACCTAGGCTGGAGTAAATTTTGGTTGATGGAGAGTCACTGGTAAGCAGTACTTTACGCACGAAATCGACATCTCTCGTGCGACACTAGCCACACAAGAGTCTTCTGTAGATTCTAATGCTGGAGCGAGGGTGCTGTGTGAGTCGAGCGTTGAGTACGTTGAGTGCGGGAGCTACCACGCGCTGTCCGCATGTAAGTTGCACAGTGCCTACGGTATCACGACGGCTATTCCCGGCTCCGACTCGGACCAGTTCGGTACTAAGTTAGTATAGCGCGGCTCTCCCAGTGCTCTCCCGTTCTCCTCGCTCCTGTCGTCTTCGCTTACCACCTCGGAACCAAGACCACAATCACTGACTCATAGCGCTGGTGCTTGTGACGCCTCATGACCGTGCAATACAGCGTTCCCCCATAAATACCCCTCTCACCCTCAACATCTGCTTGTTAGTTCCCCGGCCTGGACATAAGCTGTTACCACTTTCTCTCTCCCTTGGTATACGGGGAGGTTCCCGTATTTCAAGACGCAGGTGAACGGAAATGGAACGAGATACGACTCACCAAGTCGTCGCTCATCCAAATTCTAGGCTGTTGGACCTTCGAGAGGAGGGAAACGTCACTAGAGAGGTGATTGAGGCATTGAGGATGGGGTGCAATATGTAGGCTAGATTATCCTGATGTGCGTTGACTGTGTTGACTCTAACTTGATTTGACAGGGTTCCCAAGACTGAGTCGTCTCCCCAACCTTCCGCGCCCGCACTCCTGGCTGCCAATCCGTACACGCCGATCTTCGCGCGCTCTTAGAGCTCGGGTTAGTGCATGGTCGCTGCACGACACCACGGCGCCGCCGCCACACCCGGACAAGTCGACCGGCTACTGGCACTTTATGAAGCACCGCGTCACGCAAGGTCTCTGATCCGGGATCACCAACTGCAGTGCGGACGGCGTATTTTGCGAGGTGGACCCGATGTGGGGGAGCGGGCGGGCGAGATTTCGTCTGGTCTGGTGACCGACGATGCGGTGCGTGACGACTCACGCCGTCTTGTCTTTCTTTTTGCCTAGTTCCGATGTGCTGTCGTCAGAGCTTCGACAAGGCCCTGCCACATACGCTCTTTTTGCCTGTGTGCGTGCGGGGAATATCGAAGACGCGATCAAACTTTGTCCGCGATGCGTATCAGGCCTACCTCGTAGCGAGCATCCGAGGCCCTCTTCCCTTCTTGGCACTCTATCTGTGTGGCCTCATTTTACCACCGGTTCCTTTGATTCAAGCTGATACCTTTTCCCCTCACCAGCCACAAAGCAACAGACGTGTGCTTGTCACACTCGGCGCCCGCTTGCTGTCCGCGGAGCGAGCACTTTACGCTGCGCTCGCGCCTTCCATCTAGACTCAGGCGTGCTGAGATCCGCGTGCCGCACGCACTTCGGGTGGCGACCTCCATCTTGTGCAAGGCTCTCGCGCGGCTCGGCGGTGGACTCCGGGGCGCTCTGAAAGAGAAAAGGAGGAAATGTGCGAGGACGAGAAGTACACTCGAACGTCGGGCAAGAAAGACGAGCGCTTGTCTCAGTGCAAATGCAGGACTCGGGTGCCGATGGTCCTTCCACCTATCTCAGCTGTACATATCCTTGACTGCGCATCTGCGTTGCTAGACGATTTTGCGTCCGGGCTCCGGGACGGAATGGACTGTTCCTATTCACACAGATGCACAAGTACTGTACCGCGTTTATCGAGTGTTTGTCACGAGGCGCTCCTTCACAACAAAAATAGTTATATACAGAAACAGTAAAACTAATACTGTAAATCAAACCAAACCACAGAACTTGCTCCACTTGTACAATGACAATGTCGGTGATGGGGCGCCAGCGCTACCCTGCAGAGGGGGTCTGGGTCCACGTGCACCGAGCTGAAGTTCTCGAGGTGCGGGAGCGCCGACTGCTGGAGAGTGAACGGGCTCGAGGTATACGCAGGTATACCGCGCAGAGATAGGGCGGCCAAATCCTGATCAGGCCCGGAGGGAGGGAGGGGGAGGGCCCACGCCAACACCTCCTTTTCAGCGTCGAGGCAAAATCACAAAAGAAAAAAGAGGGCAGAAAGCAGAAAACGTCGCGCGGCACCGACAGAATCGGGTGAGCGGACGCAGGGCAGACGAACTGGAATGCGCACTTGATAGACGTCATGAAAATGCAGCCGGACGGGGGCGTCTGTGGGTAATCCACTGGAGAGCGCGATGTCTGTCCTCGTGGATGGACACCTCCACGGCGAGTCCACGCTGAGTGCGCGCAGATGTTTTAACAGCCCCGGCACATTGGCTATCAGCAGCTCGAGCGCAAACAGCGCCTTGTTGTCGGAAAAGTTGACCGCCAGCGCCTTGACGACCTCGTGCCTCGCTGCGGCGGCACTTGCGAGCGACAGCAGGAGACGCACATTGGGTTGGGAGGGAAGATTTCCAGGTCGCGGAACAGCACTCGGTCGGCAATGGAATTGAGGACCGGTGGCGAGGAGCAGGGAAGGGAGGTCATAGGGCCACGACAGAAACGATGATATGTGAGTTCTAAGGGGAGGGTTGCTAGTGCACGATGGCCACTCACCAGCTCGTTTACCCGCATTGCCTTTGCTTACATGCCATTAAGTTACTTTTGATATCAGCTGTAAGGCATATCCTGCTAACGTATCAATGAGCGATATGAAAGAGGTGGCAAGTCACAGCTGCATCAGAAAAAACTTACTTTGCTAATTTGAGATAATTTCCATATTGGGCAAGAATTATTGACATCTTAGTGACAGCTAGCGTTCGCTAGTCTTAATTATCTCAAATTATCTCAAATTAGCAAAGTAGGTTTTTCCTGATGACTGGAACGATAATAGCAAACGCAACGCAACAGATGGGGCAACTCGCGCCCTCTATTGTAGAAAAGCAATAGGATATCGAGGTATCCAGCGGGCAGAGAAGAGGCAGGCAGACAGGGGGACGGATAGGCAGACAGACCAAAAAAAAAAAAAGGTCGGTAGATGACAAGCAAAGGCAATGTGGACATTCATACTCGATTCGTCAGCGAGAGCATACCCGAGAAACCATTGAGAGCGATAATATCCTGGATTGAGTCCGTGTTGATGTATTCCCAGGCCTTTCTGGACTGTCGTTATACGCGAGGCAGACCGGATGAGAGAGCGTTCAAGAACTCGGCTTGATCTTGCGAACCGGCAGGTGAGGTAGAAGAGACGCGGGAAGCAACGTGATGAGTAGCGCATGCGTGCACATGAGCGCATCGCCGAGGAAGGCACTATTACGCTTTGCCCATCGCGGGAGATCGTCGATCCACACTAGATGTGTCGTCGTCTTCATCGTCGTCGCCGTCGCCGTCTTCTTCCACGAGTGTTTGCAGCTCCTCAAGCTCCTCCGTGACAGCGAAATCGCGCATCGTATCCGGCATGTTCCCAGATACCACACATCGTGCAGAGCACTCGATCACGGCCATCTTGGTGTTGGGTGCCGCGGAGTCGGGATTAAGTGGCAGGGCTCTCGAGGGCTGGCCCTTGCCCCACGTCTCCCGCTCGGGCTTTTCCTTCCGAGCCGCGCGCTCCTCCTCACCCGGCACCTGAACCAGCTCTTGCTCCCGCCGAACAGATCGTGTCGAGGTACCGCGCGACGACGTTCCGCTGCTTCCTGAGGTCCTGCTTGCACAGCCCATCCGCCGCCGAGCATAAAAGCGCTCGTCCCACCGCTCCCGCAGCACGCGGTCGCTCTCCTGGTCGACGTTGAACTCGTCCTCCTCCTCGTCCCAGACCAGAATCGACTCGCGCTGTCCGCCGACCCGCATGACGGAGACCAAGAACGACGCGTCGGTCGGGATATCGGACAGCTGTCGGCGACGCGACGCGCCCCTGCAAGCTGCGGTTGCTGCCCGTGTCGTAGGCATCGTCTGATAAGGGGAACGCGCAAGAGGGTGAGCACATCGAGCGCCGCGCGCCGGATGCGTGCGAGTGGGTCGGTGCGATCCATGCCCGATGAGACACGCCGCTTCTGCGATTCACTCGTAGAAAGCAATGAGCCCCTGCCAGGGCTGTGCGTGGCCGTGCTTGTCGGGGAGAAAGAGTAGGTAATTCCGGACGATGGAGGGAAAGTTGGCGCGGGAAGCGCGGGTGATGGAGGTCGAGTTCTGGAAGGCCACTGAGTGACGGGTTCGCTTTCACGTGGGCACTGAGGCTCCCGATTGCAGGGACGAGACCCTTTCGCTGCGCGTTTGGCCTGAAATCTGATCAGAGATGTATTTGAGTGAGAGAGATTTTTTTTTAAAAACCGCGGACGTGCTCCTTAGCAATAAGCCCCATCTTGGTGAAGTATGCTGAAGGTGTTCGGTGCTGCCATGACGCCCTCTCGCTTCGCCGCGCTTCAACTGAACGGCTTCTGCACCTTATTCGCGGCAGTAACATTTGTGACATTGAGGGCAAGATATATTACGTGGTGTGAGTGGAGATGACGAGTCTTAGGTTCCCATAGACTAGGCTGGGGAGTTAGGAACACGGTGTCGAGGAATATCGGACATGACTTTGGGTGGCCAACCTGTGAACGTTGTGAACTGTGGAAGTGAAGCAAGCAGGGTCTTGTCCGGTGACTCCGGTCGGGTCTCTTTTCGAAAAATCGATCATATCAAGGGTTTTCCGCGCTGAACTCTAAAAAGGACCCACCGCTACTGTACTGTATTTGGCAGGCTACCATACACAGCGCATCGTTTGAAAAATCCTTGACAGCGACTCAATCACGCCTGCAGATATACCAGTCGTAGAATCGAGGGTTCTACGTCGCTTGCGACAACCTCATCCCTCATTCTGCGACTGTCACGGGTCTACGAATCAGGAGGGAGTGCAGGTACTGTAGGCGCGCGAGGAGGATGGCACTTCGGGGAATACCGCGCGCCCCTTGTGAACGCGCGCCTCATTGGGCGCTAATGACGCCTTTGCACGCATCCACGATCGCTGGTACTCTGGCCAAATGATTCACGAGACCACGATTCAGGCATGATTCTTGCCCCCTTTTCGGGACAACGTGGACAGCTCATGCACTCTAACCCTTGCTCCAACCGCAACAATGCCGTACCGGCCCCGTCCATCACACCGTGACGTATCATCTCCTCGTTCCCCATCATACAACACAACACCCCCCCCCTTCTTCTGGACACTGGAGCTCGACCGGGTATCTAACACACATCGAGCCCAGTTCTTATCATGGCTTCCCAGTAATCCACCCCCGACGAGGAATCGCTTGAGGAATTGGTACCACAAACCGTCACCAACACTCCCGTCACCTCCAAGGTCCGCTTCTGGCAACGTTTCTCGGGGAAGAACAGGCGCAAGTTGGGCTGGTGGGAGAGTGCCAACGCCATGGGACCACTTTCGCACGTATGTCGTGGAGATGCTGGTGCTTCCTTTTCGAATTAATTACTTATCTATTCTTTCAGTCTGTTTCCTTGCTATCGTACCACTTGAAAAGTTCTTCCACTGGGGCGGCGAGCAGCTAGCGGTGTACTGCGGGAAGGACCTAGGCGACTTGGTCGTGGTCACGCTGAACAAGTATGCCCGGGTTTCCCGAGTTTGACTTACCGGTAGTATTACTCAAGCCCGCTGACACTCAGTCCCTAGCGCCGTGGAGGCCACCCTCGCAATCGTCCTTCTTTTCAGATGCGAGTACGTATCCAGTTTACCTGCACATGCGTGGAAGACTGACTGACTGCCGCAGACTCAAACTTCTGCAGTCCACGATTGCCAGTGGGTGATCCGCGTTACCTGCCACGGGACCAATACCTCATAATGAGCTGATCAACCCAGGCGTCGTCTTACTACACCTGCTACTCACCCCGGGTGCCGCGTTCTTCACTGGCGGCGCCAGAATATGGGAACAACAGCTGCACCCTCACCGCTCTCAGTTGAATCACACGCTTCTCACAGTCGGGTGGGGTTCACTCTTTTCGGATGAGTCTGGCGAGGACGACAAGGTGCTGATAACCCGGGCAGTGTCCTGGCGCTCACCACTCCGGCTGCATTCTTTGCCGCTACCGATACTAATAACAACAACGGCTCCGAAGATGCGTCTGACACTCTCAGAGATGACTTTCTCCGCATCAGTCGCGGCTTTGCTGTAATCCTCTTCGTCATGTGTGCCCCTTCTCTTTTTCTAGCGGAGACCGGCTGATGTTGACATTGGCTTGCAGCTATGTCGCTTCGCGTTTCTACCTGCACGGTCCTCCGGGCGCGAACAACGCGTCCACGCCCAATCCTTACATCCCGCCAGAGGTGCTTCGCAGGGAGCAGGAGCTCGAAGAGGCAGAGCCGGAGATGAACCCCTGGGCGTGTCTCATTTTGCTGGCAGTCACCGTAGCGCTCATGGGTGTCATAGCCGAGTTCGTGCGTCAATCCCCTCCTTTCCACTCTTCATGCAAACGTGCCGACCGCTCCTTCCCCCATAGCTCGTTGATAGTGTACTATCCGTGCGCGATGAGGTCGGCATCGAAGAGGAGTGCGTTTTGTTTTCTTATTGCGCATGAATATCACCCTGCATGCTCACCACGCGGGCTCTTTTTGTAGGTGGTTCGGCATCGTCCTCCTCCTGATAGTGTCCTTCTCAGCCGACGGTACCGTCGCCATCACCTTCTTCACCGCCAGTCACTGAAGGCATTCTTCCTCACGCCGCCGCCGCCCGAGAGTCTCGCACAGGCGCTCGCGATCAACATGCATCAGGCTACTTTGCTAATTTGAGATAATTTGAGATAATTTCCATATTGGGCAAGAATTATTGACATCTTAGTGACAGCTAGCGTTCGCTAGTCTTAATTATCTCAAATTATCTCAAATTAGCAAAGTAGGTTTTTCCTGATGTGAGCATCCAGTTCCTGCTCTTCTGGATGCCGTTTGTCACGCTCCTCGGCTGGTGGACCAACAAGCCCATGTCAATGCTAATCGGTAGGTGCCACCACACCCCAGCATTCCTCCTCCCCGTACTAAAAAAGAAAACGCGCAGATCTATTCGAAGTTGTGCTCCTCGTTGGCGCGTGCTTCCTCGTGAACTATGTCACGGCAGACGCCAAGACCAACTGGGCAGAGGACCATTCTCATTGCTTTCTACGCTATGATTGTGTGTTCCTCCCTCATTTTTCGTTCGTCGCCCATCGAATGCACTATTGATCGTTCCGCCCCCACGCGTGCGCGCGCATTACATTGGGTCTCTCGGCATGGTACTACACTGGCCAAAATGAGGTACGCATCATGAACTCGTGCACGAGTGTCGCGACCGCGCTCGCAGAGGGCGTGAACGATTCTCACTGATGAAAGGTACGGTTGTCTCTTGGGGCTTCCGCCTTGTGGCTACTCTTCCGCCTGCTGTACCGCACCCGGTTGCGCGGTGAGACAGACGTCGTTGCTTTTACCGTTGACCATGCTTTTTTGTTAGTCGCATATTTGGACCTTGTCGTCCTCGTCGCATTTTTCGTACAATCGCTGCGATTTTACACTACATTGTCACACCACCGCACCCGTAATGATTCTGTGTAAGTGTCGTGCTACGTGAAGTACTCTGCCCGAGGCGCACATAAATGGATTCAAAAAAAAAAAGGTTTCTGTGTATCTGATACTCGCGTGTATTACTGTAATTTCCAAAACGGCTCATGATTCTTGTCACGTGGGCACGATGCTGTCGAATTTGGAGAAACGCTAGACGCCTCGTCTGCCTCAGGCCTCAGGCTCGCTGGTTTTGACTTCAACCGCATGTCACGTCAATCCCTGTCTAGCGGGTTAGACCATCAACGGAGCCAATCTTTGCTTGCACAGACGATCATGACCCTTAGATGAAAAAACACAAAGCAGCAGATTTTCTACACATCTACAGTTCGTATCGGACGAACCAAGAGGGGGGTCCTTTCATGTCCTCTTCTGCAGTGGTGGTGGTAGTGGCGGCTGTAGCCCAGGCCCCGGGTCAGTGAGCAGATCCCCCGATACCTGCCGCCGAAGCGTCTCCACGATACGCTGGACGACTTCCGTGAGCGCGATGCGCACCTCCGCCTCCGCTGCTGCCCCAGGAACGACCTCCTCGCGCGGCGCACCGCCGCGGGTGACACCGGCGTGCCGAACGTCACGCTCAGGCGCGCGCCGGTGCGCGGGAGGCACCCCCACGGCGGGCGGCGGCCTTCTGGCATGAGCTTGTCGAAGCCTGCGTGTGAGGCTGGCACACTTTTCCCTCTGCGAGGAGGTGTATCTATGAATCCGGCTAAATGTATGTATCGGGATCAGGACGAAGAGAAGGTGGGTTGGGTATTTAGGATGGACGCACCCACGCGCCTGCGCGCGGCTTTTAGATCACGGTGGGGATCGCGGGCTGGTATACCCCTGCGCCGCGGAACGTCTCGAGGACCTGACCTTTCCTGAAGAATGCGGAACAGAATTTGCGGGAGCGTGGATGTGGGTAAGCACACGACGAGGAAGGGAGCGGGACCCTTACAGGTTGGTGAACATGATGCCCGATACGCCTAGGGTCCGCCGCGTCAGGTGGGGGTGCAGGTAGGTGCGCGCGGGGACGATACCCTAGGTGAGCGGGTCGTCGAGCCTGCAATCGTGGGTTGAGCGCGGGCGGCCCCTGCTGTGCGGGCGCGAGCCTGCGAGCGAAGGAACGGGAACGGCACACATGGAGAGATGGTTAGAGAATTTGCACGGTTAGCGTCGTGTGTGTGTTCTTAGAAAGAGGAAGCGGTCACCTGTGACCAGGCCCTGCCCGCTGTCTCTCGGGGCTGTCCAGGGCAAGTGGGAGGCCTCGGACGGAGATGGAACATAGTCCCGAGCGGGAGTACGCTTTTCATGAAAGCCCAAGCGCGGCAACGGTTGCCGCGGAGAGAATCTGCTCCATGCGCTACTGCACGTACCGCGACACGTACAAGTTAGACTCGGGCACCTCGGGAACAACGAAACGGCTGAGACTCGGCTGAGACCCGCGGTCCCGGGCCGGGGGCCGGACAGCGGACTGGCCTCACTGGCCTCACTCTGGCCTCTAACAGCTACTCAACTGCTACTCATCGATCTCAGGCTAGTACTCATCCCCCGTCACTCTGAGAGACTTCATGCGTCTCGGAAAGCCTCATTTCCAGCATCTTAGTCAAGGTCACTTGTCCGCACGGAATTCAGTTGTTGAGCTTGAACCACACGAGGCATTCATAGCAGTACCTTGACCACAGTGACCGCCCTTCCCTCTGCCCTCTAACCCGCGTTCTGCACAACTTGTAATGAAATCCAGGAGAAGAAATAACTCTCGAGGTGCCGATCTTGAGGCTCAGCCTCAGGGTGAAGGTGTGCATCACAACCTCCCTTGCACTCTTCACCTATCCTTTTGTCCATAGAGGTTAGACAGAAAGGGACTCATGAAATGAGCACCCGCACGTCCGGACGCAATAGTAAAGCTTCGGGAACCAGTGGAAGCAACGCGCCGGTGGGGCAAGCAAATCGTGAGGATCAGGCTAGCTCATCAACTCGGTCAGAGGCAAAGGCCCAGAGAGACGGCCCCTCCGACTCCGGTGAGCTTCCTAGTAACATAGTAATTTAGGATCTAACATGTTATAAACGAACAGGCCACAATCATCAACCCGGTAACCGTAGAACTCCCGGCGATATCACTCAACCAATGCCCCCCGAAATGCCGCCTCGCATGATCGGGGATTTCGATGACAGCGCCAACGCCCTGTGGTCTCTTCACATGAAGGAAGCAAAGAGCCACGATGAAGCCCGAATCCATTCCCTAAAAGATGATATGGACGGCGTCCTCATTTTCGTGTGTGACTTTATTTCCATGGTCGTTTTCTACCTGAACTGATGCACGGTCATCCAGGCCGGTTTATTCTCCGCTTCTCTCACTTCCTTTATCACTGATAAGATTCACGATCTTCAAGTCGATCCTGCCCAGCAGATGGTCTACTACCAGCAACAGAGCGTCGCGCTACTCGCCCAGATCTCTAACCAGGTCTCCTCTATCGCCCCACAGGTCTCCTCTATCGCCCCACAGGTCTCCATCCCATCCACTCCACCTCTACCTTATCCCGATTTCACTCCGAACTCGTCTGATGTCCGGGTCAACGCTTTCTGGTTCATGAGCCTTGTCTTCAGCCTTTCCGCTGCGCTCCTCGCAACACTCGTCCAACAATGGGTACGAGACTACATGCACGTGTTTCAGCGGTACAGCAACCCTCTGAAGAGTGCGCGACTGCGGCAGTATCTATATGAAGGTGCAGAGGGATGGTATATGCCATTGGTGGCGGAATCTGTGCCAGGACTTGTCCATGTTTCCCTCTTCTTATTCTTCTTAGGCCTCGGTGACTCGCTCCTTGCTCTAAACACGACCATTGGCATTGCAACTATTGTGCCGATTACCATCTGCGGGTTGCTTTACGTCTTGAGCATGTTTACCTCAATCGTGAAACCACAATCTCCATTCAAAAACCCATTCTCCAGCATGATCTGGTATCTGATGCAGAAGTTGCATCCGCGAAGCTACTCTGATCGGGCATCTGACGGAGCTCTCAAGACTGTGAGCTCCAACATGTCCGAGGGGCAGGCGCAACTAGCGATGGAAGAGAATGAAGAACGCAAAGATCGTGACGCTCGAGCAATTCAATGGGTGATCGATAATAGTACAGAGGACGACGAGATGGAATCATTCGTGATGGCTATCCCAGGCACTTTTATGTCGAAATGGGGCGTCAAAGTGTGGAGAAAGGTCGCGGAAGTAAAGCAATATGAAGGAGCAAACTCCACGCCGAATGACACTACAGTCAGACCACAGACGGATGCAGACCTTCAGGTCTCCGTTCTACCACATCATGGTTCCCCACTTCCCCAGCGCACTCGCCATCCTCTCAGCCTCTTTCATCCCTTTGGACGAATTCTTGGGATACGCACCGTGAATGGCGTCCCCTATGACGTGACGGTGACCCGGTCAATACCTCGCGCACGCAACGATCCTTATGCTGCCAGAGATCTTGCTATCTATGATCTTTGCAAACGTGTACGGCACCTACTTGATACATGCAACAATCCTAGCCTATTCGCAAGCAAAGAATTGTGGCGCAAGCGTGCACGCGGATGTGTTGAATCGGTGGCGTCACTCGTGTTCTGTGCTAATGTCAAACTGGAACTGTTTGGAGATCTTGGAGATCTTGATCTCGGAAGGTTGCTCCGCGAATTAGGCGAAATTGACAAGATCCGTGAGCTGTCAGCAGCGGGATCTGATGGGCCATTCGTCACGCGCTGGACATGCCTATCCCTTGTGGTCATCATTCGAGGGAGTTTAAACGATGATCTGGTAAAATGGCTTGCAAATGTCGCTATCGATCACCTTTCAAGGTTCAAAATAGAAGACGACGGTGAACAAACAAACATCGGTGACACCACTGAAAAGGCACTCGAGAATTCCCGAAGGATTGACAATTATTTCGAGACCGCGAGCCGATTTTGTGTTTATGGACTGAGAGGAGCATTCAGCCCCGGTCAAGTGGGAAGAACGGAAGAGCAAGTCAAGGAGGTCCTAGCGCGCGACCACGAGGCCGACATTTCCATGCTTGAAAGCGTCGCCCCTGCAGCGGGCCAGATGGAGCGCATCGATATGTCCGTCTCTCATGCCAGCCTTACGATCCGTTCAGTCAACCATGGTTTGAGTGTGGTACACCTGCCCGGTGTATCCTTCGATGAGTTCAAGAGGACAGAACTCATCCAGCCAATCCAATTCTTCAATCTTTCAGTTGCCGAAGGACAACCATTCACACCCCAGTTCGTATTCCTGTGTCAGCGTCTTCGACTGTTATGCTCCTTTGCCCCAAAATTGCGCGACATCATCGACGGACGAAGCAAGGATGTCTACCAGGAGATCCTTGAGAGCCTGGGGACCCTATGGAACGACGCTGATTACAGGCGCTCAGTTATTGGTCAACAACATCTGATGGAACGACAACTATGGCGCCTGCTCGACCTCCGTGATGGTGGCGGCTTCGGATTTTCGGTCGAACTTTTCTTACTTGTGCTCGGACAACTATTATCCATGGCGTCGTCACAAGACACATACTCCGCGCTTTATATTGGAACGTTCAGAGCCATCACATCTGGCTGGAGGCGACACAAACATTGTATCGGGACTCAGCGTGTCATTCTTAACCTCATATGTGACGTGGCTATCCCTCGCCGTGGCATTATTTCTAGTCGCAGCTACCCAAGATACATCGCCAACGAGCTTCTGATACTGTTGGGGAACATGGTGGAGGGGCAGTCCGGTTCGCATATTGAAGACGCAATGGAGGAGCTAGGCGCTTATGATTACGTTTCGTTTGCAGCTGGGGCAAAGGAGGCCATCTCCCGCTCACGCGCTCGTGTGCCTTCTTCATAGAGTTGCGCAATGGCGGCTGGTAAAATTTACTTTCAGAACCAAAGATTCATAGTCTATGAAGCGATATGAAGCCTGATCGATGATTCCTAACTTGTCGTATTAATGAGAGACTCAGGGCTGGTCATCCTGACTTACTACAAAATGACATTGCTCCTGGCATCCTAATGCGCGGATATAACGTGTGATAAAAAGACAGTAAAAAAGACAAAACAGGCCATATACACGACGCAAGTACTGCTAATGTAAGTTTGATATCGATCTGAAAGAGGCGGCAAGTCACAACTGGCAAGATAAATAACAAACGCAACGCAAAAGATGGGGCAACTCGTGCTCTTTGTCATAACAACGCAGCAGGATATCGAGTTATCCAGCATGCCAATAAAGAAAGAGGGCACCAGGAAGGCGGACAGACGGACGGATGAATAGACAGACAAACAAAAAAGGGTCAGTAGATGACAGGCAACGGCAATGTGGACCTTCGAGCGGTGGGTCGATTGGTCTGCGGGAGTTGTTTCGGCGCTCCTCCGCCAGTATCCAGCTGAAGAACACGCGCTCGAGCATGTCTTCCCACCCTTCATCTCGACGTACAGCTACGCGTACATCAAAGAATATAGGCGGCTCCTAGATGTTTGACGACGACGACGAGGGCAGCGTGGGGTCGCCGGTGGGATTCAGTTTCAGTATGGGCACGTCCGGCGTTGGGGTACAGAGACACTCGGGGGACAGGGAGGGAACCTACACGCCCCACAGACGCAGGTTGTCGGCACGCCTGAATATCCAGCCTTTGCGCCCTTTCTCTTGCGAGCCGTCGGCCTCTGGTTTCGTAAGATCGGCTTCGAGAGCGATGATATAGTGGATCAAATCGATGCTGGTGCATCCCCAGGGCTTTCTGGGCTGTCGGACACAGGTGTCATACGTGAGGCAGAGCAATTGACCAGAGAGGGTATTCATCAACTCGGCTTGATCTTGCGAATCGGGAAGGTGAGGTAGAAGAGACGCGGGAACCAACGCGACGAGAAGCGCGTGTGTGCGCACTCGCTGGTCTCAGTGTTGGGCGCGGCCGCTTCAGGATTGAGTAGCGGGGAGCCCGAGCGCTCGGGCTTCATCCGAACCGCGCCCTCCTGCTCGCACACCCAACCCTTGACCCCGCTCTTGCTCCCGCCAAACAGCACCTCGTCGACACGCTTCGAGGTACCCCTCGACGAACGACGCCCTGCTGCTTCCCGGTGCTCGATCTTGAGCACTGCTTGTAGGGCCATCTGCTCCCGGGCACCAGGCACTCGTCCTACTGCTCTCGGCACGCGTTCGCTCTCCTCGTCGACGTTGAACTCGTCCACCTCGTCCCAGACCAGAATCGACTCGCCGCAGACCAGTATGACGGAGACCGAAAATGACGCGTCAGTCGGCACATCTGACAGCTCGGCCGGCGACGCGACGCGACTGTCAGCTGCGGGTCGCTGCCCGCGTCGTAGGCGTCGTCCGATAGGGTTACGCGCGCGCTCTCCTCCAGTTCGCGCAAGAGGCTGGGCACATCAAGCACCGCGCGCCGGATGCGTGTCGGCGCGATCCGTGCCCGAGAAGACGCCGCTTCTGCGGTTCGCTCGTAGAAAGCGACGTCGGGCGGAAAATCTTGTCGAGGCTGTGTGTGGCCATGCTCGTTGGGGAGGGAGAGTAGGTAATTCAAATGGAGCGGATCGCGTACGTTGTCATCTTGAGGGCGTGGAGCACGTCGAAGCCACTGTTCGACGCTGCATGCCCGTCAATGCTGAGCACACCCGGGTCTGGGGGTTGCGGGTCATCGTCGGGGCGTAGCCTCTAGATGTCTTCGATAAGTCCTTGAATAACCCTGGGCGGGAGGTTCTCCGGGTCGACCTCGAAGTCCTGACCTAAGCCGTGAATGGAGGGAAAGATGGCGCGAAAAGTGCGGGTGATGGAGAGAGGTCGAGTTCTGGAAGACTACCCAATGACGTGTTCACTTTGACGTGGCTACTAAGGCTTCCAATTTCAGGAACGAGTCCCTTTCGCTGCTCGTTAACCTGAAATATGATCAGGAATGTGTGGAGATGAATACCGCGGACGTACTCCTTCCTGGCAGTAAGGCGCGGTACCCGAGTTCCGAGAAGAGCGAGATGCCCCGCCGGTGCTCACCTGCGGCGCCACCGAGTCAGTTCGACTGGCCATCCTAGCGAAAGAGAGACAGTGTGCGATGACGATGGCGGTGATGGGGCGGGGCGGGGTATTATCTCTCAGACGGTGTCCGGGTCCACATGCGCCAAGCGGAAGTTCTCGAGGTGCGAGAGCGCGGACGGCTGGGGTGAACAGGCTCGAGGTGCATGCGGTACCGCGCAGCGAGAGGTCGCGGATCTTGGGCCGCGAGTCGAGGGAGGCAACCAAATCTGGATCAGGCCTGGAGGGGGAGGACCCACGCCAACTCCTCCGTTTAGCGTCGAGGCAAAATTGGACACAAAATTACTGTAAGACAAAAAGAAAGTAGAAACGCCGCGCGACTTGGGCGGGTGGGCCCAAGGCAGACGAAAAACTGGAGACGCGCACTTGATGGATCCAGACGTCGCGAACTTGAAGGAGCGGTGCCAGACGGGAGAGTCCAGCGGCCCGGCGCCACTAGTACTCCACCGCATGAAGGGGTCTTCCCTGAGGGTGTACCTCGGTGATGGCATCCTTTTCGCGTGTGCAGAGACGTGGGACGGGGTTTCTATCTTTCTTCGAGCGCGCTACACGACGCTACTACATGCAAGACTACATCATGATTTGGATGGAGTGGGGCTACTGTATCTCGGGAGTATCTCGGGCCGGGCTCTTACTCGAACTGGACAAAACCGAGGACCTGTTCTTCAAGAGGCCGCAACCACGCAACACCACACAAACTAAAATCATCCTACCGGACCCAACGATCCACTCATACTACATGGTATACGCGTCGGAAACTCCGCTATCTGTTCATTAACCATAAACTGGATTAGACTGACCACGTAACGATTAACGGGCCCGTCTGATTCTCCCAGGGACGACTTTCGCCGCGTCAGTCGCGGCTTACCGTCATCCTCCTCGTCATGTGCATCTCTTCTATTTTTGTGAAGGGACCAGCGTCGTCCTGATATCGACGTCGGCTCACAGCTATATCTATCTGCTCGCGTTGCTACCTCTGCACGATCCTCCGGGCGAGAGCAACGCGCTCTTGCCCCATCCTGAGATCCTGGCGGAGGCGCTGTGCAGGGAGCGGCCCCGCGAAGAGGCGAAGCCGGGAGATGTACCCATTGGCGCGTATCATCCTGCTGGTAGTCACTGTCGCGCTCGTGGGTGTAACAGCCGAGTTTGTGCGTTACGCTCTCTCCCTTTCATTCTTCACGCAATCGTGCCAACTGTTGCTCCCCCCCCCGTAGCTCATTGACAGTATAGAATTCGTGCGCCACGAGGCCATCATCCAAAAAGAGTGCGTTTCTTTTCCTCTTGCGCATGAATATCATACTACGTACTCACCTCACGGGCTTGTTCTTTTTGTTTTCCCCACAGGTGGTACGTCATTATTCTCCTCCCGATCATGTCCTTCTCGACACCGCTATCTCCGTTTACATTCGCACGCTCCTGATGCACTTTTTGTCACGCCGCCGACGATTAATGAAGGGGGAGGAGGTGGCAAAGATACAACACACCCGGAAAACGTTGCGCTCATCCTCCCCTGTGAACCTCGTGTACTCAATGGAGATGGTTTACTTGAAAAAAAAAAAGTTCGCTCGTACTTTGTTAGGAGGAGCTTGCCAGGCTTCCTTACTTTCTGCTTGAATCAGTACTTTTTTCTTACTCCCTCTGATACACGTCAGCCGGAGTTAAACAGTATGAGACTCACACTATAGCTACAATTCTCTTACTAACCTCCTGATGTCAAAGCAGACCGCTGCATTGATGCCATTATCCCGCCGTATTCCCACCGCAACACGTACAGGGATCGACTGCAGCTAAATTGGAGTGTTTGTAGTCCTCAGAAGATGCAGATATATATAAATCAAGTAACATTGGGTCGCCGCGGTGATCCTTTTTGAATCCATTTATATTCCGGAATACAATCGATACTGTATCGCGACTAGGATGAAGACACTGGCGTGGCTGGTGACGCATACAGCCTCATTCCTCCTCTGATATAAGAGACAAATAGTCAGGAAAGAGGACATTAGAACGCACTCATGAGCTTTACCACACAAATGCTGTACTGGTATAACATAACTGCCAACCCAAAAAAGTATTGCTGCCATAAATTACATTTTTGTCATCTCATCTTGGCGCTAGACTTGTAGGTGCCATTCGGTTGACTATAATCACACGACGAGAACAGAGAGCCGACGTTGTGCCACGACCGTGACTGTATGGAGAGCTGCTATGACACGAGGCCTGAAATGGACACGTTCACACCTGTCGACGTGAGAGCCTGAGAGCCTTCCGTGGTATTTCTCACAACACAGCCCTGAGCCTGACCAAGTCGTCTGGACACCCTTTTTTTTCTCTCTGAGATCAGACCGCCAGGTCAAGTTCGATTCAACGAGCGGCTTTGTCATCCAGGCGAAAAAGGACTTGACCGGACAAGAACCTGTTTGCTTCACGTCCGCGGGTCACAGGTTGGCCACCCAAAGTCATGTCCGATATTTCCTCTTCGACACCGTCTCTAACTCCCCAATCTACGGGAACTCAAGACTCGTCATCTCCACGCGCACCAAGCAAAAAATCTCGCCCGCAAGCTGCATTCTATCCAAATGTCAATGCCGCGAACAAGGAGCAGAAGCCATTCAGTCGAAGCGCTGCGAAGCGAGAGAGCGTGATGGCGCTAGGCAGCATCGAACACCTTCAACACTACTTCACCAAGACAGGGCTTATCGCCAAGAAGGAGTACGTCCGCGGTTTTTATCTCTCAATACATTCCTGATCAGATTTCAGGTCCAACGCGCAGCGAAAGGGCCTCGTCCCCGCAATTGGAAGCCTCAGTGCCCACATCAAAGCGAACCCATCACTCAGTGGCCTTCCAGAACTCGACCTCCCTCCTTCACCCGCACTTCCTGCGCCATCTTTCCCCCCATTCACGCCTTATGTCAAGACTTTCGAGGTCGACCCGGAGAACCTCCGGCCCGCGGTCACCCAAGACCTGTCGGTTGTCGAAGACGTCTGGAGGCTACGCGCCGACGACGACGCGCAACCCCCTGACCCAGGTCTGCTCAGCGTTAACGGGCATGCGGCGCCGAGCAGTGGCTTCGACGTACTACGCGCTCTCAAGGTGACAACGCACGCGATCCGCTCAGTCCGGAATTACCTACTCTCCCTCCCCGACGAGCACGGTCACACACAGCCCCGGCAGGGTTTCCGCCCAACATCGCTTTCCACGAGTGAACCGCAGAAGCGGCGCGTCTTCTCGGGCACGGATCGCACCGACCCGCTCGCACGCATCCGGCGCGCGGCACTCGATGTCCTCACCCTCCTACGCGAACTGGAGGAAAGCGCGCGCGTACCCTTATCGGACGACGCTTACGACATGGGCAGCGACCACAGCTCGCAGGGACGCGTCGCGTCGCCGACCGAGCTGTCCGATGTACCGACCGACGCGTCGTTCTCGGTCTCCGTCATGCAGGTGGGCGGACGGCGCGAGTCGATTCTGGTCTGGGACGAGGAGGAGGATGAGTTCAACGTCGACGAGGAGAGCGAGCGGCTGCCGCGGGAGCGGTGGGACGAGCGGCTCGTGCTCGGAAGCGGATGGCTGTACAAGCAGGACCTCAAGATCGGGGACCTCGAGAAGCAGCGGGGCGTCGTCGCGCGGTACCTCGATACCGTCGACGAGGTGCTGTTTGGCGGGAGCAAGAGCGAGGTGAGGGGCTGGGTGTACGAACAGGAGCGTTCAGCTCGGAAGGAGAAGCCGGAGCGGGAGTCGCGGGGTAAAGGCCGACGCTCGAGCGCGCCACCACTCAATCTCGACCAGGCGAAGCCCAACACTCAGACGACCGCGACCGGGCGCTCTGCACGACGGCTGGTATCTGCGAACATGCTAGGTACCATGCGCGATCTCGTTGTCACGGAAGAGCCTGAGGAGCTGCAAACACTCGTGGAAGAAGACGGCGATGGCGACGACGAGACATCTAGCGTGGATGATGACGATCTCCCGCGATGGGCAAAGCGCAGTGCCTTCCCCGACGATCCGCTCATGCGCACACAAGCGCTGCTCGTCGCGTTGCTTCCCGCGACTCTTCTGCCTCACCTGCCCGGTCCGCAAGATAGAGCCGAGTTCTTGAACGCCCTCTCATCTGGTCAATTGCTCTGCCTCGCGTACAACGCCGGTATCCGACAGTCCAGAAAGCCCTGGGGCTACATCAACGCCGACTCGATCCACGACATCATCGCTCTCGAAGCTGCTCTCATGAAATCAGAGGTCGATGGCTCGCAAGAAGAGAAGGGGCGCAAAGGCTGGACGTTCAGGCGCACTGATAACCTGCGTCTGTGGGGCGCGTAAGTCCCCTCGCTACCCTCCAATGAGTGCCTCCTTACTTACGAGACCTACTTGCAGCGCTGTGAGGATCCGCTATATGCTCCCGATCATCTCTCCCGCAACGCCGGACGTGCCCACGCTGAAACCGAATCCCACTGGCGACGCCGTGCCGCCCTCCCCGTCGTCGTCAAAGTTCTCGGAGTCGCCTATCTTCTTTGATGCGCGTGAAGTCGCACGCCGAGACGACGGGTGGGAAGACATGCTCGAGCGCATACTCTTCCGCTGGACACTGGCAGTAGTCGAGGAGCGCCGGAGCCACTCTCGCTGATCGATCGACCCACCGCACGAAGGTCCCTCATTGCCGTTACCTGTCATCTACTGACCATTTTTTGTCCGTCTGTTTATTCGCCTGCCTGCCTATCTGCCTCCTTATTGGTCTGCTGGATACCTCGATATTCTGCCGCGTTGCTATGATAGAGAGCGCGAGTTGCCCCATCTTTTGCGTTGCGTTTGTTATTTATCTTTCCAGTTGTGACTTGCCACCTCTTTCAGACCGATATCAACTTAATTAATAGTAGTAGTGCGTCGTATATGGCCTGTAGTTTTTTTTTGTCTTTTCTTTTTATCACTTGTTATATCCGTGCATTAGGATACCGAGAGCAATGTTAGTTACAGTTACATAAGTCCGGATGACCGGTCCCGGGCCAGAGTCTCGCATCATCTGCTGCCTATGTGGCTCGAAGCGGCGGCGGCGAACCTCGTAGTGGCAGCGGGGGGGAGTGTCGCAACGGGAAGCAGTGATGTGTGTTTCTCTATGAGAGGGCAGACCAGAGAGAAGCGCAGATCGCCTCACTCAGTAGTTATGCAAGATAGATTCCACTTACTGATGCCCGTCCGTAGTGACGGCATCTCAGAGCCAAGACGCCCTCAGGCTTGCAAGACGCGTTCACGGAGTTGCGGTACACTGTGGGCGCTTGTTTCACCCTTGTGGAGGCGTGCTCATAGTATGTGCGAACCCAGTCTGTCTCGCGGCGATACAAGCTGCTGCTATTCTGAACAGACGGCCCTTGGCTGTTGCAATGGCCGGTGCCCATGAGGCAACTGCGACCTAGTGGAAGCGGGTGAAGTGTCGAAACGAGGAAGTAGCGGTGTGCTTCTCTGTCAATGGGACTGTGAGATGCGGGAGTGCAGACAAGGTAACAGGTAGTGACGGCGCTGGTATATCATACCGTAGAGGCCGCGAATTTCAGTATGGTGTTTGATTTGCTTCTCAGGCCCGGTGCTGCGTACTACACACGAGAGGATTCGGACCCATCCGGCGACTGTCCACAACCTTTCTCTCACTGCTACTACAGTACCGGATGTCACAATGTGAGTGCTCCTTACATTGATGTACTAGCCGTAAGCGATCTTGTAATTATCATATCTAGTTATTTGTACAAGCCTGGCACTGTACTAGTAGTACCCAAATAAGAGCAATGCGGAATTTCTTTTTACTTTCATATCCGATCCGCAATCAAACTCCAAGTAAAGTATCGACGAATGAGATTCTAGCGAAGAAGATGCGTGAGCGGGCTCACTGGTTGAAACCGATTACGATTAGAGACCGGGACGAGCTGCACTGGGACGATTCTGGCCCAAGTGACTCTTGATTGGTTAATTACCGCCATACGGAACCCGCCCCTCTGTGTGAAGGGCGGACACGACACCGGATACGCTTTGGAGGAGGCGGAGGAGAGGGGTGAAACCCGACTGAACTGCCAGTGAGCACGGAATGGGAGGGTTGTGTCTCATCCAAACTGTCAGTGAGCATAAAGTACGTCTGTGATAAACGGAGGAAGAGCTGTTCGGCAGACGCATTATTCGCTTCAACAAGCCTCGCCATTTCAATGGTGTCATTGAGAACTTGAAGGCCATGTCCATGAGCTTAGGATAGTGCAGGGATGTGGGAAGGTTCTGAGTGCGCGGCCACTGGCATAGGCGCACCGGGTGACCTGCGACTTGACAGATATCGATAAACGAAGCAAACCCATTGACTACCTGCCCTTCTTCGATGTCAGGGACGAGCTCCTGCAGACTGGGTAGTAGCCCCGGGTCCAACCCTACGTCGTCCAACTGCAGCGCAGAAGAAAGCTCCCACGTAAGTGCGCAACAGATATGAAGCTCCCTTGCCCCGATGAATGGCCCAAGAAGTTCGCGCCACGTCGCACCGTCGACCGCACCGTCCTGCCACTCGGCTAGAATCCTCTCCCCGTCATAGTCGAGCGTGAGTCGCTCTACTCCAAACAGCGCTGGCATAAGTGACCTGCAGATCTGCGCCACGGAGTCTATTTTCCAGTCGAACTGCTTGCATATGACACGCGGGTTGAAACTCGAGGGTCTGTCGCCCAGTTGCTGCTGCGGTGAACCACCATGACCACAGAGACCGCGTCGTTCTTGAATATAACCTTCGCGATGGGGAGTTTGAGCTATGGGGGCATACGTCACGCGTCACAGTGCCGGTAATTTGTCGTATACTCGCGCGCTGAGGCATTGAACGGAAATAAGATGAGGCGGGCGGGCGAGACAACTGAGTGAGTGTGGGCGTCGAAGGTGGGGTAGCCGGGGTAGAGCGGGAGGGCAAACGGGAGTGGGGACAGCATAGCAAGGCGGCAGAAAGCGCTTGTGAATCCGAGGTGTTGTGCAAGGTGTCGTAGCAGCTAGCTTCGCGTCCTGAGACTTGCAACTAAGAGTGCAGAGGACAACAGAACACCGGCAGATCCCAGAAAACCCAAGAATTCCGAAGGGTGGATAGCTTCAAGAGATCTTAGCACAAGGAGGCTACCCCCACCCTCAGCCTCACAGCACTCCGGGTTGATGCTCACCACTGTCCAGGTTCCACTGTCGCCCCGTGCACCGACCCGGTTCGCGATACGCATGTGCTACTATTTTGAGCGGACAGCAGGAGCGGCCACAGCATCCGCTCCCGATGTCGCTCATGGCGTGCCAGTGGGAGACGGTGGTGTGCCTAGTGACAGTGAGGGAGGTGTCGCAGCGGCCCGGGGGAAGCAGTGGTGTGTTTCTCTATGAGAGGGGAGAGACCAGAAAGAAACGCAGGTATTGTATGTACTGTACTGTACTGTAGTACTTAAAAGCCGTACGTGGTCGAGTTCTAGTGCTTTACCTTAGATACAGTAATGTTGCAGTAATAGCCGGTCTGAGGCGGGAGGCGCAGAACGGAGTCTTTGCGCGAGCGGATGTGGCGGCACGTGCTCATTCCTTTCCTGCGTGCTGCGTGCCGCCACCTGTCCGCCCATATTTTCATCCAGTTCAAAGAACCAAGAACTCTTTTATTTTACCCACCCGCCACACCCAGATATCGCTAAGGGATCGATGACGAGAGCTTAGTGTCCGACATGCATCAGTATGCTCCGGGAGGGCCCGCCCACCCGTCGCGACCTCGCCTCGGACACAATACCCCCCTTATTGAGAAGCACTTCGTGCTTCAGCCCACTCTCTACGCTACCCCTTCCACTTCACTTTATCTTACGCTCGCTACCATTTCGAATACACCCAGGGGCGGTCACTTCCGACCCTCGTTACCCCGTAGCACACACATGGACTATCGAATCTCAACTATTGTTTGTTCTTCCCCGGGCCACGCGCCGTTTTTTGTTCCCCTTTCTCCTGTATGCCCCCTCCGGCGCGGCACCGGACCTCCCTTCGGAGAGTAAAGTAGCGACTCGCAAAGATAACCGAATTCGTTATTCTCGATTCTCAGTGCCTCAGCGCGTTCGTCGTCGCCGCTGCCCTCTTCAGACTCGTGTGCTCATCATCTAAGTTACTCACGAACCCGGGACCACCGTTTACGCACGCAAACAACCATCAGCTTTAAAAAAAAAAGACCATCAGCTTCACAATGTCGCTCTCCTCAGCACCCCCACGCCCATCGCCGGTGGCTAAAGAGATGCTACCGGATATCCTCGGGCCCATGCCCGCCCATGACTTTCTTTCGAACTTCTTTCCTTCCGTCTCCCCAGGGGCTCCAGCTGCATTCAAAGAAGACCTGTTTCTTGGTTTGGCGGATTCAAAATCGAGGTCCTCCATGTGTGATCTCTTCGTAAGCACACTTTCACTTGGACTTTTTTCTCCTCATGGCCAGAAGTTAACACGGAAAATCAGTGTTCAATTGTTCAACCTCAAGTTCCTCAACCAGGCCAGACAATGCCAACACTGACCGCAGCTCTTCTCTCGGCCCCGGTTGCACTGTATATCGCAGAGAACATGAGCGCCTTACTGGGATAGATATGGCCACTGCAGAGTTCTTTGTCGACTTCAAAAGGTCTCCCGATAAGGATCCTTTCGTGCAACAAGCGGAGTCAAGGGCCGCACAGCCGAACGTCGACTCGGATGAAGAATCTGAGCCACAGAATCCTTTCGTGAAGGGTTCACCTTCAGTTCGGAGAACCCTGGGTCGAATTACGAAATGCATCGCTGCGCAAATGGGTTCCCAATACCGAACCCACTCCTTCTCTGTGCTCATCGCTAAGGACTATGCACGGCTCATGCGATGTGATCGCAGTGGTGTCATTGTCACCGAACGCATCTATTACAACAAAGAACCCGAATTATTGGAGTTCTTCAAGCTTTACGACAAGGCAGCCCCCGAAGTGCGGGGCAGTGACCAGACTGTGAATCAGTGACTGCACCCACTCCTGCCGAGATCGAGGCTGCCTTAGAAACCTGTAGTGGCCTCCTCGACCCCTCTAGGCCCTTACTCGTTGTCTCGCTCCACAACTCACTTCTCCATGCAGAACCTCATCGCTATGTCGCCGTCGAAAGCCCTTCTGCCCGATCTTTCCTTCTCACGGGGCGTTCAACTCACACCTCCGTTGCTTATGACATCCAGAGGAAGAAGCGGGTTTTCATAAAGGACTCATGGAGGATTGTAGCAGCCGACACCATGATGGAGGGTCAGGTTTGTCAGATGCTCAACCGGGGCAAAGTCAAGAATGTTCCTTCTTGTGTGGACTTCTGTGACGTTGGTGAGGACCGTTACCACCAAACACAGACCCAAAACTTTTTCTATGCCCCTCGGGTGCCTCGGGTATTGCGATACTTGATTCCTGTACTTCGACATCACCGTTTAATTCTGGACAATGTTGACAACAAGTTGGAAAACTTTGGATCCAGCTGTGAGCTGGCACGCGCTGTTCGTGCTGCGATAGTCGGTACGAAGCCTTTATGCTTTGTGCTTAGGTTTTAATATGCTGGACGCTGATACGTTTCTCAGGCTCACAAAGAAGCTTACCGCCTGGGCATACTTCATCGCGACATAAGTTCTGGAAACGTTCTGATAACAGATGACCCTGCGTTTGATGGTGGCCTGCTTATCGACTGGGACCTGTGTGGGGTTAATAATGAGCAGGGAGGAAAACACCGATCGACTTGCACAGTACGTGGTATACTTCTAAATGAGGTGGTTTTGATGTGAAACATTGGTCCTTAGGGCACATGGCTATTCATGGCGGCGGACCTGCATTCATTCGTGCAAGATCTCGATCTTGCACGAGTCTGCTTTCTATGTCCTCTTTTGGCATTCTCTCCTTCACATGGAAAGTAGTTGGAACGTGGTGGACCGCTCTCCCTTCCTCCGTGGGACCACGAACGCAAAGATTTTCGGAAACACAGGCGGAAAGGGTAAATTCTGGTTCATGGGTAATCCATATGCCCTGGATGATTTCTGAGTCCCGAGTCCCTTTACTGTTATACCATCTCAAAAGAGTCTTCTCTGCATTCGATATATGTCGACTGATGGTCCCAATCCTGACCTAGCGTCATTCCTAACCTCTGATCAGTACGAGAAGCTCAAGTATAACCATGATGCAATCATCCAAAAATTCGATGAAGCGCTGAAGAGTTCAGCATGGCCTGCAAACGACTTTGCTGTGAACCAAGAGGTCATGCGTCCCAAATACGAATCAGCCATGCTCAGGCTAGGGTGGGACTCGAGTTACTCAACAACGTCGAGCGTGTCGGCGGATGAAGGTGATAGCACAAGTGAGTATAAGATCATCCCACAGAAACGGTCAAATTCGGGTTCGCCTGCGTAGCTATATATCGTAGTTATATATCTTACATGTACCCCGACCCCACCCATGTTTTTCGAACATTAGGCACTTGTCAATGCATCACGACTCTCTTATACTGACACCTCGATCGTGCCCAGCTTTGTGCCTACCAGTATGCTGGTAGTATGTTGTGTTACAAGTGTTGCTTATTCGCTATCGAACCATATATCAGTGGTGACAACTTAGAACTATCCCGTGCGGTTTGTACGCAAGCACAAGTTACATCTACAATTAATCATATTTTGACTTCTCCCCTGCGGCACTGCGCTTCGATTCTGACCCTGACCGCGCTCCCGGTGGTAGCAGGAAAAGCTCGGTCGCGTATGGGTAGCGCTCATTCCCACACGCGCACGGGGTGAGGTGGGTCTGACCCTGCGCCCGCGGCGAATGTCCATTCGCTTCTTGCCTAGACAACCGCTTCTCTCCGTGGCAGCGCCTTGCCGCGGATTCGGATTTGAGAAGGTGGGAGGACACGGTTCCTTGGTACGAAGCGAGAGGGTCACCTTACGTCAGGTCAGGCGGGGCACTACGAGCCGAAACGCAGCCAAGTGGATACTACAGTACCAGTACTGAATGAAGTCTGGATCGAGTGATAGCGTCATACACATAGTATACACGGGATCGTATGGGCAGCGTACGTGACGCGAATTGCGGCGACAAACGGGGATTGTCAGCCAGAGGAGGGGTGGTAGAGCGCCACACCGATGCGCTGGCCAGGCACACCGTACGGATGCGTCATGTCGTCGCCGACAGAGATGAGGAACCGGCCACGACACCCGTCCTCGCACCTGCAGGGGAAGAACAGCGTGTGTGCGTGGATAGTGCCTTCGGTGCGCGATGCCGAATGGCTTTCACTGTCCGTGGAACACGATAGAGAAAAGGAGGAGAGCGAGTAAGTGAGGCTCTGCGAACGAAAAGGTACAGGAAATGCTGCTGCCACGTACGAAATGGGGACGCCTTGGGAGCGCAGTTGGTCCGCGAATATCTGCGCACGCGTGCCGTTGTCTACGCCGGGATCAGCAATGATGGCGAACTTTCCGCCAAAGTTCGAACGTAGGGGTAGTCCCAAAAGCTGGCCGATCAGCTCGTTGCCCCATTGGTATTCGAAGACAGGGATACGTTGTGGTGACGGGGCGGATACAGGCCCTGGTTGATTGCTGGGGCGCCGTGGGAGTTTTGTGGGGTATGTGTAGTCTTCCCAGTTCAGTTGGTGATCTGGTGGAGCAGTTCTGGCGAGCGGCGGGAGGGTGGAAAGGGTTTGCGAGGGCATGCCAGATTCTGGGAGTTGTGGGTGGGTCGGCCGCCCATTCGCCGCCGACGTGGCGGGTGTCGTCCACATTATGATGAATGGTCGGCCCTAGGACGAAATCTTCCAAAAACTTGTGACTGATCGCAGTTTTTTCCCTCGTAGCGTCTGGAAGGAAAACCTTGCAGAATTACATCTAATCGCGAAAGTATCTGTAAGAGCGAGAAAGGGGGGTTGCTGAGCCATTACGAACGCGATTAGCAATATTGGCTGTACGTGAGTCATTGACCACATGTTTTACTCTCATCCGCACGATGACTATCGATGACTCCTCGGGGTTACAGTAACCTTGTCTTGATCTCCATGACGTTCTCGGTCCCAATAGCGAACACTAATTCACAGTCTATGCGGGGACCAGCCGGTACCACGTGAGGCTCTCCTGGGTATGCAGGCAAGTCACGGTGTTGGGTGATTCAAGTTCAACTTGAAGTTCTCGTGCTCCATTCCTATAAACAACTACCAGCAGCAAGCCCTCTGCATTAAAGGCCTATCAAAGCAAAACTTTGAGTCCTACAATTCCTTTCGCTGGTTCAACCTACTATTCGAGAGGAAAAAAAGCAGAGTATGGCCAAGATGGCGGTCGGACTGCATTTTGAATTTGGGAGGACTCGGAGCGTGATACCACTTGCGGATCTGAAGGAGTACACCAAGGTACACTTGCCAGTGGGTTATTACGCTCATCTCAAGGTCCTTTCTGTGTCCTCCGATCAGCCCCAGGGTCGGTGCACCTCTAGTGGTACTTTCCAATCCATTTAGATAGACAATGACAACACGAGGGCTCGGCACGTTCGAGTTCGCACAACACGCACGACCCGTGTGCGAAAACGTCTATCCAATGTTCCGTAACATACTATCCCTGACACCGCTTGCCGGTTTGCGCACACCTACAAGTAATCTCGGGGGGTTCTCTGGATCAACGATTATGCGCTTCATTTTGAGAAGCACGGCCTCGTTGCACATATATATATCTAAGGATTTGCAACGTGGTGCTTAACCTTGTATGAGGCTTTGCACTTCCCGCCTTTCTTGGAAACGTTTACGCATGGCAGGTTTTGGCAGTTTTAAGCCTAAACTTCCAAACGCGAGCGAGTCGCGAGTCATACGGTGCACGGCGTCTGTACATGGCTTACTTGTTTCTCTTCGACACCGCGCATATAGGACAGCAAGGCGAGACCCGCTTACCCGTCCCCTCCACTTGTCATGAGAGCCCTGAAACTATCCCGCCTCGAGAGAGCTCTGGTCCGGAAACTTTACGCTCGATGTAATACAGCCGCGACGCTAATGCAGATGTTCCACTGCTGCCAAACCACAGTCAGTCGTGCGGTGCGCAATCATATGAACGACAACGTCGACGACGACGACACGATCATTCGTAACGCTGATTTACCGGCCGATGTAACCGCAATGCTCGGGTTGAAAGAGTGCGACGACGACAAAGCCTTGACCGCTACTAGTACTAATCAGTGGCGGCCCTGGGCTCCGACCAGAGGAGCCATACCCCGAACGCGGTCGGTTCCCAGGACGATCACCAGGAGGAGCCCCAAAGTATCTGTAGGCCATTGTTCACCACCGTCACGGATTCCGTGCATTGCCCTCAGCAATTTTTGAAACAGGTCGAAGCCACAGGGAGTGACAGCAAGCCACACACCGTCGTAGCTGTAAAGTCGGACGTGCGTTATGACCACAACTCTTCTGGTATACCCCGATACAACGTGACCCAGGCGAGCTCGGCTATGCCGACGTGGGAGAAGCCGGCGCCAGACAATTTGGCGTCTGTGGAAGGGTTCCTCGCCTCGATTCAGCTAGGGGAAGTCCATGCCCAGATGTTGCTAGATGAAGGCATCAAGACTCACCAAGACCTTCTTCACATCAAGGAAATTATCGGAACCGAATCGCTGAGACTCGTCAAAGAGTCTCTAAAAGTGAGGGGATTTACTACTTTCGAGCTTATCAAGTTCATATCGGCGGTGAGTGCCTTGATTCCGACAGAATTGGGTATTCGTTAATTCGCTTGCTAGGTCAAGGGGATACCTGCTTGACTGTACGATTTTGCTTCGCCCATCTCTCGCATCGAGCTCCGATATACGCCCTAGATCTGTGATACGCAAATAGTATCCCGTTCGGACGTTTATTTATGACCAGGAACACACGAGGCGGGGATTTGTTCCCTAGTTTATGCAGTGACGACCTTGTGACTCTACGCGTACGCGCTACTCAGACAAAAGAGTGTTTTTCTACATAAAGCCACTCTTAAGACGTCATCTTGACGGCCGAAGGCAGGCCTAGAAGCAAGCCTTGTGTTTCCTCACCGACAAGAATAGGCGTCTCTGCATACTATTGAGGCATTTGTTGATCGCGTCTTTGGCCGCACCCGATGCCTCGTGCTCGATGCATGTCTTATCGAGAAGTTCTTCTGACTCCCCCATTCGCGCCATCAGGAGCCAATAATGAGCAGATACTCTCGATATATCTCTTGATCGGCTGCGGTTTTCCAACTCCAACTGCATGTCCTCCGTGCCTCCTTTTTGTTCTGGGCCAGGTAGCAGTAGCATGTCCTGCGCAACAGGGATCCCCCAAACAAGCACGAGTCCTGCGGCGGCGGCACAGGCTCCTGCGACGACAGCACCCGGACGTCCAACCAAGCCACCACATGGCTACCACGTAAACGTAAGAAGCCCGCCGAGCCCAGAGCCGCGACAGAGACGGAACCTCGCGCAAGAAGAAGAGCTGCACTCCGATACCGCGGTCGACACGACCGCAGCAGGATCTTCTGAACCCTTCGCTTTCTTGCCCAAAGACAACGACGATAACGGATCTGAGTACGCCGCTAGCTCCGACGAGGAGGACCCTGTTCCGGCTAAGCGTTGCAGAGAGTCGGCGAGGCTGAGGGGAGTCCGTGCGCCGAGTGAGAGTATAAGCGCAAGCGTCCACGAGTCACGCGATCTGATATCAGTTCCTTTTTCCTCTCAGCTCCGCACCTGTCGCGCTCTCCGGCTGTTTCTGAAGGACACGCCGCGTGCCACGCCGGGCGAAAACGCTCGCGCTCCCGGAGCGAGGAGTCCGTGCTCGAATGCACGCTTCTGGTCACGCCCGGTAGTAGACCCGGACGTCGCGCCTCAAAGAGGCCGACAGAATCTAACGCTCACGGTACTGCTTTTCTACGAATCTCCTGACATCGCGCGTTCTTACTCGCGCAGCCACATACTCAGCAAGTCAGAGACACACACATCTCAATCATAAACTCGCACATCGCGTGGATGGAGTAGGAGAAACTGGTATCACTGTTCCAGCATGCCCTTTTTTGTCCCCACGGGAAGATCTTGTTCAACTCACTCGCCGAACAGGTACACCGAGCGACGTTGTTCATTCTGATACGATCAAACGTCTGAGGGCGTACAATCGGACGTTCTCGGCATGCCCGCCTCGTCTAGTAAGCATTTAGTTTCCGCCGCCTCACGTGCGCTTAGTTCCGCCGTGAATCCCAAAAGCGGGCAGCGGACAGTCAACAGGCCAGCGGTCACAGCCGCACGACACCCGAACCTGTGCGTCGCGCTGTCGACGCGCGCGCCGTTACACCCCCCAAGCCACAGGTCACCAGTGCTGGATCGGCGAAGCCGCCTGACGACAGTTCCGCGGCTGTGAAGCAGTTTCTCTCAGGCATCGGACTCGACCAATCACACCTTCAAATCTTGCTCCAAGAGGGAATCAGGACGCAGCAAGACCTGGACGATTTGCAACAGACGGAGAAGGAATGTTTGATCGAGTTGCGGGACGTCTTGAGGGCGCGCGGTTTCACCGCGTTCGAGTTTTCGAAGGTCGAGTATGCGGTACGTATTTGATGCGTTCTCTCTGGTCATCGACGCGAAATATCCCCCGTAGATCTCCAGGAGGAAGGATTAACCGTTTGCTTCGCATTCGCTTATTGTACAGTCCAAATTCATCAATGATCATCCCCATAGCCCCGAGCAATACCGCTCCGCCCTTGCTGGAGGATACTGGGGGGATCAAGCCCCGCACGCGTCTCAAGGCCACGGAACGTGCGGGATTGTAGAAATTCGCCTTCATGGGAGAGGAGTGTTCAACTGAGCAGGTCGGGCGAAAGGAATCAAGCATACCAGCAGCGCTATCCCTGAGTGTCGATACGGTGCCATCCTGGTCTCTGGGAATAAGGGCGGAGGATGATGACTCCTGCGCAGGCGTCGGATCGTCCTCTGTTGACGAGGCGTTCCAATGCGAATCCAGCGTGCGATCATGAGAAAGAAGCTACTCACCTCCATAGCGCTTGGCGTGCCTGTACTTCCCCGTGACAAGCGAGAATACTGGGTGATCTGGATCGCCGTCTTCGTCTTCTCCATCCGGTGAGTGTTTGGGCGGCTCCCGGGCGAGGACCTGGTCGAAATCGAGCACGTACTCGCCGGTCCAAGTCGGGGAGGGCTGTAACGCGAGCTGGAGCTCGAATGGTGTTACGATAGGCCTGAAGAAGTCCTAACATCCTCAAAGTTGATCAACTACGCGCACGGAGGGAGGTGAACCGGACCGGAGTTACCTTGGCATCGACCAACGAGTTTTCGGGACATGCAACGAGGACAAAGCATTCGATCTCGGCAAAGTTGGCTAGCTTGGCGGGGTTGAGCTTTCCGACGCTGATCGTGTACGCCTTTTTGTGAGCGCGGACTAAACCTTGGCGGATGCGCGCGATAAGAGGGAGGTAGGACGCTAGATTCGTTGGTCATCAGCCATCATCAAAGATAACAGTATGGGGAGAGTGGTGGCGAACCGACTCCGAGTGTACCAACAAGGATACCGAAAACATCGGCATCTCGGGCCTTTTGGACGATCACGTACCGTCGCATCAGGAGTTTGTTCGTTTGTACAGACTGAAGAGTGGCCTGGCGTGTCGCAGGGTCGTACCCGTAGACCTTTTAAGGGTGGCCCCGAGTGAATTGTGCGCTTTATGGGGCGCGGAGACAAGTGCGTACGGGAGTAGCTGGGTGTGTCAACAGGAGATTCGTCAACGCGAGACTCGGTGGCCCAACATAGAGAATGGGGGTTGTGTCCTGGTCGCGGTCGCCCAAGAGGGGGCCATCATGTTCCGTCGGGGTGGGAGCAGTTGCAGTCGATGGACCAAGCTTTCGTGGAACAGGGCTGTACGAAACAGTGATCTCATGCCTCGAAAATACGTCTCGCAGAGCTGATACTAGACGTCCTGCGAAAGCGGTCAAATTGCACGAAGCGTAAGGGTCCCAAGACGTACCTGCTTCATGCGTGTAGGCAACGTCGTGCTTAAGCACCGCAACTTTTGCGGGGGGATTCGACAAAGTACAAGACTCCAGAAGCTTTTTTGCGGCATCTTTTACGTCCACAGGTTTTTTACCGAACACGTAAATGACGGGGAGGCGATAGGTCCTGGGGTTGATACAGTAAACGCTTTGGGAGGATAGAGGGGGGATGGAAAAGACTCACTTGCTCATGCAAGCGTGGCCATAATGTACGACGGCATCTGCGTCGACGTGTTGCGCGGCAACTTCGTCCACACAACAACTGTCTCTAGTTAGGCGATGCAGGTGTGTGAAGAGACGAGGCCTCACCTGCCATATGACGTATCTGCGAGTACATAGAGCTCGCTATTGGCACCGACAGCGCGCTTAAGGCTATGATAGATTGGGACAGAGTCGCGTAAAAGCTCGTCGGGGAATTGCAGGGCTATCTGGAGACAAGATGCGGTTCATCACAATCCAATCTGGAGAGGGAAAGAATGATTTCTTACACGCTTGTAATTATTCGAAATGATCTCGTTCGCGGTCCATTCTAGTTCGTAATAGTCAGTCAACTCCTCAGCAGTCAGTTGCACGCGAGTTTGATTCTGGTCAAGGACGACGGGTCTCTGGATAACATCCTGTGCGGACGATGAAAAGTTCATTGGTGCAACCGAGATAACCACGTGGTTATCGAGAATCAGAGAATGAAATGATTACGTTATCTTTCCCACGAGCCAAAGCGAAAGTGAACCACGCTTCCGCGTCAGCACATGCCGAGTTGCCTCGTCTGAACACTCCTGCCTCGCCCATGTCGTCCGAAGACACTCTCGTCGACCACGTCTCGTCCTTCATCTCAGAAAACAAGCGCGGCATCGTTATTGGTGTCGCCGCTGCCGCCGTCGCCGTCGGAGGGGTCGCCTACTATGTCACGTCATCACGCGCCGACGGTGGGGCCCGTGACGAGGAGAGCCTCCGGTCGGGAAAAAAGAAGGACAAGAAAAAAAAGAAGCCAAGCAAGACGGTGAAGGACCAGGATGGGCCCATCCTGGAGGAGAGAAAGCCGAAAGGGGCCGAGGTAGAGGACGACGGTAGCGTATTCCATCCGCCTTGCTCGCGTCTCACGCTCTCACTCATCTTTTTGGCACACCAGACAAACCTCTGACAGAGGAGCAGATCAAGGCGCTCTCTAAAGAGGTAAGCTCGTTCCCGAACTCTGTCTCGACAACCATGCCCATTCCAGACAGGAGCGCAAGTCGGTTGCGGCTTCACTGAAGCAAAAGGGCAACAACGCGTACCAGGCCCGGAGCTTTGTTAAAGCCGAGCAGTACTACACGCGCGCCATTGAGGTGTCGCCTCACCCCGAGCCCGTATTCTACAGCAACCGCGCCGCTTGTTATGTGAGCATGGAACCACCACAGCACGAGAAAGTGGTGGCGGACTGCGACGAAGCGCTCAAGCTCGACGCGCGCTACGTCAAGGCGCTCAACAGAAGGGCGACCGCTCTCGAAACCCTTGAGCGTTACGAGGACGCTTTGCGAGGTGCGTTAGTTCAACATTAGGAAAACAGTGATCTTTTTATTTATACGCCGACACCTCGCACTAGACTACACCGCCACCACCATTCTGAGCAAGTTCCAGAACGACACTGCGGGCCGATCAGTCGAGCGCGTGTTAGAAAAACTGTCGAAGAAAAAGGCAGCTGAGATTCTTGCGGTAGGTTCATTCGCTCCAAGTTATTATGAACACATCTTGACCTCATAGACAGAACCGAGAACGGCGTCTTCCCTCTCATACATTCGCTTCCGCATATTTCTCTGCCTTCCGTCCCCGTATGTCCCTCCCCTTATTCCGTTTCTTTTCCATAACTTTCTTATCACGCCACAGGCCCACTCCCCTCCCTTCCAGAAAACCCGTCGACCGGCGATAATACCCTTATATTATCCCTCGAAGCACTTGGCGCATCAGACTACGTCCATTCGCTGAGCCTTATCAACGAAGCTATTGAACAGGGTATATCATGGGAAGTCGGAAGAGCGGAAGCGCTTAACCTCAGAGGCACTTTCAAGTCGGTTCTTCCCCCCCTAGTTTCTGCATCGTACCAACTCTCCTTGTTTACAGGTTCCTTACCGGAGATACCGATGGTGCCAAGACTGATCTCGAAGAATCTGTGCAGTTGGTACCATCGTTGACCCAAAGTTGGGTCAAGATTGCGAGCGTATACATGGAGCAAACCGACGTAGTCAAGGCGTTTGATGCCTTCGAGGAGGCGATCAAGCACAATGCCTCCGACCCCGACATTTACTATCACCGAGGGCAAGGTATGTTACCAGCCAGATGTTTGCGTGACTCTTCCCCGTGCTCATTCCGCTGTGTAAGTACTTTTCATAATGAACGACTTTGAAAAGGCCGCGGAAAACTACACGGAATCGACGAAACTGGACGACACATTCGTGTTCTCACACATTCAACTGGCGGTCGCAATGTACAAGTTGGGAGACGTTCCAAAAAGCAAGGCGACGTTCATACGAACTGTCGACGCGTTCCCGGATCGCAGCGAACCGCCAAACTACTTGTGAGCTGAGCTCCTCATTCATACGTCTCAGAGGGCAGTTTTTGACGTCATATAGTGGCGAGTTACTTCTGGACCAGCAAAGGTTCCCGGAGGCCGTGGAAAACTTCGATCGGGCGATAGAGCTAGAACGGTTAAAGTGCGTCCGAACCTCGATGACGCGGTATCGGTATTGATCTGTCGACAGGAAACCACCGAACGTGCTTCCATTGGTTAACAAGGGTTTGGCCCTGTTCCAATGGAAGCAAGACATCGAAGCTGCGGAAAGATGTTGCAACGAGGCATTGCGTACGGATCCAGAATGCGAAGCTGCAGTTGCGACACTCGCACAGCTCAGCCTGCAGCAAGGCAAGATTGACACCGCAGTACGCATGTTCGAGCGTCATACGGAGCTCGCGCGAAATGAACCAGAGCTTGTGAACGCGCTTACGTACCAATACGTAAGCCATAATATTGGGGAGTGTCGCTGATAACTGACGACGCGCGTATACTAGGCATCATATGCTCAGCTCGACTTTATCAAGCGCTACCCAGACCTAGCGAGCGAGCTGAGTCAAATGGCTCGGACGATGGTGTGATAGCTGAGGTGCAGGGTCTCAGTGCATCATGCCCTCTCACACCACGCCTCGAATGCCGGGTGTTGGAGGACTGACGAACACGCTCTCTGGGCCGGTCTGTGAAGGAGAAGGAAGCACACGCGGATGGCGTGTGGGGGCCGGCACGTTGCACAGATCCGGACAAGTCTTTTTATCTACAGGTTTTGATTCTAATGCTACGTCATATTTGATCCCCAAACATATCTAAGGTCAGGGTAAATTTGAAATTGGGTGTGATTATGGGTGATAAGTGTGCGTACGTCATTTCTTGTCCATTATGATCGGGAAAAGATCACCAATCGTCGTGCCTCGGCAGGCCTCCATCCGCGTTGATCTCCTTTTGCGACGACGCAACGAGGCGTAATGGAACTGACCTATGATATCGCTTTGAGGCAGAGGGCAGGGTCGCGGCCTATGACGTTGAAAAACCATTTATGAAGCGCGAGCAAAGGTACATTTTTCACCGTACAACCGCCATCATCCAGATTGCGCACCCTCTACGGACTTGCAACCTTGCCAATCGACTCCCACACACTTGCTCCACCTTCCACGACAGTCCTCCTACTCGCTCTACACTCCACTCGACCTCTGTTCCATCAGACTTTTCTTATACGCTACTCCATACAAGGTTACTTTTTTTTTCTGTCCCGCCACGGCGCCGCTAACATATTCTCTCTCCGCCGCCTCCAGGCTTTCGCCCTCTCCTATCCCATCCCATTTCCAGTTTTCCATCCGCCCGTTCTACCTTCCATTCCATTCCATTCCGCCCTTTTCTGCCGCCACCTCATCCCTTTATTTGGGCAACGAATCGTTTTGAATTTGTTGATCAGAATTTGAATTGAAAAAGAAAAAAGAGAAAGAAAAAAAAAACAAATAATGTCGATGTATCCAGCGCATTTTTATGAGCCGCACAACGGCGTCCAGCCCGGCATGAAGCCCCCGCCGAGCCTTCCCGCAGGCGCGTTCCCCGAGCCGGACGGCCCGCGCGTGGTGCACGTCGTCGTGTCGGGTTACCCAGCGCCGACGCGGCCGCTGCCGCGCGAACGTACGTGGGCGCTGTGCTGGTCACCTGCGAACGGGGTGGTGCGGATCCTGGGTACGGTGCGGGCGGCGCCGGACAAGGAGAGCCACGTGTACTGGGGGCCTATCACGCAGCAGAGCGAGTTCCCGCGCGAGTGCCGGCTGGTGCCCGTCGGGAGCATGAGCCGAGGGAAACGCGCGGCGCTCGAGCGTATCGCGAATGGCGTCGGCGTCATGCGCCCTAATGGATGGTGGAATGGACAGAATTGGGTCGTGGAGGTGCTCAAGCGCGCTGTTGAGCAGGACTTGATCAGCCCGGACGAGCGCGACAATGCGATCTACACCGCGGCGGAACCGTGATCTGTTATCATCATCATCATCATCGAGAGTTTCAATTTGTTTCCGCCCTTCCCCCCCACTCTTCCTCTTCCTCTCTTCCTCTCACTATCACTATGTAGCATTTCGTTGCATGATCTCATCTGTTTGTCGTTGTCTTTTTCCTCGTCATCCTTGTCGTCGTCGTCATCGTCATCGTCATCATCATCATCGTTCGTTACACCTCGATGGTTGTTGTATTTGTTTCTTTTCGTTGTCTTCCAGGATACCAGAGTTACCCGAATCTATAATGCGTTTGAAATCGATTGATTGGCTGGCCGGCGATTTAACAAGTTTTATTACGATGACGCCACCCAAACTCTGCCTCGTAGCCCTCACTCGTTACCATATCGAGGAACTGGGCCGTGCGGAATAAATTAACACGGAATCAAATCTCTACAGCCACCACGTTAGCAACCAACGAGACACCCAAGTCCCGGTCAATTCTCCCCCGTCGCCTTGAGCTCCTGCAGTGCGATA
>WNGR01001113.1_pt1 | contig 41359 bp, 37 predicted proteins | sample 5407581 | NCBI WGS metagenome assembly WNGR01 (sample SAMN13153383, study PRJNA577476) | soil metagenome | isolation source: 80 cm soil or saprolite under Garry oak tree replicate 2 | place: USA:California | collected 2016-06-15 | reverse complement strand
CCTCGGACCTCGGGTACGGTCGCTACTTCCTCCCGGGCGTCAAACACACCCTCATCGACGACCATGTGAGCCTGCAGCGGGCCGGTATTCACGCGATCGACGTGGTGGACTTCGACTACCCCTACTGGCACACGACCGAGGACACGATCGACAAGCTGAGCGCGGCGTCGCTGCAGATTGTCGGCGATGTAGCGGTGGCCCTCGTGCGGTAATTGCGGATTGCGGATTTCGGATTGTGGATTTGCAGCACGACCTCCCATTTCCATTCCGCAATCCGCATTCCGCAATCCGCAATCGTGACACCGCAATTTTGCGGCGCTGTGTGCGCGGAACGGATCCCGTCCGGCGGCTGGCGAGCCGTTAGCGTGCAGTCATGGATGACAAGCGCGCCGCGCTCATGTTCTCCCTGCTTGCTCTCGCCGGTGCGGGAGCGCGCTGGGCGCTCGCACCGCCGGCCGGCGCGGCACCGGGCGACGTCCGCCTCGCGCAGGGGGCCGACACAGGTCCGCGTCCCGCGTTGCGCCAGACCGCGCGTCAGGCGGAGCGGCTGGCGCGCCCCCTGCTCCCCGGCGAGCGCGTCGATCTCGATCGCGCGGACGTGATCGAGATCACGCGGCTGCCGCGCGTCGGTCCGGCGCTGGCGCAGCGCATCGTCGCGTGGCGCGCGGCGCACGGTCCTTTTGGCAGTCTCGCGCGCCTGGACAGCGTGCCCGGCGTGGGTCCAAAGCTGCTCGAGTTGCTCGGCCCGTTCGTGACTTTTTCGGGGGCGATCACGCCAATGCCTTGACACTCCTCGGCGGCGGACTACTTTAGACTGTTCAATTTCAACGAGTTGCATACGGCCACCGCCGCAGCCACCGCCGATAAGCTGGGCGAAATCCTCGTACGGGAAGGGCTGATCACGCTCGATCAGCTCAAGAAAGCCCTGATGGAGCAGAAGGGCACGGGGATGCGTCTGGGCTACACCCTGGTGAAGCTCGGCTTCGTCGAGGAGACCGAGGTCACCAAGATGCTGGCCCGGCAGTACCGCATGCCGGCGGTGGACCTGTCGCGGTTCGAGGTCGACCCGAAGATCATCAAGCTCCTCCCCCCCGACATTGCGGTCAAGCACACCGTCCTCCCGCTCAAGCGCGAGGGGCGCACGCTGACGGTGGCCATCGTCGATCCGAACAACGTGACGGCGATCGAGGACATCAAGTTCATCACCCGCTGCGACGTCTTCCCGGTGATCGCGGGCGAGTACACGCTCCGCAACGCCATCGACCGCTACTACCAGCAGTCGGACGCCCAGCTGCAGTCGCTCCTGAAGAGCGTTGAGGAAGCGGACGTCGAGGTCGTGGAGGAGGAGCAGGAGGAGGACGTCAAGGCGCAGGATCTGGCCGAGGACGCCCCCGTCGTGAAGCTCATCAACGGGTTGCTGACGGACGCGGTGAAACGGGGGGCCTCGGACATCCACATCGAGCCGTTCGAGCACGAGATCCGGGTGCGCTACCGGGTGGACGGGGCGCTGCAGGAGGTGATGAAACCGCCCGTGAAGATGAAGGCGGCGCTGATCTCCCGGGTGAAGATCATGGCGCAGCTGAACATCGCCGAGCGCCGGGTGCCGCAGGACGGGCGGATCAAGCTCAAGTTCGGCAGTAAGGTCATCGACTTCCGCGTCTCGACCTTGCCGGTGCTGTTCGGCGAAAAGATCGTGCTGCGGATTCTCGATCGGGGCAACCTGGCGCTCGACCTCAAGACCTTTGGGTTCGAGCCGAAGGCGGAGGCCGACCTGCTGAAGGCGATCTTGAACCCGTACGGGATGGTGCTCGTCACCGGTCCCACGGGCTCGGGGAAGACGACGACGCTGTACTCGGCGCTCTCGCGGATCAACACGATGGAAGTCAACATCATGACCGCCGAGGACCCGGTCGAGTACAACCTGCTCGGGATCAATCAGGTCCTGGTGCGCAACGACGTCGGGATGACGTTTGCGGCGGCGCTGAAAGCGTTCCTGCGGCAGGACCCGAACATCATCATGGTGGGCGAGATCCGCGATCTCGAGACCGGCTCGATCGCCATCAAGGCCTCATTGACCGGCCACCTGGTGCTTTCGACGCTGCACACGAACGACGCCCCGTCCACGGTCACGCGCATGGTGGACATGGGGATCGAGCCGTTCAACGTGGCGAGCGCCGTCAATCTGATCGTGGCCCAGCGGCTGGTGCGCCGCATCTGCAGCGGCTGCAAAGAAGAGCATCAGTATTCGCCGGAGGAGATGCACGCCTTCGGAGTGGACCCGAAGCTCGGGCCCTTCTTCAAGGGGGCGGGCTGCGACACGTGCAACGGCACGGGGTACAAGGGTCGCCAGGGCCTCTATGAGGTGATGGCCATGTCGTCCGCGCTGCGGCGCATGGTGCTGAAAGGGGCTTCCACAGAGGAGCTGCGGGAGCAGGGCGTGAAGGAGAGCATGCTCACGCTCCGCATGGACGGGTTGATCAAGGTGAAAAAAGGCGTCACTACCCTGGACGAAGTCGTGAAGGAGACGGCGGCATGACGGGCGGCGCGGTGACGACGGTCAATCTCCGCTCCCTGCTCGAGGAGATGATTGAGCGGGACGCGTCGGATCTCCACATCGTGGCGGGCGAGCGGCCCAAGCTGCGGGTCGACGGCGACATCACCAACTCGTCGGTCGATCACGTGCTCACGCCGAAAGACACGCTTTCGATCGCGTACTCGGTGCTCACCGCGAACCAGAAGAAGCGCTTCGAGACGGAGAGCGAGCTCGACTTCTCCTTCGGGATCCAGAATCTGGCCCGGTTCCGCGGCAACTGCTTCAAGCAGCGCGGCTGCGTCTCACTCGTGATCCGGCAGATTCCCTTCAACGTGCGCACGTTCGAGGAGCTCGGACTGCCGGCGGTCGTGGCGCAGCTCGCCGACCGGCCGCGCGGGCTCGTGCTCGTGACCGGCCCGACCGGCTCGGGGAAGAGCACCACGCTCGCCGCGATGATCGACAAGATCAACAAGGAGATGAAGGGCCACATCATCACGGTGGAGGACCCGATCGAGTTCATCCACCGCCACCAGAGCTGCATCGTCAACCAGCGCGAGATCGGCACCGACACGCAGAGCTTCGCGGCGGCCCTCAAGTACGCGCTGCGCCAGGACCCCGACGTCGTGCTGGTCGGCGAGATGCGCGACCTCGAGACCATCCAGGCGGCCCTCACCATCGCCGAGACCGGGCACCTGGCGTTCGCGACCCTGCACACGAACTCCGCGATGGAGAGCATCAACCGCATCATCGACGTCTTCCCGTCGCACCAGCAGTCGCAGGTGCGCGCCCAGCTCGCCTTCGTGCTGGAAGGGGTGGTCACGCAGACCCTGCTGCAGCGCGCCAAGGGGAAGGGCCGCGTGATGGCGGCCGAGATCATGATCTGCACCCCGGCGATCCGCGCCTTGATTCGCGAGGAGAAGGTGCATCAGATTGAGTCGTCGATGCAGGCCGGGAAGAAGTACGGCATGCAGACGCTGAACGACGCGCTGTACCAGCACTACATGTCCCGCGAGGTCGCCAAGGACGAGTGCCTGCGGGTCACGTCCAAGCCGAACGACTTCCTGCGGATGATCGGAGAGACGCCGCTGGACGAGAAGGAGCCGACGGCGTCGGCCGGGCCGCAGGCCAAGGTCGCGGCGCGCCGCTGATGGGCGCCGGAAGGAGCTGACCGATGCCGGTCTTCCAGTACACCGCGCGCACGCTGAAAGGCGATCTCCAGTCGGGCGAAGTCGATCTCCCGACGCGGGACGACGTCATTGCCCACCTGCGGAAGAACCGCATGGTCGTGGTGCAGGTGCGCGCCGCGCCCAAAGCCTTCAAGCTCAGCTTCAAGTTCGGCGGCGGCATCAAGACCCGCGATCTCGTGGTCATGACCCGGCAGTTCGCGACCATGATCAACGCCGGACTCCCGCTGGTGCAGGCGCTCGACATTCTCGCGAAGCAGACCGAGAACCAGTCCCTCGCCGAAATCACGAGATCGGTCGTGTACGACGTCGAGAGCGGCCACACCCTCGCGGACGCGCTGCGCAAGCACCCCAAGGCCTTCGGCGACCTGTACGTCAACATGGTCGCTGCGGGCGAGGCGGGCGGCATTCTCGACACGATTCTCGTGCGCCTGTCGGAGTTCCTCGAGAAGAATGATGCCATCATCCGCAAGGTGAAGGGCGCGATGATCTACCCCGCGGTGATCATGTCCGTCGCGGCCATCGCCATCGCGGTGCTGCTCATCTTCGTGATCCCGACGTTCCAGAACATGTTCGCCTCTGTGAACCTGGAGCTGCCGCTCCCCACCCGCATCGTCATCGGGATGAGCAGCATCCTCACGCACTACTGGTGGGCGATCATCGGCGCCCTCTTCGGCTTCGTGTTCCTCCTGAGCCGTTACTACAAGACCGCGCCGGGCCGGTTGCAAATCGACAAGCTGCTGCTGCGCCTCCCGGTGCTGGGCGACGTGATCCGGAAGTCCGCCGTGTCGCGCTTCACGCGGACGCTCGGGACCCTCATCTCGTCCGGCGTGTCGATCCTGGACGGCCTCGAGATCACGGCGCGCACGGCGGGGAACATGGTGATCCACAACGCGGTGATGGAATCGCGCGCGTCGATCGCCGGGGGCGAGACGATCGCCGGGCCGCTCCAGAAATCGAACGTGTTCCCGCCGATGGTCATCTCGATGATCGCGGTGGGCGAGCAGACGGGCGGGCTCGACGAGATGCTTTCGAAGATCGCCGACTTCTACGACGACGAGGTGGACGCCGCGGTGAGCGCGCTGCTCGCGCTGATGGAGCCCATCATGATCGTCGTGCTGGGTGTGATCGTCGGCGGCATGGTGGTGGCGATGTACCTGCCGATCTTCGATATGGTCAACGCGGTGCAGTGACGCCGCGCTAGAGGCTCTTTAGCAGCTCCTCTACCGCCGCGGCCAGGTCGGCTTCGTCGGCGGCGATCTGCTCGAACATGCGCCACTCCGGGCCGGCGCTCTCGCGCGGCCAATCGTCCAAATACTCGTCGCTCCGCCAGTCCTCAGCAGCGGACTGGTCGTCACCCCACTCTTCGTCGGGGTGGAACGGCGGCGGGCCGAACAGGTCAAAGCGCCTCATGCCCCCCAACAAAGCAAGGGGCGTGCCGGGCGCTCCCCACAGGCTGCGGGAGCCTCCAGCAGCGATGTCGTAACCCTGCACCGAACGGGGACTTTGCACGTTGCAAGAGACGGAGGTGTGACGGCCGCCACATGCCTCGCGTGCGCGTCGGCCGAGGGTCGATATTATCCGACACGGAGCGTGAGGATAGTATGGCGCCGGACGAACACCGCGTCGCGTGGTACCGCTGGGACGAGCTGCCGAAGGAGCAGGTGTCCGCGCACCTGTCCCGCCGGCTCATCACCGGCGACCGGATGATGCTGGCGCACGTCTACATCCAGAAAGGGTGCGTGGTGCCGCGTCACGCCCACGAGAACGAGCAGCTCACCTACATCCTCGAGGGCGCCCTCAAGTTCCTGATCGGCGCCGATGGCGACAGGGAGGTCGTCGTGCGGGCGGGCGAGGTGCTGTTCATCCCCTCCCACGTTCCCCACGAGGCGCACGCGCTGGAGGACACGCTGGACGTGGACGTGTTCAGCCCGCCGCGGCAGGACTGGCTCGACAAGACGGACAGCTACCTGCGGCGCAAGTGACCGGGCGCCGCCACCCCGCTCCAGTCGATCAGGATCTTTCCCGTGTTGCGGTTCTCGCGCATCCGTTGAAACGCCGCAGCCGCGCGCTCGGGCGGGAAGACCGAGTCGATGGTGACCCGCAGTCGCCCCGTCTCGAACGCCGGCAGGATCTCGTCGCCAAACCGCGCCACGATCTGCGCCTTCTCATCGCGGCTGCGGCCGCGCAGCATCGAGCCGATGAGCCGGCCGCGCTTCTTCATGAGCAGCGCGATGTCGAGCTCGGCCGAACTCCCCGACAGCGTGGCGAGGAGGATGACCCGACCTCCCGGCCGGAGCACGCGCAGGTCGCCGGGCAGGGTTGCGGCGCCCACCGAGTCGAGCACGACGTCCACGGCGTCGGGCCCCCAGCACCGCTCGATCGTCGCGGCCGCATCCTCGCGGCCCGCATCGATGGCGAGGTCGGCCCCGGCCGCCGTGAGCGCGGGGAGCTTCTCGGCCGTACGCGTCGTGGCGGCCACGCGGGCGCCGTACGACTTGGCAAGCTGGATCGCGGCGAGCCCCATGCCCGATGCGCCCGCGTGCACGAGCACCGCCTCGTCCCGCCGCAGCCCGACCTCGAGCGCCAGGTTCACGAAGGCGGTGATGTACGACTCGGGGATGCCCGCCGCGGAGACCAGGTCGAGCGCGCGTGGGGCGGGCAGCAGCTGCCCCACCGGGACGGCCGCGTACTCGGCGTGCCCGCCACCGGCGAGCAGCGCGCACACCGGTTGCCCGGTGTCCGCGATCGTGCCCGAGACCTCGAGTCCCAGGATCTCGGACTCCCCGGGTGGGGGTGGGTAGCGACCGGCGATCTGCGATAGGTCGGCGCGGTTCACGCCGGAGGCGGCGACCCGCACCAGGGCTTCTCCCGGCCGCGCCACCGGAAGCTCGGTCTCCGCCATCGTGGCCACGTAGCGGCCGTGCTCTTCCGACACCTGCAGCACCCGCATGGCCCGCTCTCCCCGGCCGCTTGCGTCAGGGCACGGAGCGCGCCGGCTCGGGCGGGGGCGCCGCGAGGCTGGGCGCCTCGAGCCACTGCCGCGGAAATCGCGGGAGGAACTTCACGTGCCGGTTGATCACCGCCTGTACGCGCCGCCACCAGCACACGATCGGCCGCGGCGTGCGGCCCACGCTGACGACCGCGAAGGGGATCGAGTCGGCGACCACCGAGCGGATGTCCGGCTGGCTCAGCGAGCACAGGTCCTCCGGCGTCCGCACGCCGAAGCTCGAGTCGGGCCCGGTCCAGGGGTGGTTGTGCCACACCGCGAGCGTGGTCGCCGGCGCGCAGGGCAGGGGCTGCACGGCGTCCGCCGCGCTCGCCACGATGTCCGGCATCACGAAGTCGTCGACCACGGCGGTGTCGCCCCGGATGGCCCCGCGCAGGCAGAGCACGACCTCGCGGTCGAGCCCGGCCGCGAGCAAGCTCACGCGGCGCATCACCGAGGGCGCGAGCACGAGCCGCCTGAGGGGCTGGGAGTTGAGGATCGCGGAATCGGCGGGCGTGAGGGCGGCTTGTGCCGCGCCGCTCGGTGGCGGGAGCAGCAACAGCAGAGCAACGGCCCGGGCGCCGTTCATGCGCCAACGATAGTGGGCGACGGCGGCCGGAGCCAGAGAGGTGTTCCCGAGCCCGCGCGCGAACCGTATAATCGCGGCCCGGAGGCTCGCGGATGCAACAGCTCCAGAAGACCACGCTCACGTCTCTCCTCGCGCACTACGAGCCCCTCGTCATCGCGGGGCTCGTCTTCGTCGCCCATCTGGTGCTCCGCGCCGCGGACCGGATTCTCGTAGGCGCCTTCAACGACGACGGCGCCTACGTCGCGCTGGGCCAGGCGCTCGCGGGCGGAATGGGGTACCGCCTGATCTACCTGGTGGGCGATCCCGTGGCGGTGAAGTACCCGCCCGGCCTCCCCCTGCTGATCGCCGTGCCCTGGAAGCTGTTCGGGACCCTCGCGGGTGTGCGCGCGACCATCGGGTTGCTGAATCCCCTGGCCAGCGGCGCGGCGGCCGGGATCATCTGGTGGATCGGACGCCGCAGGCTCGACGCGGCTCCCGCCGTGCTCGGGCTCTGCGCCCTCGGCCCGTTCTTCCTGGATGCGGTCATCCAATACTTCAATATCCCCCTGTCCGAGCCGTACTTCGTTTGCGGGTGGGCTACGGCGCTGCTGCTCACTTACCGCTTGGCCGACGCCGGGCCCGGAGCGGCGCGGCCCGCGCTCGCGGTGACCCTCGGGCTCGTCCTCGCACTGACTGCGCTGTTCCGCACGGCGGGCGTCGTGCTGCTGGCAGCGGTACTGGTGGCGCTCGTGCTCGAGCGACGTCCGTGGCGCGAGGTGGCCCTCTGCGCCGGCGTCGCACTCGTGCCGCTCGCCGCGTGGCATTTCGTGCACGCGGCCGCGGTCGCGCGGGGGCCGCTCGCTCCGCTGCCCGACGAAACCCCGTACTGGCGCTGGCTGCCGCTCGATCGGCCGTCGCAGCTCCTGTCCTACGCCGCCCGCGGACTGGGGATCAACGGGCTCGGGTACATGCGCTACCTCAGCGGCTATCTCGCCCCGAGCCACGTCGTCGGTCCGACGCTCGCCGCGGCGCTCGCTCTGGCGGCCCTCGCGGGTGGCGTCCGCGCCCGGCGAGCGCACGCGGCGCTCGTCGTCACGGTCGTTGCGGTGCTGGCGACCGTGCTGCTGTGGCCGTACGCCCAGGGCCGACTGCTACTGCCGATCCTGCCCTTCGCGGGGCTGCTCGCGGCGAGCACGCTGCAGCTCGCCGTCGGGGGCGGCTCCGTCACGGTGCGCCGCTTCACGTACGCACTGCTCGGCGTCGTGGCGCTGACCGTGGCGGTGCGGCAAGTGGAGCTGCGGCGCGCGGCGGAAGCCGCGCTCGCGTCGGGCGCAGCCCCTCGGGTGGAGAACCGCTCGCCCTTGTACGTGCTGGCGGGCAACAGCCGTTACATCTTCGGCGTCGTGCAGTGGGTGCGGGCGAACACGACGCCCGGTGACCGGATCATGGCGGACGCTCCGGCGGCCGTGTACCTCTACACGGCGCGCAAGACCGCCGCGGCGGCCCCTGCGGAGCCCGCCTTCGCGCCATCCGTGTTTCAGGTGCCGGGGCGCTACCTCGCCACGCGCATCCTGGAGGACAGCCTCACGGTCATCGTGCTGGGGATCGCGGGGAGCAGGTTGGAGGAGGACATCCGCGCGGTCGCGAGCTCCTGCCCGCGGGTGCTGCAACGCCCGGCCGGGGCCGCCGGGGCGCTGCCGGCGTTCTATCGCGTGGTGCGTGACGACAAATGCTTGCGGGAGAGGGTGTTGTCGCCGTCTCGCGAGTGAATCCCGATGCCCACGCTCTTGCACTTTGCGAGAGCGCTTCCAATACTTAGCCCCGCGCCCACACTTGAAGCTGTCAGCCATCGGCTGTCGGCCATCAGCATAACCCTCTGTTTGGCAATCTGTTATGAGCGGGGGCTGCTGAAAGCTGATCACTGAGGGCCGACAGCACCTTCCAAAAAGAGGAGACTGTCTCTCTGCGGTGGCTCGGCAGCAACACCCGAGCGTCGGCGCTCCCGACGCCGCACACCCTGGTCCGCGCGGTCTACATCGGGCGGGCGTGCATTGCCGTGGCCATCTACCTCGCGGCTGCCCTCAAGTTCAAGGTCGCGGCCCCGCTCGACATCCTCGTGACCTCGTTCGTGCTCGTGGCGACGGCGGTCGTGACCATCGCCTCGTACTGGCACACCCACGTTCGCGGGCGCGCGCCGGGACTCACGTTCCTGTACTCCCAGGCGCTTTTCGACGTGGCGCTCGTCACGACGGTGGTGCACGTGACGGGCGGGCCGCAGAGCGATCTCACGAGCCTTTACGTCCCATTGATTGCCGTTACCGCGGTTCTGATGCCCCCCAGGAGCGCGGCGCTCATCACGACGCTCGTGGGACTGGTCTACATCGCGGACGTATTCTTCGGCCACTCGACGCCGCTGACCCCGGACGTCGCCATCCAGCTCGCGGTGTTCGTGGCGGTGGCGGCCGTCACGGCCTATGTCGCGAGCCGCGTCAAGCTGATGGGGGCCGAGCGCGAGGCGCTGGCGGGGGAGCTGCGTCAGGTCCGGCTCGAGGCGGCGGATGTGCTGCGCAACATCCCGACGGGGATCGTGACGGTCGACCCGGAGGGGCGCCTGCTGTACACCAATCCGGCGGCCGAGGCGATCCTCGGCTTCCGGGAGCGGGACTGGCGGGACCGGCCCATCATGCCCGAATTCGCGCGCGTGGCGCCGGAGTTTTGGGCGGCGCTCACTGCGACGGCGCGGCGCGGCGTGCGGGCGATGCGGGTGGAAGCGGTGGTGCGGCGGCCCGACCGGACGTTCCCGATCGGCGTGACCACGACCACGCTCGACGGTGCGCCCGGCGAAGGCCCCGGGGTGACCGCGATCTTCAGCGACATCTCCGACTCCAAGCGGCTGGAGCGGCTCCGCCTGCGCACCGAGCGGCTGGAGGCGGTGGCGGAGCTGTCCTCGAGTCTCGCGCACGAGATCAAGAATCCGCTCGCTTCGATCCGTTCGTCCGTGGAGCAGCTGGCCCGCGCATCGCGGGCGAACCCCGATGAGAAGTTCCTCACGAGCCTGATCGTGCGCGAGAGCGACCGACTGTCCCGGTTGCTGTCGGAGTTCCTCGACTTCTCCCGCGTGCGGGTCACCGAGTGCCGGCCGCTCGATCTCCACCAGGTCGCGGGCGCCGCGATCCGGCTGGTGCGGGAGCACCCCGACTGCCCGGCGGATGCCCGTATCGAGCTGCTTGGCGGCCGGACGCCCATGGAGGGCGACGAGGACCTGCTGCACCGGGTGGTGTCGAACCTGGTGTTGAACGCGGTCCAGGCGGCGGGCAAGGAGGCGCGGGTGACGGTGCGGACGGGGCGACCCGAGCCCCACCAGCTGCCGGGCGGCGCGGGGATCGACAATCCGGTCGCGCTGGGTGTGAGCGACAACGGGCCCGGCATCCCGGAGAGCGTGCGGGCCCGACTGTTCGAACCCTTCGTCACCGGCCGGGTCGGGGGTACGGGCCTGGGCCTGGCCATCGTGCAGCGTGCCGTAGATGCGCACCGCGGGCTGGTGCTCGTCGATTCGACGCCGGGCCAGGGGACCACGTTCACCGTCTACTTCCCGGCCGCGCGGCGGAGGGAGGAAGCCGCATGACCGCGCAGCCCTCCATTCTCATCGTCGACGACGAGCAGGGGATCCTCGACACGCTGCGTATCCTGCTCAAGAACGAGGGCTTCGACGTCACGACGGCGCAGGGCGGCAAAGCGGGGCTTGAGCAGCTCAAGGCCGCCGCCCCCGACCTTGTCCTCACCGACATCAAGATGCCCGGCGTCACCGGGATCGAAATCCTCGCGGCCGCGAAGGAGCAGGACCCCGAAACGCCGGTCATCCTGATGACGGCGCAGGCTTCGCTGCAGACCGCCATCCAGGCGGTGAACCAGGGCGCGTTCCACTACGTGCCGAAGCCGTTCTCCAACGACGAGATCGTGGCCCTGTGCCGGCGCGCGGCCGAGGTCCGTCGCCTCAAGGCGGAGAACAAGCAGCTCAAGCAGGAGATCCGTCGCCGCGAGCGCTCCGGGCTCGTGAAGCCGCTCGGCAAGTCGCGGCTGTTTCAGGATGTGTTGCGGTTGGCCGAGCAGGTGGCGCCGACGGAGAGCACGGTGCTGATCCAGGGCGAGTCGGGAACCGGGAAGGAGGTCATCGCCCGCTACATTCACGAGCGCTCGGCGCGTACCGAAGGCCCGTTCCTCTCGCTCAACTGCGGGGCGCTCCCCGAGAGCCTGCTCGAGTCGGAGCTGTTCGGACACGTCAAGGGCTCGTTCACGGGCGCCGTGCGCGACAAGCAGGGTCTGTTCGCGGCGGCGCGCGCTGGCACCTTCTTCCTGGACGAGATCGGCGAGATGTCCGCCGCGACGCAAGTGAAGCTGCTGCGCGTGCTCCAGGAGCGCGAGGCGATCCCCGTCGGCGGGACGGAGACGATTCCTGTGGACGTACGGGTCATCGCCGCGACGAACCGCGACCTCGAGGAGGACATCAAGCGGGGTCGTTTCCGGACCGACCTGTACTATCGGCTCAACGTCATCGCGATCCACCTGCCGCCGCTGCGCGAGCGCCCCGAGGACATCCCCGAGCTGTGGGAGCACGTCCTCGAGCGCGTCGCCCAGGAGCGGGGCGAGAAGCCCAAGTCACTGTCGGAGGAGGCGAAGCAGGTTCTGCTGGCGTACGACTGGCCCGGCAACGTGCGTGAGCTCGAGAACGTGCTGGAGCGAGCGGTCGTGCTCACCAAAGCGGAGGACATCGATCGCCCGGCGATGCCGGAGAAGCTCACCGAGCACCGCGCGGAGCCTCTGGTCGCCGAGCGGCCGCACGCCAACCCCACGCTCGACGTGATCGAGCGGGCCTACATCACCTGGGTGCTCCAAAGCGAAGGCGGCAACAAGACACGCGCCGCCGAGGTCCTGGGCATCGATCCGTCGACCCTGTACCGCAAGCTGGGCCGGTACGAGGTCGGTGAGCAGTAACGCCCGGGGCTTGCGCCTCAGCGTCCTCATCCCCGTCTACAACGAGGCGGGAACGGTGGCGCACGTCGTGGAGCGCGTACGCGCCGTGCCGCTCCAGTGCGAGCTGATCGCGATCGACGACGCCTCGACCGACGGCTCGGGCGAAGTGCTCGAGGATCTGCAGCGGCGCGGCCGGCTGGACCAGGTCGTCCGGCACCCGGCGAATCGTGGCAAGGGCGCCGCCGTGCGCTCGGGGGTCGCCGCCGCCACCGGCGACGTCGTGGTGATCCAGGATGCCGATCTCGAGTACGACCCCGCCGAGCTGCCCGCGCTCCTCAGGCCCATCGTGGACGGCCGGGCCGACGCGGTCTTCGGCTCGCGCTTCCAGGGCGGACCGCATCGCGTGCTCTACTTCTGGCACTCGGTCGGGAACCGGGTGCTCACGCTGCTGTCCAACATGCTCACCGACCTGAACCTCACGGACATGGAGACGTGCTACAAGCTGGTCCGGGCCGACCTGATGAAGCGCCTGCCGCTCAGGTCGAATCGCTTCGGCTTCGAGGTGGAGATCACGGCCCGCCTGGCGCAGGCGGGCGCCCGGATCTGGGAGCTGCCGATCTCCTACAGCGGGCGCACCTACGCCGAGGGCAAGAAGATCACGTGGCGCGACGGCGTCGCCGCGCTGCTCCACATCCTCCGCTACAACCTGTTTCCGCCGCGGGGCGAGTGGCGGCGGCAATAGACCAGGCCGCCCACTTCACTCCCCGCCGCGCCGGCCTCGCCGTGACCTGCGCGGCGCTGGCCGTCGGCGCGCTGGCGCTGAACCGTCAGCTGGTCGGCGTCTTCTACGACGACGGCCTCTACGCCGGGATCGCTGTTGCACTCGCGCAGGGGATGGGCTACGTCCACCCGCACCTCCCCGGCGCGCCAGCGGCGGTGCATTACCCGCCGCTCTGGCCGGTGCTGCTGGCGCCCCTGTTCGCGATGTTTCCGCTCGATACCGCCGCCTTGCTTGGCAAGATCCTGAACCTCCTCCTCGCCGCCGCGGGCGCGGGGCTCATCGCCTGGCACGCGGCGCGCACGCGGCTGCTGGGCGACGACGCGCCGCCCTGGCTGGCGCCCGTCCTCGTCGGGGCCGCCGCCATTACGATCCCCGTGCTCGCGATTCAGGCGGTGCTCTTCTCGGAGCCGCTCTTCGGCGTGCTGCTCGTCGCGGCCGTGATCCTCACGGATGCACCTCCCCCGCGGCTCCACGCCGGCGTCGCGGCCGGCCTCGCGGGCTGCGCCGCGGCGCTGGCGCTGCTCACGCGCTCGATCGGAGTCGCCGCGGGCGCGGGCGTCGTGCTCTATCTGCTCGTCGTGCGACGTGCGCCGTGGGCCCACCTCGCTGCGGCCGCTGCCCCGGTCGCGCTCGCGGGCCTGGGCTGGGGGCTGTGGCTGGCACGCCACCGCGGCGGACTCGACCCCGCCATAGCGATGAACTACGGCAGCTACTTCGAGACCGTGCAGGCGGCAGGAGTCGGCGTCTTCTGGCCTTCGCTCCGCGACCTGCCTCGCCCCCTGGGCGACCTCACGCTGAACTGGCTCCCAGCGCCCTTCTTCTACTATGCCTTCGGCGCGGCCGCGCTCGGGGTCGGCGCCTACGGCGTCGGACACCTGCTGCGGCGCATTGCGATCGCCTGGATGCTCGTTCCCTACCTCGCAATCCTGGCCGTGTGGCCGTTCCCGGGGGATCGGTTCATCTGGAGCATCCTCGCCTGGCTCGCGCTGATTTGGGCCGCGGGGGCCCTGGCCCTGGTGCGTCGCTGGCGGCTGCTCCGCCTGCCGCTCGCCGTGCTCGTCGGCGTGATGCTCGTCGGGTGGGGCGGCGTGCAGGTGCCGGGCTTCGCGCACCGCTGGTGGGGCACGGCCGCGAGCCGGGTCTCGGAGAATTTCAGGGAACTGCTGCCGGCTCTCGAGAGCCTCCCCAGAGACGCCGTGCTGGCGACGGACGACGAGGCCCTCGTCTGGCTGTACGCGCGACGCACCAGCGTCCCCTTCTACGTGTACACGTATCGCGGCCGCACCAGCGTCCGCCCCACGCCGGCGGAGCACCGGGCCTACCTCGAGCGCCAGCGCGTAACGCACATCCTGATGGGCGGCTTCGGTTCCGGCTCCGACGAGGAGCTCGACGCGCTGCTCGGCGCCTACCCGGGTTGGCTCAAGGTGGTCCACGTCTGGCGGGGCGGTCGGGCGCTGCTCCAGGTGCAGCATGCCTCCTAGGCGCCTGTACCTCGCGGTCGCGGCCTGCGCCCTGGTCGTCCATGCCGCGCCCTGTGGAACCACGTTCGCTCGTGCGGCACCGTGACCGGCGCGCACGGGCGAGTACAGAGGGTGTCGTGACGGCTGCGTCGGCCGCTCCCGCCGCGCGATGGGAGCTCGCCCTCGAGGGTTGGCGGCTGTACGCCGTCGTCGCGTCGTGCGCGTTCTTGATCTACGTCGGGGCCCTGTGGAACGGCTTCGCGCTGGACGACCGCGCCATCATCCTGCAGAACCCTCATGTAGCCGCGCCATCGGGGCTGTGGCGTGTGTTCGTCGAGTCATACTGGCGTCCTGAAGTCGGGGGACACCTCTATCGTCCGCTCGCCATCGTCACCTACGCCCTCGACGCGCTGGTGGACGGCGCTCCCTGGTTTCACTTTGTGAACCTGCTGTGGCACGCGGCCGCGAGCGTGGCCGTGGCCGCGTTGGCGCGGCGGCTGCTCGGCGTCGCGGCCGGCCTCGCGGGGGGTCTCGTCTTCGCCGCCCATCCGGTGCATGTGGAGGCGGTGGCCAACGTCGTCGGGCGGGCGGAGCTGATGGTGGGGCTCTTCTCCGTGCTCGCGGTCCATGCGGCCCTAGGGCGGCAGAGCGTCGCGTGGAGCACGGCCGCGCTCGCGCTCGGGCTCCTGAGCAAGGAGAACGCGGCGACGATTCCGGCGATCATCTCCTGCGGATGGCTCGTCGGCATCGGTCGGCCGCCGCGGCGCAAGCTCGCGGCGTTCGTCGCGGCCTGGGCGGTGATCGGGGCCGGGTACGCCGCGGTGCGATGGGCGGTGCTCCATGGGCACACCGGGTTCCACGAGGTGGCACCGGTGTTCTCGGGCGCCGGTCCGGTACCGGTGCGGCTCACCGCCATCGCCGCCCTCGCCGACATCGGGCGTCTTCTCATCTTTCCTCTGACGCTGCGGGTCGACTACTCGCCGGCCGAGCGCACGCTCGTCACCTCGCCGCTCGATGGTCGGTTCCTGATTGGCCTCGCCTGTCTCGCGATTTGGGGCGCGCTGCTCGGCCACGCGTGGCGGCGCGGCCGTCGGATCGAAGCGCTCGGGCTCGCGTGGATCGCCATCGCCTATCTCCCGGTTGCCAACCTCCTCTTTCCGAGCGGTGTGCTGGTGGCGGAGCGCACGCTGTATGCGCCGTCGATCGGCCTCGCCGTCGCGCTCGGCGCGTGGCTCGCCCGGCTGGAGCTGCGGCGCGCGGCCTTGGTCGCAGGGCTGTTGCTGCTCGCGGGAGGCGTGCGCTCCGCCGTGCGCGTCCCCGTGTGGCACGACGACCTGTCCGTCGTACTCAGCATCCTGGGGGACTCACCGGCCTCCTACCGCGGACCGCAGTACACGGCGATGAGCCTGCAGGCGCGGCGCATGCCGGAGAGGGCGCTCGAGGACTACCTGATCGCGTTCCAGATCTTCGACCGCGACAGTCGGGTCCTCATCGGCGCGGCCGATGCGGCCTGGACCCTGCATCGGTCAGCGCTCGCCGACAGCCTCATGGACCAGGCGCGCGCGCGCTGCGGGCGATGCGAGGCGAGCCTGCGAAACCAGGCTGCCGCCGCTCTGGTGCGCGGAGATACGGCAGTGGCCGACTCGCTCCTCAACGCGCTGCAAGTGCAGGAAAACCCCCAAAACCGCTAATTGCGGAAGAACTCTAGGTGACGCAAGGCACCGCGAGTCACCCCGCGATCTCGCATAAATCCCCACAATCTCAGGTCTCAACGATCCTCGGGGGACCGACGTATCGTCTGAATAGTCATCGGGTTGGGGCTACGGCGGTCGTGAGGCACGGCGCTTGCCTAAACTGTCCCTAGACGCTCGTTGCCTTTCGCTTTCGATTTCTACTGAGAGGTTTCTGAAATGAACCGCAAGGGTTTCACGCTCATTGAGCTTCTGATCGTGGTGGTGATCATCGGCATTCTTGCCGCCATCGCGATCCCGAAGTTCGCGAACACCAAGGAGAAGGCGTACATCGCCTCGATGAAGTCCGATCTTCGGAACCTGGTGACCGCTGAAGAGGCGTATTTCGCGGACTCGGTGAAGTACACGGCGGCGTACGGCGCCGGCGGGATTAACTTCGTGCAGTCGACCGGTAACACCACGCCGGCGATCACCACGACCGCTGACGGCTGGACGGCGAACATCACGAACGTCAACACCACGAAGACCTGCTCGATCTACATCGGGTCGACGGCGTTGCTGCCGGCGAACAAGGAAGGCGAGCCGAAGTGCCAGTAAGCGGCACGGCTTGACCGGCTGAACCCGAGCGGCGGGGGCAACCCCGCCGCTCGTTGCTTTCCGGTACGGGAGCCCGATCTGCGGCGGCGTGTCTCGTAAGTCATTGAGCTGTCGCGCATTGAGTTGCCAATTGCGTCCGGCCCTCAGCCTTGCAAAAAACCGCACTTTGGAGGGCTCCCCTAGGGTAGCGTGTGACCCATGCTACAGTCATAACACCATATGCGCAAGGCGGTTACGCGGATCGAGCCCACTTGAGGCACGATGCTTGCTCGAATAGCGCCCGGGACTACTGTAGCTGTGCAGGCTCTTTCTTTTGCCGGAGGACCTAGATGAACCGCAAGGGTTTCACGCTCATTGAGCTTCTGATCGTGGTGGTGATCATCGGCATTCTTGCCGCCATCGCGATCCCGAAGTTCGCGAACACCAAGGAGAAGGCGTACATCGCTTCGATGAAGTCCGATCTTCGGAACCTGGTGACCGCTGAAGAGGCGTATTTCGCGGACTCGGTGAAGTACACGGCGGCGTACGGCGCCGGCGGGATTAACTTCGTGCAGTCGACCGGTAACACCACGCCGGCGGTTACGACCACGGCGGACGGCTGGACGGCGAACATCAAGAACGTCAACACCACGAAGACCTGCTCGATCTACATCGGGTCGACGGCGCTGTTGCCGGCGAACAAGGAAGGCGAGCCGAAGTGCCAGTAAGCGGCACGGCTTGACCGGCTGAACCCGAGCGGCGGGGGCAACCCCGCCGCTCGTTTTTATTACCTTGTGCCTTCGTCCATGCCAGCGAAGCCCTCGCTCCGCACCGAGCTCCTCTTCAACCTGGCCTTCCTCGCGGCGGCTGCGCTGCTGCTTGGCGTCGTGACCGTCCTGCTGGTGAGCGCGGTGGCGCCGGAGCGCGCCGTGCTGCTCATCCTCACCATCGTGGCCGCCGACGTCGCCATCTTCATCGTCTTCGGACGCTACGTCGTCACCCGGCACGTGCTGCGGCCGGTGGCGCGGCTCGTCGCCGCCGCCGACGCGGTCGCGGCAGGGGACTTCGCCGCCCGCGCCCCCGAGGCCGAAACGAGCGACTTCACGACGCTCGCCGAGCGGCTGAACCGCATGACGGACCACCTGCTCGATGCCCAGGGCCAGCTGGTGCGCTCGGAGAAGCTCGCCAGCGTCGGGCGGCTGGCGTCCGGGATCGCGCACGAGGTGGGAAACCCGCTGGGCGCGGGCGGCACCTACCTGGAGGTGCTGCGGCGCCGCGGCGCGGATCCCGAGGTGGTCGCCGGGCTCTCCCGCGAGCTCGAGCGGATCGATCGGATCGTCCGCAGCCTGCTCGACTACGCCCGCCCCCAGGACGAGGCGCTGGGCCTCGTGGATACGGCCACCGTGGTGCGGGGCGCCTACGTGCTGTTGGAGGCGCAGGGCGCCCTGAAACCGGTGCGCGCCGCCTTGGAGATCGTGCGCGACGTGCCTCCGGTGCTGGGACGCGCGCACCTCATGGAGCAGTCGCTCGTGAACCTGGTGTTGAACGCCGTGGACGCCGCCCCCGGCGGTAGCGTGGTGGTGGGCGCGCGTCGCTGGGACTTCGAGCCGGACCGTGTGCCCCGCAAACGGGCGAACGATCCCGGCCGGTCCGCGTTTCCGCGCACGCCGGAGCGACGGCCCACGCGGATCGAGTTTGCGCCGGGGCAGCCCGGAGCGCTGATCTACGTCGCCGATTCGGGGTCCGGGGTCCCCGCGGAAGACCGGGACAAGGTGTTCGAGCCTTTCTACACGACCAAGGAGCCGGGCCACGGCACGGGCCTCGGGCTCGCCATCGTGGCTCGTGCGGTACACGAGATGGGGGGGGTGGTGTGGGTGGATCGGGCGCGTGAGGGAGGCGCCGCCTTCAAGCTGTTCTTCCCGGCCGCGGACGGTCGATGATCCGGGTGCTCGTGATCGACGACGAGCCCGGGCTGCGCCAGTCCCTGGGGTTGCTGCTCGTCGACGCTGGCTACGAGGTGGCGGCCGAGGGGGACGGCAGGCGGGGACTGGAGCGGGCGCTCGCCGAGTCGTTCGACCTGATCCTGTGCGACGTCCGCATGCCGCAGATGGATGGCCTGACGTTCCTGCGCAGCTACAAAGAGCGTGGCGGCGCTGGCCTCGTGATCGTCATGAGCGCGTACGGAGGTGAGGACGCCGCGCTCGCCGCCATGAAGGAAGGGGCCTACGACTACCTGCCGAAACCGTTCCGCCCCGACGAGGTCGTGCTCACGCTGCGCAAGGCCGAGGAGCGGGAACGCCTCAGACACACCATCGCGACACTAAGAGCACAGCTGGATACGACGCCCGTCGCCCGGGCCCTCGTCGCTGAGAGCACCGCGATGAAGCAGGCCCTGGACCTGGTTGCCCGCGTGGCGGACCACAAGACGACGGTGCTCATCATGGGGGAAAGCGGCACCGGGAAGGAGGTCATCGCGCAGGCGATCCATCGCGCGAGCCCGCGGGCCGGCGAAGCGTTCGTCGCCATCAACTGCGCGGCCATCCCCGAGACGCTGCTCGAGTCCGAGCTGTTCGGCTACGTCCGCGGGGCGTTCACGGGTGCCTCCGGGGACAAGCCCGGGCTGTTCGAGCAAGCGGACCGGGGCACGCTGCTGCTGGACGAGATCGGCGAGCTCCCACTGGCGCTGCAGGCGAAGCTGCTGCGCGTGCTGCAGGAGGGGGAAATCCGGCGGTTGGGGGACGAGAAGACCCGACGCGTGGACGCGCGCGTGCTCGCCGCCACCGCCAAGGATCTCGCCGCGGAAGTCGCCGCGGGCCGCTTCCGCGAGGACCTGTTCTACCGGCTGAACGTCGTCACGATCCACCTGCCCACGCTGCGCGAACGCGTAGCGGACATCGCCCCGCTGGCCGGCCACTTCGCGGCGCGGCTGGGGCGGCGGCTGGGCCGGCGCGTGACGCTGAGCGCGGCCGCGCTGCGCTGGCTGGAGCAGCAGCCCTGGCGGGGCAACGTGCGTGAGCTGGAGCACGCCATCGAGCGGGCGGCGGTGCTGACCGATAAGGAGACGTTAGAGCCGGACGACCTCCAGAAGGGACCGCTCCCCCCTTCCCGCCCCCACGAGGAGCAGGGAGCCGGGAGCGGTACCCTCCGTGAGGCCGCGGAGGCGGCGGAGCGCGAGGCGATCCGAGCGTCGCTCGAGGCGGTGGGCGGCAACCGCCGCGAGGCCGCGAAGCGCCTCGGCGTGAGCCTGAGGACGCTGTTCTACAAGATGGAGCGCTACGGTCTCGGGTAGTGCAAGACCTTGCACTGGCACAGCGTTTTGCGGTAGCTAAGGCGTTGGGTGGGTTTCCGTAACATGCTGTAATACAATGTGTTACACTGCGGCACGTATCCTGTAGAGGTGGTTGGCGGGAACGGAGGGACTGCGCATGGAGCGCTCAGGGTTCACCACGATCGAGATGATCATCGTGGTGGTCATCATCGGGGTGATCGCGGCGATCGGGTTTCCCAAGATCCGCGGCACGCTGGACAAGACCAACGTGCGCTCGGCGCGTGTGTACCTCAGCACGCAGCTGGTCACGGCGCGCGCCACGGCGGTGCAGCGCGGCTGTTACGCCGTGGTGCACTTCACCTCCGGGGCGAGTGGCGCGATCTGGGTGACGGCGTGCCCGCGGCGCATGCCGGGCGCCGGCACCGTGGACACGATCGGCGGGGTGGAGTCCCTGGCGGACCGCTACAACGTGACGCTGACCGCGACGCGCGACTCCGTGCGGTTCGATCCGCGGGGCCTCAGCACCGATGGCGCCGGCGTGACGACCACGGTGCGGATCAGCGGCAACATCGCGTCGAACAGCGATTCGATTTTCATCAACCCGCTCGGCAAGGTGGTGCGCTAATGAAACGCGAGAGCGGTTTCACCCTGGTCGAAATCATCATCGCGATCATCGTGCTGACCGTGGGGCTGCTGGCGCTGGTGACGAGCTCGGCCCTGGTGACGCGCATGATCGCCCGTGGGCAGCGTTCCGCGATGTCGGCGACGTTCGCCGCACAGCGGTTGGAGCAGCTGCGCGTCACGGGCTGCGCCTCGCGCTCTTCGGGGACCGACCTGCTGCTGCGGAGCGGCGTCCCGATCGACTCGTCCTCCTGGCGCTGGGTCGACGCGGGCAACTTGCACTACCGCGTCATCCTGAAGCACAAGTACCGCACGCAGCAGAACAGCTGGCGGACGGACAGCCTGGAAACGGAGATCTCATGCCTCTTCTAAGGCGGCGCGGCTTCACGCTGATCGAGCTGATGGTGGCGCTGGTGCTACTCGGCATCGTGGCGGGCGGGATCTACAAAGTGCTCGTCACGAACCAGCAGACCTACATGGCGCAAACCCAGCGCATCGACCTGCAGCAGAACCTGCGGGCGGGGGTGACGATCCTGCCCGCGGAATTTCGCGAGCTGGACCCCGCGGACGGGGACATCCTCCTGATGACCGGGACGCAGATCCAGATCCGCGCCATGCGCCAGCTGTCGTTCCTCTGCATCCCACCCGGGTTGGGCGGAGGCCTGGGGACGACCGTGACGATGACGGTGCGGGCGGACCCGTACTTCGGGGATCGCGTCTTCGATACGTCGGATTCGGTCCTCGTCTTCTACGAGGGCAACCCGGGGACGCGGAACGACGATACCTGGCTTCCGGCCGAGCTCAAGATCGTGACGAACCCGAGCCCGTGTGCGGATGGCACCCCGGGCTACCAGCTGACCGTGAAGCCCACCTGGCTCGGCGGCACGTTCAACGTGGCGGGCGCCGTCACGAACGGATCGCCGGTGCGGGGCTACCACGTCGTCACCTACCAGCTGTATCAGGCGAGCGACGGGAAGTGGTATGTGGGGCAGCAGGACAACAACGCGGGCGGCACGCTGCAGCCGCTGATCGGTCCGGTGGCGAGCAACGGCTTGCAGTTTGCGTACTTCGACGCAGCGGGAGCCGTGACGGCCGTCCCGACGCAGGTCGCGTCGATCGGGATCACCCTGATCGGCCAGACCGCGTCGCCGATCCGGCAGGCGGACGCCCCGGGCTTGGCTTACAAGACCGACACGGTGACGACGCGTGTCGCGGTGCGGAATAACCCACGGTGCGGGCCGTGCAACTGACGGTCGCACCATCTGTGCACACGAAGGAGTGTTCTATGAAGCGGGTCCTGCAGAACGAGCGCGGTATGGCGCTCGCCCTGGCAATCGTCGCCCTGGTGGTCGTGGGCGCCCTCGTGGCCGGCGCGTTCTTCGCCGGCACGCAGGAGCAACGCGTGGGCGAAAACTCGCGTCGCGTCCTGACCGCATTCGGCGTCGCCGAGGCGGGGATCTTCGAAGTGGTCCGGACCTGGCAGGACAGCACCGGGGTCTTCAACGCCCTGGCGTCCTACCCGTCCGCCGCGCCGCCCAGCACGCGCACGTGGGCGACCGTCCGGTCCCCCGGCAGCACGGGAGCCTACAGCGGGACCCTCTACAAGTTGAATGACGAGATCTTCCTGATCGACATGACGGGCACCGATTCCGCGCCCGGGCTCTCGAGCCAGCAGGTCGCGTGGCTCAAGCGGCGCGGTGGCGGCGCGAGCCAGCGGCTCGGCCTGTTGGCGAAGATAAGGCCGCTGCAGATAGACATCAGGGCGGCACTCACGAGCGGGCGCGGTGATGCCCTCTCGGGGCAGGCCACGATCGACGGCTACGACCACATCCCCGGCACGTGGACCACGTGCGGCCCGTTGGACAGTACCAAGGCCGGCATCCGGACCGACACCAGCATGAGCATCACCACCGGGACAGGGTCGCTGGTCACTGGGCAGCCGGCGGTCATGAGGGACCCGAACGTCACGGACTCGACCTTCTCGAAGTACGGGGACGTCACCTACTCCGCGCTCGCGGCACGCGCGAACATCACGCTGCCGGGCCAGAACTTCAACAACAGCATCGGGCCGGTCGTCACCAATGGACAGTGCGACAAGACCGTGCTGACGAACTGGGGGGATGGCATGAACCCCGACCAGCCGTGCGGCAGCTACTTCCCGATCGTGCACATCACCGGCAGTTCGGTAACCATCAACGGCGTGCAAGGTCAAGGCATCCTGCTGGTCGACGGCAGCCTGGCGGTGCAAGGGGGGTTCCAGTGGTTCGGGGTCACGATCATCCGCGGTACGTTCAGCACGGCGGGTGGTGGTACGAGCGACGCGCACTTCTGGGGCACGACGATGGTGCAGGACAGCGTGGTGGTCGCCAACAACACCTACACCGGTCACGCCAACATCCTGTACTCTAAGTGCGCAATTCTAAAGGCCTTAGATGCAACCGGCGTCGCCGCGATGATGCGGTCGCGCAGTTGGGTCCAGCTGTTCTAAAGGGCCTAAACGTAGGCCAGCAAAGTACTTGGTAGTTTGGTCTAAAGTAGGTTCGAGGCTTGACAGGATAAGGGGCGGGGCATACTGTAGTTTGCCCTCGCCCCACCTGTCTTTTTAACCGAAGGCACCCATGGCCTTGTTTGGCTTGTTGGGCGGCAAAAAAACCTCAGTTGGTCTCGATATCGGGTCGGGCATCCTCAAGGTCGCCGTCATCGACCACTCGGGGAGCGAGCCGGAACTCGTGAAGGTCGCCACGACCGAGGTGGCGGCGGATGCCATCGTCGAGGGGGAGGTCATGGATCCGGGGATCGTGGCGGAAGCGATCCGGGGGCTGTTTTCGACGGCGGGCGTGAAGCAGAAGCGGGTGGTCACGGCCGTGGGCGGGCGCGACGTCATCGTCAAGAAGATCCAGATGGACCGGATGAAGGAGGCGGACGCCCGGGAGGTGATCCGCTGGGAGGCGGAGCAGCACGTGCCGTTCGACATGGCCAACGTGGAGCTCGACTTCCAGATCCTCGACCCCTCCGCCGAGGGGCTGCAGATGAACGTGCTGCTCGTGGCGGCGAAGCGCGAGCTCGTGGACAGCCGGACGTCGCTGCTCGGCGAAGCGGGGCTGCAGGCGGCGATCATCGACGTGGACGCCTTCGCGATCCACAACGCCTTCGAGCTGAACCACCCGGACGCGATGCAGGGGGTCGTGGCGATCGCCAACATCGGGCATGAAATCACGAACGTGAACATCCTCGAGGACGGCGTGCCGGTGCTGACGCGGGACCTCTCGGTCGGCACCCGGCGGTTTCGCGAGGATCTGCAGCGCGAAAAGGGGCTCTCGGCCGAGGATTCCGAGAAGGTCATCCAGGGCCAGGCGCAGCATCCCGATCTGGCGTCGTACGTCGACGCCCGGGGCGAGGAGATCGCGGTGGGGGTGGAGCGGGCGGCGGCGTTCCTCGCCACCGCGTCGCGCTCGGCGGGCGGGCTGTCGCGCGTGTACACGGCGGGGGGCGGGTCGCGCGTGCCCGGGCTGAACGACGCGCTCTCCAGCCGTCTCAAGGTGCCGGTGGAGGCGGCGAATCCGGTCCAGCGGCTGAAGGTGCGGGACGCCGTGTTCGACGCCATCGCGGTGGACGAGGTGGCCCCGCTGCTGCTGCTCGCCGTGGGGCTCGCGCTGAGGCGCGCCGCATGATTGAGATAAACCTTCTCCCCGGTGGCAAGAAGAAGGCGGCGCCCGGCGCGGGCTTTAAGCTCAAGCTCGCGCTGCCCGACTTCCGGGCCCTGCTGGCCAACGTCAAGGACCCCTGGCTCATCGCGGCGGTGGTGGCGTGGGTGATCGCGGGAGGCGGCTCGGCGGCGCTGTTCATCACCGAGCGGGCGCGCCTCGCCGTGGTCGAATCGCGGCTCGATTCGGTGCGCGCCGAAAAGCGTCGCTTCGACGTCGTGATCGCGCAGAAGCGCCAGTCGGAGAAGATCCGCGACTCGCTTGTCGCGGAGATCAACGTCATCCGCGGCATCGACAGCGACCGCTACATCTGGCCGCACGTCCTCGATCAGATCACGAAGGCGCTGCCGCCGTACACCTGGCTCACGAACATCGCGGCCGTGGCCGTGATCGCGCCGGGGGGCGCGCCGACCCCGCCCACGACCGACTCGAGCGGCGCGACGGTGGTGCGGCTCACCATCAGCGGCAGCACGGTGGACATCCAGGCCTACACGACGTTCCTGCGGCAGCTCGCGGCTTCGCCGTGGTTGACCGACGTCGCGCCCGCGACCTCGCAGACGATCATCGAGGCGGACCGGCCGGTGACGGCGTTCAACGTGGGGCTGCGCTTCAAGGTGGCCGACTCGGTGTACATGCGCACCGTTCCCCTGGCTCAGTCGCTGAGGTAGCGGCCATGGCGTTCGGGATTCCCACCGATCAGCGCAGCCAGATCATGCTGCTCCTCGTCGTCGTCGCCGCGACGGGGGGCTACTTCTTCTGGACCAAGGTGCACGCGCCGATGGCGCAGCGGATCAGCGACGAGATCGCGGAGACCGACAGCCTGCAGGCGATCATCGATCGCGCCAAGGCGGACCTCGCGAGCGGCACGGTGGAGGACCTGCGGCGCAAGGTCGAGAAATACCAGGCAATGCTCGGCTTGATGCGTCGCCTCGTCCCCGAGAAGAACGAGGTGCCGGCGCTGATCGACGACATCTCGACCAAGGCCAAAGTCCGCGGCATCAACATCGGCCGGTTCGAGCCGCTGGCGGTCGAGCCGGGTCCGCCGTTCGATACGTACCGCTACCGCATCGAGATCCTGGGCCACTACGACCAGGTGGGCGAGTTCCTGGCCGACATCGCGAGCCTGCCGCGGATCATCGTGCCACAGGACGTGGCGCTCAAGTCGGCGTCGCAGGGGGCGCAGAAGATCACGGGCGACACGGTGGGCGCGCTGCTCGAGGCGAGCTTCATGATCCGCACGTTCGTCAAGGCCGCGGCGCCGCCGGCGCCCCCGGGCGGGAAGAAGGCGGCGGCGAAGCCGGCGGGGGCGCGCGAATGAACGCGCCGCTCGCGCTCGCCCTGCTGGGGCTCGTGACCGCGCCGCTCGCGGCGCAGGCGAAGGCCCCCAAGCCGGACAGCACGGCGCGGCCCGACACCGCGGCGGCGATGACGCTGGTGCGGGAGGTATTCGCCTACGAGGGCGGCGGCCGCGACCCCTTCCTCTCGCTCCTCAAGACGGGCGACATCCGGCCGCTCCTCACCGACCTGAAGCTGGTGGGCGTGTACTACGACGGCCGCTACCCCGTCCGCAGCGTGGCGGTGATGCGCGACGTCACGAACGCCAAGATCTATCGCGTGAAGTCCGGAGACATCGTGGGCCGCCTCAAGGTCACCACGATCCGGCCTCGTGAAATCGTCTTTACGGTGCAGGAATTCGGCTTCGAGCGGCAGGAGACCCTGCAGCTCGCGAAGCAGGAGGTAACGCCATGAAGCGCATCGCAGCCCTCGCCGCGTGGCTCCTCGTCGCGGCGGCGCCCCGAGCCCTGGCGGGGCCGGGGGGCGATGGCGAGGTGAAGGCCGTCAGCGTGGTCCCGGCGCCCGGCAAGGTCGAGGTCGTGATCGACCTCCAGGGTGCCGTGGACGTCCAGGACTTCACCCTGAGCAATCCGGCGCGGCTCGTCATCGATCTCACGGGGGCGCGGCTCACGGCGCCGGCGACGCTGTACGACGGACAGAACCGCGGCGGGGTCAAGAACATCCGCTACGCGCAGTTCCGGCCGGACATCGTGCGGGTCGTCATCGACCTCGACGTGCTCAAGGACTATCAGGTCCAGAAGACCGTGGGACACGTGCGGGTGCGCATCGGGTCGGAGCGCACCTCCTTCGCCGCGTGGTCGAGCACGACGGCGGGGGCGGCCGCTCCCCAACCGGTCGCGCCGTCCCCGGCCCCGACCGCGGCCGCGCGCGTCACCACGCCCCAGGCGGGCGAGGCGGAGTCGGCGATCGACCAGTACCTCGCGGCCCACGCCCGGGAGGCGGCGCAGTCGCGGGCGCCGCGCATCACCGTGACGTGGGACAACGCCGAGATCATGGAGGTCGTCGCCGGGTTCGCGGCCTTCAGCGGCCGCACCATCGTCGTGAGCAAGGGCGTCGCGGGCAAGGTCTCGGCCGAGATCAAGAACCAGCCGTGGGACCTCGCCTTCAATGCGGTGCTCGAATCGCAGGGCCTCGCCGGGGTGACGCTCGAGGGCGGCATCATCCAGGTGGTGAACAAGACGGACCTGGCCCGGGCGGACTCGACCGTCCCGGTCTCGACGGTGTTGGTGCGGGTGAACTACGCGAAGGCGACGTCGCTCGTGCCGGCCGTGAAGTCCATCCTCACCAAGCGCGGCGACGTGGTCGCCGACTCCACCAACAACGCGCTCGTGATCACGGAGACGACGACGCGCGTCAATCAGGTCGAGCAGTTCGTGCGGGGGCTCGACATCCGCACCCCCCAGGTCTCGATCCAGGCGAAGATCATCTTCATCAACCGCACGGACGTGGAGGAGTTCGGCGTCAAGTACGACCTCGGCTCCCCCACGCAGTTCTTCAACCAGCTGGTGGCGCGGCCCGACCCGCGCACCGCGAAGCCCGTCGACACGAACCTCGACGGCGTGCCGGATGCGCTCGTCCCGACGGCGAACTTCAATCCCACGGACGTGATCGTCGACCTGGGCGGCAACTCGCTCTCGGCGCTGGGCAACGCCGGCCAGTCGCTGACGACGGGCAGCCCGGCGCTGCAGCTGATCTTCTCGACCGCGATCGGCAACTTCACGCTGACCTCGTTCATCAACGCGTTGCAGCGGGTCGAGCTCGCCGACATCCAGGCCGAGCCGACCATCACGACGCTCGACAACCGACCCGCCGAAATCCTGGTGGGCGACCGCGTGCCGATCCGCGTCGTCGACGTCAGCGCACCGACGACGGGTGGGGCAGCCCCCCGCGCCACGGTGAACTTCCAGCAGACGGGCATCAACCTGAAGGTCACGCCGCACGTCACGGCGAACCGGCAAATCCTCATGGAGCTCCACGCCGAGCGGTCCAGCGTCCAACCGTCGTCGGTGGACATCGGGTTCACGTTCCAGACCCAGCAGGCCGACAACCAGATCCTGGTCAACGACGGCGAAACGGCCGTAATTGGCGGACTTACGGTGACGGAGGTCACGGTTACCAAGACCGGAATCCCGTTTCTTGTAGATCTCCCGATTCTCGGGAAGCTGTTCGGCTTCACGTCACAATCGGAGAACCGGCGGGACCTGCTTATCCTGGTCACGCCACACATCATCGACGACCTGGTGACGCCCAGCACCGGGAAGTAAAAGCCGGGAGTGTTTATGCTGCAGGGTAGAGGCGTGCGAGCGCTGTGGGGGACTGGCGTGCTGTTGACCGCCGTGTGGGCCTGCGAGACCGCGCGTAATCCGAGCGGGATCCAGCGGGACCTCACACCGCCCACCATCAGCCTGACGAAGACGCCGCCCGACACGCAGGACATCTCGGCCGGCCTGACGTTCGCGGTGTCGGCCACCGACAACCTGGGCCTGAAGGACATCCGCCTCACCTACACCGGCGGCTACATCGCCCTGACCGACACGGTCTTCACGTCCACGGTCACGGCCTCGGCCATCCCCGTGCACATCACGTTCCCGTCGAACTCGAACGCGGGCGGCCTGATCCGCATCGTGGGCCGCGCCAAGGACGGCGCGGGCAATTCCGCGGAAGACACGCTCTTCATTGTCCTGAACAACGTGAAGGCGCTGAAGGTCACCCTGATCGCCCCGTTGACGGGCGCCGTGGCAGGCACCGGCAAGTACGTCCCGATCCACGTCCGCGCGGTGCAGGTGTCTGGGGTCAAGCGCATCGGGTGGATCGTCACGCCGGGTCAGACGGCCACTACCGGCGTCGATTCGCTCCTCAGTGCGGCGCCACCATACCCCGACTCGATCGATCTCATCGACTCGGTGCTCGTCACGGGCACGAGCGGATTCTTCGTCCTGCAGGGGTTCGCCGTGGACGCCGGGAACCTCTCCGCCAACACGCTACAGGTCACGATCAACATCCTGTCGGTGGTGAACGACGTGACGCCGCCGCAGGTGGAGCATTTCGTGCCGCTGCGCGCCGAGGTGGGCGACTCCATCACCGTCCATGCGACCGACCCGAGCGGCATCAGCAAGATCGGGTTCATCGTCACGGATCTCACCGGCGCCACCGTGCTGGCCGCGGACTCCATAGGTCTGCCGCCCCTGCCGCCCCCGAACCTGAGTGGCAACGCCACCGACGTCGTGCACACGTTCTCAATGAAGATCCCGGGGATTACGACGTTCCCCACCCAGGTCGTGGTGCACGGCTTCGCGGTGGACGGCGCCGTGGCGTTCAACCGCGGCGTCTCGGGCGCCACCTTCACGACGATCAGCCCCAGCGGGCCGGCGAAGCTCGACACGATCACCCTCGTGGCGGGGGTCACGCGGTCGTTCCCGCTCGGCGGCAAGATCGCGGACGCGATCTTCAACGCCAACCTGAACGAGCTGTACCTGACGAACCCGAGCCGCCATCGGGTCGAGATCTTCCAGGTGGCGAACAGCAGCTTCGTGGCGAACCCCATCAGCTTCGGCGTGGGCGTGCCCTGGGGCATCGCCCTGTGGCCGCGTGACACGCTCGGCGCCTACGGCGACACCATCGTCGTGGCGGACGCCGGGGGCACGCAGCTCGCCATCGTAGACGTGCGTCCGGCGGTGCGACGGCTGCAGTGGCGCCAGGACCTGCCCAACTACCTGATCGAGACGTACAGGATCCTCACGAGTCAGGGCGGCGGGACCCTGGAACAGATTACCATCTACGACGTCTCCGACCGGCCGCAGTACGTCGCCACCGTGTGCCGCCCCGCGGCAGGGACGGCGTGTCCGCCGGACCAGATCTACGCGCTCTACTCGACCACTCCCACGGTGAGCAGCACGAGCCCGTTCGCCGGTAAGGGCACGCTGCGCATGGAGAAGCTGGTCAGTCCGACGAGCGGGTTCCCGCAGTTCGGCAAGTTCTTCTGGGAGATCGGGGCGACCACAGCCAACGCGGGCACGGACACGCTCCGCATCGAGCAGATCCGCGGCCAGACAAGCACCGTCGTGCTGTCGGCCTGCGCCGGAGTCTCGATCAAGCTCGAGTCGTTCGGGCTGGGGGACAGCACCTACGCGCGGAACTCGGGGAACTTCAAGCACGCGTTCTTCGGCGAAGGTGGCAACATCACGACCTCGTTCGCGCGCGTCATGGCCTACGACGCAAACCGGATACTGCAAACGGGGGTCTAACACCGGCATCCACGTGGCCTCGGTCGCCACCAACTTCAACGGCCTGACCAACGTGGTGCGCGCCGACTCGATCTATTACCTGGACTCGAACCTGCGGCTCAAGGCCACCTCGTGCACCCTGGCAGTGGGCGGCGTCGGTTGCGTCACCGGCTCGCCGGGGATGGACATGAACTACTTCCACGACTTCTCGCCGGGGGGCAGCTGCACCCCGACGTGCGGGGGCGGCACGAACGTGAACAACCGGCTGCTGTTCGCCGCCCGGCCCGACGCGAGCATCGACGTGTTCGATACGTTCGACGGCAGCCAGATCTTGAGTGGCGGCCTCCCGGTCACCATCCCGATCCGCGATCCCATCATCGGCCCGCTGCGCGTGGCGAAGGACGCCACCGGGCAGCTATTGTTTGGCATCACGGCGAAGGGGCTGGTGATGGTCCGGCTCCCGGCCCTCGTCAACCCGAACCCCGCTCCCCCACGGCGGTGACCTCACCTCCGGCCCGCGGGCGCTCCCCGCCGCGTGCCGGCCGCGCCGGTCTCAGCACGCGTCGGGGAGCGCCCGCTGGCCAGGCGGTGAGGTCCGAGCCCGACCGTCAGTCGGGCTCGCGTGCTATGGGAGGCTCGAGCGCACGGTGACTTTCCGGTTCACGACGGCGGGCGAATCGCATGGGCGCGGCCTCGTCGCGGTGCTCGAGGGCATCCCGGCCGGGCTCCCGGTGTCGGCCGAAGCGATCAATGCCGAGCTGAAGCGGCGCATGGGCGGCTACGGCCGGGGCGCGCGCATGAAGATCGAGGCGGACCAGATCGAGTGGCTCGCCGGCGTGCGGGCGGGCGAGACGCTCGGCTCCCCCATCGCGATGCTCGTGTGGAACCGCGACTGGGAGAACTGGCAGGACGTGATGGCCCCGGAGGCCGGGGTCCCCGCGGAGCCGCGCCGGCGCCAGGTCACGCGGCCCCGCCCGGGGCACGCCGACCTCACGGGCGTTCTCAAGTACGACCGCCAGGACGCGCGCGACATCCTGGAGCGCGCCAGCGCCCGCGAGACCGTCGCCCGGGTCGCCTGCGGGGCCGTGTGCAAGCTGCTGCTCCAGCAGTTCCACATCGAGATCGGCAGCCACGTCGTGGAGCTCGGTGGGGTGACCGCGCGTAAAGGGGCGCAGCATGCTGCGCCCCTACCTTCACCCCTGAATGCCGCCGCCGACGCCAGCCCCATCCGCTGCCTCGACCCGCAGGCCGAGCGCGAGATGATCGCCCGCATCGACGCCGCCAAGGCGGCCGGGGACACGGTGGGCGGGGTGGTGGAGGTCGTGGCGCTGGGGGTCCCGGTGGGTCTTGGCTCCCACGTCTCCTGGGACCGCAAGCTGGACGGCCGGATCGCTCAGGCGGTGATGTCCATCCCCGCGGTGAAGGGCGTCGAGCTCGGGCTCGGCTTCGAGGCGGCGCGCCGCAAGGGCTCGGAAGTGCACGACGAGATCCTCCCCGGCCTGGCGCGCGCCACGAACCGGGCGGGGGGCACGGAGGGCGGGATGACGACGGGCGAGCCGCTCGTCGTGCGCGTCGCGATGAAGCCGATCTCGACGCTGATGGCGCCGCTCCGCACCGTGGACCTCGCGAGCGGCGGCCCCGCGCAGGCCCAGTCGGAGCGCTCGGACGTCACGGCCGTGCCGGCGATGGGCGTGATCGCGGAGGCGATGCTGGCGCTCGTGCTGGCGCAGGCGATGCTGGAGAAGTTCGGCGGCGACTCCTTGGCCGAGCTGCAGCGCAACTTCGCCGGGTACCTGGCCCAGGTTGCTGCGCGCGGCGGTTCCTCCTCTCCGCGTCGCGGAGAGGGGGCCAGGGGCTGAGGACGATGAAGCGGCACGTGGTCCTGATCGGCCTGCCGGGCTGCGGCAAGACGACGGTGGGGCGCCTCGTCGCCGAGGCGTTGCACGCCGGCTTCGTGGACATCGACGCGATTCTCGCGCGGCGCGAGGGGAAGCCGATCGGGCTGATCTTCGCCGAGAAGGGCGAGCCCGCCTTCCGCGAAATGGAGCGCAAGGAGATGGAGGGCACGCTCGGCAATCAGGCAGCGGTCGTCGCGCCCGGCGGCGGTTGGGCCGCGCAGCCCGGCGCGATCGAGAGCGTCAAGGCGCGTGCGCTCGTGGTGTACTTGCGCGCGCGCCCCGACACCGCCGCGCAGCGCGCGGCGCCCGAGGGAACCCGTCCGCTGTTAATAGGAGAGGATCCCGCGGCGCGCATGCGCCAGCTGCTGAAGGAGCGCGAGCCGTCGTATCTCAGAGCGGACGCCGTCGTCGATACTGATCGCAAGACGGAGCAACAGATCGCCGGTGAGGTGACGAGGCTTGCGCAAAGCAGGGCGGGATGGTAAAGATGCGCTTCCGTGTCGTTTGACGAGAGGTTGACGCGTGGCTGTTAAGAAGAGTGATGTGAAGCGAAAGAAGACCAAGGCGGGGAAGGGTGCGCTCGTCATCGTCGAGTCGCCGACCAAGGCGAAGACGATCGGCAAGTACCTCGGCTCGGGCTACACCGTGAAGGCCACGGTGGGGCACGTGCGCGACCTGCCGCAGCGCGAGCTGGGGGTGGACGTCGAGCACGGCTTCACGCCGAAGTACGTCACCATCAAGGAGAAGGCGAAGACTCTCGCCGAGATCAAGAAGGCGGCGAAGCAGTCGGAGCGCGTGCTCATCGCCACCGACCCCGACCGCGAGGGCGAGGCGATCGCCTGGCACGTCGCGGAGTCCCTGGGCAACGGCAACAACGTCCGCCGGGTGCTGTTCCACGAGATCACGAAGGACGCCGTCCGCCAGGCGCTCGCGAACCCGCTGGAGATCGACCAGCGCAAGGTGGACGCGCAACAGGCGCGGCGCGTGCTCGACCGGCTGGTGGGCTACAAGACGTCGCCGCTCCTGTGGAAGAGCATCAAGACGGGTCTCTCGGCGGGGCGGGTGCAGACCGTGGCCCTGCGCCTCATCTGCGAGCGCGAGGACGAGATCCGCGGCTTCGTGCCGCAGGAGTACTGGACCGTCGAAGCCGACCTGGAGAAGGACGGCCAGCCGTTCCAGGCGCGGCTCCACAAGCTCGACGGCCGCAAGCCGGAGATCAAGGACGCCGCCGCCGCCGAGGCCATCGTGGTGGACGCCCGCAAGCTGCCCTTCCGCGTCACGACGGTGGAGAAGGGGGAGCGCCGCCGCCCCGCGCCCCCACCGTTCCGCACGAGCACGCTGCAGCAGGAGGCCGCGAAGCAGCTGGGCTTCTCGGCGGCGATCACGATGCGGATCGCGCAGCAGCTGTACGAGGGCGTGGAGGTCGGGGCAGAGGGCCCGGTCGGGCTGATCACGTACATGCGCACCGACTCGGTGCGCGTCGCGGACTCGGCCGTGGACCAGGCGCGGGACTTCATCGCCAAGGAGTTCGGCAAGCGCTACCTGCCCGAGGCGCCCGTGCTCCACAAGAGCGGGAAGGGCAACACCCGGGTGCAGGACGCGCACGAGGCGATCCGCCCCACCGACGTACTGCGGCGCCCCGACGACCTGAAGAAGCACCTCGACACGAAGCAGCTCAAGCTGTACCAGCTGATCTGGCGGCGGTTCGTGGCGTCGCAGATGAACCCCGCAGTGTTCGAGACCACGAAGGTGGACTTCGACCTGGGCCGCTTCGTGTTCCGGGCCACCGGCTCGCGCGTCCTGTTCGACGGCTACCACGTGCTGTACCACGAGGCGCACGAGCCGGAGGAAGGGAAGACGCTCGAGGATCTGCCCCCGATACCGCCGCTGGTGGAGGGCGACGTGGTGACGGTGCGGCAGATCACGCCGACCCAGCATTTCACCGAGCCGCCGCCGCGCTACAGCGAGGCGAGCCTGGTGAAGGAGCTGGAGCGCCTCGGGATCGGGCGGCCCTCCACCTATGCGACCATCATCTCGACGCTGAAGAACCGCTGGTACGCGACGGCGAAGGACCGCCGCTTCCACCCCACGCCCCAGGGCGAGATCGTGTGGCGCGTCATGAAGCGGTGCTTCCCCGACGTGTTCGAGGTCGGGTTCACGGCGCAGATGGAGACCGAGCTGGACAAGGTGGAGGAGGGCGATCTCGGGTGGCAGCGCGTGCTGGAGGACTTCTGGGGGCCGTTCTCCAAGGCGCTCGCGGCAGTGGACATCGAGCGGCTGATCCACGCCGTGCACGACCTCTCCACGCTGCACGAGGAGCGGTGTCCCAACTGCGGCGGGCCGCTCATCGTGAAGAGCGGGCGGTTCGGGCCGTTCATCGCTTGCGCCAAATACCCCGAGTGCAAGTTCTCGAAGCCGATCCGGCGGGACAAAGTGCCCGACCGGCCGACCGACGAGGTCTGCCGCGAGTGCGGCGCGCCGATGGTCATCAAGACGGGGCGCTACGGGGAGTTCCTCGCCTGCACGCGCTACCCCAAGTGCAAGCACACGCGGCCGGTGCCGCTCGGCGTGAAGTGCCCGAAGTGCGACGAGGGGGACCTGGCCGAGCGCCGCACGCGCAAGGGGCGGAACTTCTTCGGATGCCTGCGCTACCCCGACTGCGACTACTCGGTGTGGAACCGCCCCGTGGCGATCGCCTGCCCGAGCTGCGGCTTCGTGGGGATGGAGGAGAAGCAGTCCAAGGCGACGGGGGTCACGGGGGTCACGCGGAAGTGCCTGAAGTGCGGACACGAAGTGACGGTCGCGGAGGGCGGCCCGGGGGAAACGTCGGCGGCCTGACGGCGGCGGTCGTGGGGGGCGGGCTGGCGGGCAGCGAGGCCGCCTGGGCGCTGGCCGAGCGCGGCGTGGCGGTCACGCTCCGCGAGATGCGCCCGGTCCGCATGACGGCGGCGCATCAGACTGATCGCCTCGCCGAGCTCGTCTGCAGCAATTCCTTCAAGTCGGTGGAGCTCACCAGCGCGCACGGCCTGCTCAAGGCCGAGATGCGGCGGCTCGGGAGCCTGGTGCTCGAGGCGGCGGACGCCGCGCGCGTGCCGGGCGGCGCCGCGCTCGCCGTGGATCGCGTCGCCTTCGCCGACCACGTGCAGCGGCGCGTGACCGCACACCCCAAGATCACGCTCACGCGGGACGAGGCGACTGCGCTGCCGTCGCCGGGCGTCGTCGCCACGGGGCCGCTCACGTCGGAGGCGCTCGCCGGGGCGATCGCCTGCCGGCTCGACGCGACCGCGCTCGCGTTCTTCGACGCGATCGCCCCCATCGTCTCGGACGACTCGCTCGACCACGACCGGTTGTTCCGCGCGTCGCGCTACGGAAAAGGCGGCGGCGACGACTACTGGAACGCGCCGCTCACGGCGGCGGAGTACGACGCGTTCGTGACCGCGCTCGGCGGCGCCGAGCAGCACCGCCCCCACCACGAGTTCGATCGCACGCCCGCCCAGTACTTCGAAGGCTGCCTCCCGATCGAGGAGCTGGCGGAGCGGGGGCGCGACACGCTGCGCTTCGGTCCCATGAAGCCCGTCGGCCTGGTCGACCCGCGCACGGGGCGGGAGCCGTACGCGGTGGTGCAGCTGCGGCAGGAGGACCGGGCGGGCCAGATGTGGAACCTCGTGGGCTTCCAGACGCGCCTGAAGATCCCCGAGCAGCAGCGCGTGCTGCGGCTCGTTCCCGGGCTCGAGCGGGCGGAGTTCCTGCGCTACGGCAGCATCCACCGGAACTCCTACATCAACTCGCCGCGCGCCCTGAGCGCCCACCTCGCCGCGCCGGACGACCCCCTGCTCCTGTTCGCGGGGCAGCTCACCGGGGTCGAGGGCTACACGGAGTCCGCGGCGACGGGGATCCTCGCGGGCGTGAACCTGGCCCGGCTGCTGGAAGGGGAGGCGCCGCTCGTCGCGGGCGTGAACCTGGCCCGGCTGCTGGAAGGGGAGGCGCCGCTCGTCCCTCCGCCCACGACGATGCTGGGCGCGCTGTATCGCTACGTGCACACCGCGGATCCGGCGCACTTCCAGCCGATGAACGCCAACTTCGGACTGCTCGAGCCGCTCGAACAGCCGGTGCGGGACAAGGCGAGGAAGAAGGAGCTGCTGGTGGAGCGAGCGCTCGCCGCCATGGACGCCTTCGCCGCGCGCCTGGGCGTGCCGGCCCCCGTATGAGCGCGAGCGCGGCGCCGCCCGTCGAGATCGGGGAGTTCCGGGCCTTCCTGGCCAAGGAGCGGAACGACTCGCCGCACACGGTGAAGGCGTATGCGCGCGACGTGACGGAGTTCGCGGCGTTCTGCGGTCGGTACTACGGCGGCCCGTGGAGCTGGGCCGGCGTGGACCGGCTCGCGATCCGCGGCTTCCTCGGGAGTCTCGAGGCGCGGGGGCTGGCGCGCCGCTCGGTCGCGCGGGTGCTGTCGGCGCTGCGCACCTTCTACCGCTTCCTGAACCTCACCAAGGGGGTGCAGGTCAATCCCGCGAAGAGCGCGCGCACCCCGAAGCTGGAGCGCCGGCTGCCCGCCTACCTCGACCGCGCGGAGATCGAGCAGCTGTTCGTCACGGCGCACGACCGGGCGGGCGCGGGCGGGTTCGCGGAAATCCGCGACCTGGCGATGCTCGAGCTGTTCTACTCCACGGGGATGCGGCTCTCGGAGCTCGCGGCGCTGAGCGACCGCGACGTGGACCTGGTCGTGGACCAGGTCAAGCTGCGCGGCAAGGGGAAGAAGGAGCGCATCGTGCCCCTGGGCAGCCACGCGGCGCGGGCGGTGCGGCGCTACTACCGCCAGCGCGACGCGGTGCTCGCCGCGTTGGACGGGGAGGGCGAGGGAGGGGAGGCGGTGTTCGTGAGTCGGCGCGGTCGGCGGCTGAGCCCGCGGGCCATCCAGCTGTCGATGAAGCGGCTGCTCGCGTCCCTCGCCCGCGGCCGCGACCTGCACGTGCACGCGCTGCGCCATTCGTTCGCCACGCACCTGCTCGACGCCGGGGCGGACCTGCGGGCGGTGCAGGAGCTCCTGGGGCACGCCTCGCTCAGCACGACGCAGGTGTATACTCATACGTCGGTGGAGCGTCTCAAGAAGGTCTACCACCAGGCCCATCCGCGGGCCTGAGCGAAAGGGACATGGGCACGGCGCGCTGGGATCGGATTCACGCCACCACCATCCTGTGCGTGCGGCGGGACGGCCACGTCGCCATCGGCGGCGACGGGCAGGTCACGATCGGCGACACGGTGATGAAGGCGAACGCCAACAAGGTGCGGACGCTGAAGGGCGGCAAGATTCTCGCCGGCTTCGCGGGCGCGGCGGCGGACGCCTTCACGCTGTTCGAGAAATTCGAAGAGAAGCTCGAGCGCTACCCCGGCAACCTGCCGCGGGCGGCCGTGGAGCTCGCCAAGGACTGGCGGTCCGACCGCGTGCTGCGGCGGCTCGAGGCCCTGCTCGTCGTTTCGGACAAGGAGCACGGCTACGTGATCTCCGGCTCGGGCGAGCTGATCGAGCCGGACGACGGCGTGCTCGCGATCGGCTCGGGGGGCAGCTACGCGCTGGCGTCCGCCCGCGCGCTGCTGCGCTCGTCCGACCTGGCGGCGAAGGAGATCGTGCAGCGCTCGCTCGAGATCGCCGCCGAGATCTGCGTCTACACCAACGCCCACATCAGCATTCTGGAGCTGTGATGGCGGAACCGACCCGCACCCCGGAACAGCCCGTCGCGCCCCACGAGCCGGTCCAGGAGGAGCCGCTCCCCTGGCTCGAGGAGCTGCCGCCGCGCAAGATCGTGGCGGAGCTCGACCGCTACATCGTGGGACAGGAAGTCGCGAAGAAGGCCGTCGCCATCGCGGTGCGCAACCGCTGGCGCCGCACCCAGGCGCCGGACGACATCCGGGACGAGATCCTTCCCAACAACATCATCATGATCGGCCCCACGGGCGTGGGGAAGACCGAGATCGCGCGGCGCCTGGCCCGCCTGGCGGGCGCCCCCTTCCTCAAGGTCGAAGCCTCCAAGTTCACCGAGGTGGGCTACGTGGGGCGCGACGTGGAGTCGATGGTGCGCGAGCTCGTGGACGTGGCCATCAACATGGTGCGGGGCGAGCGCGAGGACGACGTGTATCCCGCGGCCGAGGCGCGCGCCGAGGAGCGGCTGCTCGACATCCTGCTGCCGCCCGTCCCCGCGGCCCCCACGTCCCCCCCTCCCCATCTCGCCGGGGGCGAAGGGCGTGGCGGCGTGGGGGAGAAGGGCGAGCGCCCCCTGTTCGTGGTCTCGTCCAAGGGCGACGTCACGCCCAAGGCGCCGGAGGCCGAGCAGTCGGCGCAGGACCGCTGGCGGCGCACGCGCGAGAAGCTGCGCCAGCAGCTGCAGAAGGGCGAGCTCGAGGAGCGCGAAGTGGAGGTCGAGGTCCAGCAGCAGGGCTTCCCGGGGCTCGAGATGATGCAGCCGCCCCCCGGCATGGAGGGCCCCGACTTCAACTTCGTGGAGATGCTGCAGGAGATGATGCCCAAGAAGAAGAAGCGGCGCACCGTGCACCTGCACGAGGCGCGGCGCATCCTCATCGACGAGGAGCTGAAGAAGCTCGTGGACATGGACGACGTGGTGAACGAAGCGCTGGACCGCGTCGAGAACCACGGCATCATCTTCATCGACGAGCTCGACAAGATCGCGGGGGAGCGCGGCACCGTCGGCCCCGACGTGTCGCGGGAGGGGGTGCAGCGCGACCTCCTCCCGATCGTCGAGGGCTCGACCGTCCAGACCCGCTACGGCTACGTGCGCACCGACCACGTCCTGTTCATCGCGGCCGGCGCGTTCCACATCTCCAAGCCGTCCGACCTCATCCCCGAGCTGCAGGGCCGGTTCCCGATCCGCGTCGAGCTGGAGCCGCTCACCGAGCAGGACTTCGTGCGCATCCTCACCGAGCCCGAGAACGCGCTCACGCGGCAATACGCCGCGCTGTGCGCGTCGGAGGGGGCCACGCTCGAGTTCACGCCGGACGGGATCAAGGAGATCGCCCGCATCGCGGCGAAGGCGAACGAGCAGATGGAGAACATCGGCGCGCGCCGGCTCCACACCGTGATGACGACGCTGCTGGAGGAGCTCTTGTTCGAGCTCCCCGACTACCCCACCAAGCACGTCGTCTTCGACGCCGCGGGCGTGCGCCAGCGGCTCGCCACGATCGTCGAGAACGAGGACCTGCGGCGCTACATTCTCTAGACCGAGCCATGGCCAAACGGGACTTTCTCGCGATCGCCGACTTCACCCGGGACGAGATTCAGGACCTCTTCGAGCTCGCGGAGCGCATGAAGCAGGGGGCGTACCGCGAGGAGCCGCTCGCGGGGAAGACGCTCGCCATGATCTTCGCCAAGTCGAGCACCCGCACGCGCGTGTCGTTCGAGGTGGGCGCCTACCAGCTGGGCGGCCAGGCCCTGTTTCTCTCGTCGCGCGACATCCAGCTGGGCCGGGGCGAGCCGATCGCGGACACCGCCCGCGTGCTGTCGCGCTACGTCGACGGTATCATGATCCGCACCTTCGACCACACCGAGGTGCTGGAGCTCGCCCGCCACGCGACGATCCCAGTGATCAACGGGCTCACCGACCTGTCCCACCCATGTCAAGTCCTGGCGGACGTGTTCACGATGCGCGAGGCCTTCGGCGGCTGGGAGGGCAAGCGGGTCGCGTGGGTGGGCGACGGCAACAACATGGCGAACAGCTGGATCGAGGCGGCCCAGGTGCTCGGCTTCGAGCTGCGGCTCGCCTGCCCGGAGGGCTTCGAGCCGAACCGCGCGATGTTCGACCGGGCGAAGGCGGCGGGCGCGTGCGTCGAGATCACCGAAGTGCCCGAGGAGGCGGTGGAGGGGGCGCACGCGGTGAACACGGACGTGTGGGCGTCGATGGGGCAGGAGCAGGAAGCGGAGGTGCGCCGCCGCGCCTTCAAGGGGTACACCGTGGACGCCGAGCTGATGAAGCTCGCGGACCCCAAGGCCATCTTCCTCCATTGTCTCCCCGCGCACCGCGGCGAGGAGGTCACGACCGACGTCATCGAGGGGCCGCAGTCGCGCGTCTGGGACGAGGCGGAGAACCGGCTGCACGTCCAGAAGGCGCTGCTCGCCGTCCTGATGGGCTAGGGCGATGGTCGCCGCGAAGATCAAGCGGACGCCGCTCCACGCGATCCACGCGCGGCTGGGCGCGAAGCTCGTGCCGTTCGGCGGCTACGAGATGCCGGTGAGCTATGCGGCGGGGATCACGGCGGAGCACAAGGCGGTGCGCGAGGCGGTCGGCGTGTTCGACGTCTCGCACATGGGAGAGTTCGAGGTCACGGGGCCGGATCGCAACGCCTTCGTGCAGCGGATCACCTGCAACGACGTCGGCGCGCTGCGGCCGGGGCAGGCCCAGTACACGGCCCTGCTCACGGAGCGGGGGACGTTTCTCGACGACTGCGTGGTGTACCGCTTCGACGATCGGGTGATGATCGTCGTGAACGCGGCCAACATCGCAAAGGACTGGGAGCACGTGGTCGCGCACAAGCGCGGCGCCAACGTGCGGCTCAAGAACGTCTCCGACGAGACGGGGCTGCTCGCCGTGCAGGGGCCCGCGGCCGAGGCCCTGATCGCGCCGCTCACCTCGCTGGGCGTGGCGATGATCCCCTACTACCACTTCGCCCCGGGCAAGGTGGCGGGAGTCGAGTGCTTCCTCTCCCGCACCGGCTACACGGGCGAGGACGGCTTCGAGCTGTACTGCCGCGGCGCCGACCTGGAGCGGCTGTGGGACGCGCTCGTGGGTCCCGGTCGCGGCGCGCCGTGCGGCCTGGGCGCCCGCGACACGCTGCGGCTCGAGGCGGGCTACCCGCTGTACGGCAGCGACATCGACGACACGGTCACCCCCTTCGAGGCGGGCCTCGGCTGGATCGTGAAGCTCGAGAAGGGCGCGGACTTCGTGGGGCTCGCCGCCTTGAAGCGGCAGCGGCTGGAGGGCGTCGAGCGCCGGCTCGTCGGGTTCCGCGTCCGCGAGCCGAAGAGCGTGGCCCGTCCCGGGTACGGGGTGTATCTCGACGGCCGTCAGGTTGACGTGGTGCGCAGCGGCACCGTTACCCCCACCACCAACGCCGCGATCGGCATGACCTACCTGCCGCGGCAGCTGGCGCAGCCCGGCGCCTCGTTCGAGATCGACGTCCGGGGCAAGCGCGTGGCGGCGGAGGTGGTGAAGCTGCCGTTCGTGCCCCACAGAACTAGGCGGTAGAGGGCGGTAGAGGGCGGTAAGAGGCGGCAAAGGGGCGGCAATGAGCGACAATGGGATCAGGATCGGCATTCTCACGATCAGCGACCTGGGGGCCATAGGCCAGCGGGCCGACACCTCGGGCGACGCGATCCTCGACTGGGCCGCCGGGCGCGGGTACGACGTCGTAGTGCGCAGCGTGGTGCCGGACGAGCCGGACCGGATCGCGGGGAAGCTCGTGCGCTGGGCCGATTCGGGCGAGATGGACGCGATCCTGACGACCGGGGGCACCGGGCTCACCGCGCGGGA
>WNGR01000553.1_pt1 | contig 41362 bp, 33 predicted proteins | sample 5407581 | NCBI WGS metagenome assembly WNGR01 (sample SAMN13153383, study PRJNA577476) | soil metagenome | isolation source: 80 cm soil or saprolite under Garry oak tree replicate 2 | place: USA:California | collected 2016-06-15 | reverse complement strand
AGGCGGCCCGGGCCAGCTGGTAGAGGGGCGTATCCTCCGGCTGCTGGCTCATCTCCGTTTCATACAGCGCCTTGGCTTCAGCAAAACGCTCCTCGCGATAGAGCACTTCCGCCAGGGCGAAGCGCGCCGCCGCGGTCGGCGTCGGAATGACCGGGAATTTTTCCAGAACGGTGCGATAGGCATCCTTGGCCTTGGCCCACTCGTTGGCCCGATAGGCCACGTCACCCTGACGGTTCCAGGCCCCCATCGCCAGGCGGGGAAGGATTGTCCGATAGCGCTCCGCCAGCGCTGAAAGCGCCGCCTGATCGGCGTGATCGCGGGGAGAGACCTGATCGAGAACGGCGGTAATCGCCGCTTCGGCCCACTCCTCCTGATCACCGTACGTCGTGGCGACCTCGACCAGCGCGCCGATTGCCCCCGGACCGCCTTCAAGTTTTGCCAGCAGCACGGCGCGACGCAGGGCAGCCTCTGCCTTGAGCGGCCTGGAGGCATCCTTCAGACGCGCCGCCTGTTCAGTCAGCCCGACAGCGGTCAGCTGATCGGCGGCGCCGCCCCCGAATTCGGCCATAAGCCGCGCCGAATCTATCAGATAACGGGCTTCGGCATCGGCGCCCTTCGTTTCCGCCACGCTTTTCATGGCCTGTTGCGCCTCTCGGAGTATCTCCTGCCGCCGCTGCTGCAAGACGACATCGCTGCAGCGCTGCGCACTCAGGACCCTGATCCTGGCAATTTCCGCCAAAGCCGCTTCCCGGGGGAGAGTGCTGTAACGGCGCGCCACCGCCCCGTACTGTCCCCCGGCCCGGGCGGTTTCACCCGCCTGTTCCATCAGGCCGGCCAGCGCCAGCCCGGCCAGCGCCCCCTCTAACGTCGGCGCCTCCTCACGCGCCAGAACACGGGCGCAAGCCAGGCGGGCATGGGCCGGGTCCGGCGGCTGACGCTCCAGAATAATTTGTGCCAGCGTCCATTGTTCGGCGACGGTCGGGCTATCCGGAATTTCCCCGGATGCGGGGAGATACATCACCTGTCCGCCGCCGGCCAGACCGGCGACGAAATAAAAGCGGTCCCCCGCCGGAAGCGGCGCCACCGCCATCAATGCGGCGGAGGTCAGAGGAGAGGCAAACGGGAAGCCGTCATCGCCGCCCCTGTCGAGCTGCATGCGGTAGATCTGCCCCGATTCCTGGCCGGTAGCACTGTTTCCACCGGCTGGGGACTGGCGGGTAAAAAGGATCGTAACCCGGGACTCCCAGGCCGGATAGAGGTCGCGGCCGGCGCCGTTCGTCAGCTGAGTGAGCCCCCCACCCTGTTCGTTCCAGAGCCAGAGATCACCCTCCGGATCGGCTTTACGCGACACGAACAGCCACCTGTTCCCGTCCGGCGAAGGGGCCGCAAATGCGGCATCGATTCCGATCGGCAGCGGTTCGCTCCGGTTGTCGGCGAGATGAATCCGCACCAGTTCGCGAACCCCTGATCCCGGCTGCTGCCGCTGATACACCAGCGCCGACCCGTTGGCCGTAAACACCGGCGCATCGTCGGCAGATTCCCGGCCGGTCAAACGCTTGGGTGCTGCATCCGATTTTACCAGGTTAATAAGCCAGATATCACCCTTAACATCATCCACTGCATCAACAAAAGCGACGAGCGTTCCGTCCGCATTTAAAGCCGGGGCGGCCAGCCGGACCGGGCTTGTATGGAGCAGGCGCGGCAGTTCCGGAACGGCGCCAAAGGAGTGCAGCCAGAGCTCATCACCCTTGTCTCCCCGTTCGACGGTGACCATCCGCGTGCCGTTGGCGGCGCGGGCAACGTACAGAACCTGGCGGGAGCTGAAGATGGCCGGTTGAGGAGAGAGTTCCGGCCGGGAACGTGGAGCCGGCCGGGGCGCGGCGGGCGCCAGCAGCTCATCGCCGAGCGGCAGCGCCTGAGCCACGACCGTACAGATCAACAGAAGTAACGCAGCTAAAGCAACTCTGATGCACCTGCCAAAAAGAACATCCCCCCTCCCTTCATGGGAGGGGGCTAGGGGGAGGGTCAGGGGGAGGGAGAAACGGCAACGTGTCGATTTCATGGCAATCTCCCCCCCACCCTAACCCTCCCCCACCAGGGGGGAGGGGATTTTTTATGTTGCACATTTGGTTTCATAGAGTCTGCCACTTGCCGTCAGCCTCCTGCACCTTGGAACCGGGGGCGCTGTTCTGGCGGTTTATCTTGGCAAATACCTTGCGGATGGCCGGCAGATCCTTGGCCGTGAAGTTTTCATTGGTCTGCACCACCCGCATCATCAAAACTTCCCGCGCCTGGTTGACCTCCTTCACCACCTGCTGGAACTCCGCGTCGCTGTAGTTGGCGGCAAACGACTTCAGCTCTTCGGACGCAACCTTCGGGGTTTCGCGGGTGAAGGGCGTCAACAGCCCCTCCTGGTTCTCGCCGACCCAGCCGAACCGCTTGAAGATCTCGATATCATCGACATGAAAGGCGATCGTCTCCATCGCCCGGGTGGCATCGGCCTGCTCCGGGGTATGGCGGGGAGGCGCATCTATTTTTCCGGTCGGAGAGACTCCCCGTACAGATGCGACCAGCAGCATGTCCTCACTCAGGCTGTTGTAGGTGCCCAGCACCTGATTCTCAAGAGACGTCCGCTCGCTGACGACATTCACGTCGACCTTGGCAAGCGTGCATCCCGAGATGCAGAGAGCCAGAGTGAGGACCGGCAGGATATTCGATCTTTTATTGTGCATACGTCCTCCGTTTCAATGACAGTTCCCCTTTTGGGCCGATAACCAGAATATCGGCCCGCACCAGATCGAGAACTCCCCGCAGTGCGGCGATTACCCCCCGGTTTTTTACCAGTTCCTGACGAAGCGGCAGCTCGGAAATGCGCAGGCGGTCAACCTTCGGCAGATCAACCGCCACCCCTTTGATCCTGGCCTCCCCTTCCATGCTGAAGGCGCCATCGACCGCTGTTGCCCGCAATCCCTTGAGGCTGCCCAGCCGCAGCGTTTTGCGCTGGGCAACCAGCTGTTCATTCCGTTCGTACGGGTCGAGGCTGAAGAGTGCCCGTTCAATCGTATTGGCGCCGATCTTGCGGATATTCAGCGCCAGACGGAGCTGTTCCAACAGTTCGCGCTGTTCCGGCGTCACCGGTGCAGACAGGTTCAACTCACCGGTGATTTCGGCATCCTGATCTACTCCCCGCTTTCCGGCCTCTTTCGGCAGCAGCTGGGTTATATCCAGATTTGAAAACGAACTGGCCGCAACGATGGATGGAACCTCCGGATGGAGGTCGAACAGACCGCTGGCGAGAATAGTCCCCCCGAGCAGATCGGCCTGAAAAAAGCTGAGCCCGAACTTTTCCCGGGTAAAGAGCAGGTCGCCCTCAAGCGCGGTCAACACGAGCGGCACTCCGGAGGCTTTGGTCGTTACGCGCCGGATCGAGAAAGAACGGGCACCGCGGAGGTCACCGCGCAGATCGTCGTGGATCCGGCCGACAATCTCCGCCGCACCGGGATTCGCCGTCACCACTGCCGCCGGCCGGACAAGGGCGGCCGAGAGCGGTGTCCAGCTTTCCCCCTGCGACGCGGCCAGGGAATAGCTCCGATTGATCGAAATATCGGAGCGCATCCCTTCGATCACGGTACCGTTGGCGAGATTAACGCCAAAGTCCCTTGTTTTCACGGAGCAGCGCAGCGCCAGCTCACGGCCGGCGACGAGATCGGCCCGAACACCGCTGCTGATGGTCCCGGCCAGTTCCAACCCGGGGAGAAGCTGCTTCGATTCGCGGGAGAACGCTCCTTCGACATTGGCGAACAGGGTGGCGTCCAGGCGTTTGACCAGCGTCGCCGTGCTGAACGGCTGTTTTTCCTCAAGCAGCGCATCGATGCGGCTCACGCTCAGTTCGGCTTCGTGCGAGAGCGAGAGCGGATCGATCCGCAACTCTTCATGCAGGCGCAATTCCCTCCAGCCGGTGAGTTCGCCGTTGAAGGAAAACGAGCCATGCTGGGCCGGAAGTTTCCCGGCTGCACCCGGAAGGCCGTTCAGGGCGGAAAAGATCACCCCACCCTCAAGCCGGACGGATTCCCCTTTTTTCGCGGCAACAACCCGCATATCCGGACCGGTTCGCAGACCGGAGACGGTGATAGTTCCTTTGGCCGAAGGAACCGTTGCAGAAATATTATCAAGTTTCAGCCCTAAATCAAGCGCGTCAAACAGCTCCAGTCCGGCTTTGGCGCTTCGCAGCGGGTGCTTGTCAACAGCCGGAGCCCTGTCCGGCAGCGGTGCGGCCAGATTCCAGACCGCGGAGGCAACCCCGTCCGCTTTCAAGCCGGCCGGCAGGAAGGGAGCGGCAAACTGCATGGCGCGGCGCAGGTCAAGCCTGGCAGATCCACTGGTGGCGGCGCGCTGTGGTGAGGATCCCGAAAGGGCCGCCTCCGCGGAAAGCTGCAAGAAATCCCCCGCCGAAACTACCGCCGCGGCTCGCTGCAGCGTCGGCTTTCCCCCTTTGCCGGCCGGGAGACGAAGGCCGGCGGCTGTCAGGGAAGCGGACAGCGGGACCGGAGACGCTTTTTTACCGGATTGTACAGCTTGAAGCGAGGCGACGGTAAAGACAAACTCCGGCAAAGAGGCCTCGAGTTCGCCATTCTCCCCGGCCCGGGCCAGAAAACGGAGCCGTTCGTGGGCTTTTTCAATGGTCAGCCCGGTTCCGAGGGAAGCACTGTCAAAATCAATCGTTTGTGTCAGAACTACGGTAGCGGCGACTTTGCGCGGTGAGGAGCTCTTCAGGTTGAGATCGGTGACCGCGAGCCCGGCTTTACCGTGCGCACCCTGAACGGCCAGCGGCCGGGTACCTGACAGAACGGCCTTCCTGATGTTCCAGAGCAGGTCTGCGGTAAGTCCGGTAGGCAGATTAGCGGTCAGCGGAATTTCCGCTTTTTCGAGGAGCAGTTCGACATCCTCTGCTGTCAGCCCTCCCCCTTTACGTGCCAGTCGAATGTGCGGAATTTTGATGCCGAAGCCGGCAAGAGCAAGAGCGCCCATGTTTTTGGGACCGCTCAGATGGAGCGTCAGGGAATGGAGGGACGCTTCTCCCGCAAGGTCGCTGACGGGAGCATCGGGCGGGAGAAACGGCGCTGCCAGGAGAAGCGCCCGGGCCAGGTCGAGCTTCAACGGACCGAATTTGACATCAAGAGTGCGCTCCGGAACGGACGGACGAAGCACCGAAGCGCTCCACGAGGCATCGATCAATCCCGGCACCGCCAGACTCCCGTCCGGGAAATCGACCAGTTGACGGGCATGATCGGTGAGTATCCGCTGCTGCAGCTTCAGGTCAAGCGGCCCGACCCGTTTTGCTTTCAGCGGACCGCCGCTCGCGGCGATTCCGGCACCGTCAATTGTCAGCGCGGCACGCAGGTCGCGATGCGCATCCGTTTTTGCCCGTAGCCTGAGATCGACATTTCCGGTCAGTTTCGGAACCGTGGGGGGGATAAACGGCCTTGCAACCGCCAATATTCCGGGGAGGTCCAGCTTCCAGCTGGCGGTAAAACCGTCAGCCTGTCCGAGCCCGCCGGAGAGCCTCAAGCTGGTGCCCGGTGCTGCCGCATCAACGGCAAAGAGCGCCGGAGCGAGGCGAATCCGCCGCTCTTTGGTCACGAGGTCGCTCACCTTTGCGTTGAGTCTGACTTCCCCCATCTCGCGGCCATCCACCGCCACCCGGCCGTCCAGCTCAGCCGTGATCGGCTTGGCAGCCAGCGACGGCATGGCAAGGCGGAACGAAAAATCCTTCAACTCCAACTGTCTGCCCGGCGCCGGAACCCGGTATGCGAGCTGCAGCGGCGCCACCTCGATCATGACGCGGACATCGACCGGAAGCGGGAAGTCGAGATCCTGAATCCGCTGGATCGATTCAGCCAGCAGGGTGAGCGGATCTTTGGCCGGCGGGGGGAGCGGTTTTGGCGGGCCGGGAGCAAGCTCAACCCGGACGTTGCGGACCCGGACCGCGAGGTCTATCCCGAAGCGGCCGTCGCTTCCGCGACCGAGGGAAGGGACGATCACGATCCGATCGATATCGGTTTTCAGCAGCGGCGCGGGGCCGGCGCCGAGTTTCAGGTCGGAGAGCGCCAGGCCCTCCTTCCAGGTCATGGCAAGGCTCGACCAGGACACCTGACGTTTCATCGAGGAGGAGAGGGATTTCTGAACGCGAGTCTGCACCGCATGGCTGCTGACGAGAGACGGAAGAAAGGCAAGAGTGATTAGTAAAAATGTCAGTAAGCAGACACTAGCCAGTGCCGCGATTTTGAGGACGCGTTTGATATGTATTTTGCGCTTGGAAGTAGTCATAGGTTGCTATTTCCGAAAGAGGGTCACCAGCAACAATGGTATTCTCCTACAATATTATTTTGTAGTGGTGGTGCCTTGCGCCCGCCCTATTTTTATTTTTTTTAATTTGTCCATTATAATATCCTCACTCACTAACTGGCTCTATCAAACGTGCAGCCACGCCAATACGCTTTTCGCTTTTATCAAAATCCCTTTGAACTTAGGAGAACGTCATAAGGCTGACCGGCGGTTTTTGGCCGGTATTGGCTCTAGTTGGACACGGTTCTTTTACTCATTTTTACCGTTTAGGCTTCACTATGGCCGCCATTATTCCCGCAATCAAATTGACCATAATTGCTAAGACAATGAAGCCCCATTTGAGATCACCCCGGTTTACTTGAATTGGAGTAAATTCAGGATGAGGCGCAACTCCGAGTTCATCGCATCGCTTGAGATATTCTTTATATTCTTTGGACATTTTGGGACTCCACAATGCTACGGATTTGCGCTATTTGTTTGTTCAGCGCGTTAAGTTGCCAGCCATAGCACGACAAATGATACATTTGGTAAATGGTCTGTCCGTTTTGCTCTCGTAACACTGCAAGGTCGCCATACGTCTTCAATGGGGCACGTGGTATCCACGGAAATACTTTTGTTTGCCGCAAAAGATTTGTCACCCTAGAAGACATAAAAACATGCTTTGCTGCACCACAATCAATAATATTGGCCAATGCGTCCAAGTGAACCAATGACAAGTCCCCAACCTTTAAGGAACTGATACCAGTAGTCGGGAGATCAAGTAATTCAACGAAGGATACAAGATCAGCTTGTTCCGGGCTGAAACCAATTTCGGCAAATTTTTCATGGTATTTCTTACCGCTTCCCTGATAATGAGGAAATCTGAAGGGATGATGAACTCCTTGGGCTCGCCAAAATTCCACTCCAGAATCAAGATAGTCAAATATCTCTGGTAGTTCATTTTCTATGTCCGGAGCATAATTGGCGTCTAAGCCAATAAAAAGAAATTGCGCCCTGGCAGGATTGGTGCCTTGCCATGGTTTCTTTTTAAAGAGTATCACCAGTTTCTCTGAAGGATGCAGTGTGTAAGACATAGACTCTCGCGGTATTTTTTTTATTTGTTCAACGGCCCGGCAGTTGATCCGCAAGCCCCGCTTTTTCGGGCAGGCGGCGTCTAACTGTCTTGTTGGCTCGCCCATATATCCACTCCGCCATAACACTCCTCCGTCAACTTACTTCTCCGGCAGAGAACCCGGCACCAACTAACTGTCGGTGTTTATAGGTTTAAAATGTTATTCGCCTTTCTTAGCAGGGACTTTCCTAGGTTCGCCACCTCTGTCATCAATTGGAATGCTTACCTCAACACAGCATAAATAATAACTATAAGCATTAATGTTAATAATATTTCTACGCGCTTATAATTAGATCGTTGTTCTTTTAACATAGTTTCGGTAAGTGCAATGAGTACGATTAAGTCCTGTCGTGTATATACAGTAGCTACTCTCGCATATTCCTCACTACATTCCGGGATACTCGGTTTACCCGTGACAAGTCCTGATTCGTCTTGGTTGACGAGATACAACAAATGCTCAGCGCGTTTTCTTGCCGCATCATCGATCAACCTGTCCCATGTCGTACTACTCATAAGGGTCTCCTTTAACCAGTATCATTTTTCATCTGCGAGTGTTATTTCTTTTCAGGCCAACAGTGTGGAAGTTGACCGGGTGGCTTTTCGGTCTGGGCCAACTTCCTAGTTGGACATGAGAATCAAATCTTTGCCTACCCAGTCAGGGATATCCTTTTTGTAGTATTCAGCCCACTGCCGTGCATGCTCGTCTCTTGCTCGTAGTTTTTCTTCAACTTTTGCTACGGCTTGGTCCGGCGTAAGCACATTAATGCCGATGGCTGCAAATTGAGCTCGGTTCCCCAATATGCCTCCAGGCTGTGACTTTGAGTCTCCATCCTTAGTAATTAGTGGCCGTAAATACTTTCCGGCGTTGAAGACAATATCGATATCATTACGTTGATTCTGTGTTGAAACACCAGCGGGACAGAGAATTGATGCTATCTTACGAAGCTGCTCATGTTCTTCAGGGGTCGATATCTCCGATGAAGTGTAGATAAATTTGTACGCCTTCCTTGTGCGATCTGCGGAGCCGCCTAAAACCATCTCCTTTTGTGCCGTATTAGCAGTGATTAGTTCAATGATCTCATCAGCTGCCCAAGCTTCAAGCTGGTTCATGGCAACAATCTTTTGGCGCGCATTTACGCAGTTCGTATCTACTAGGAAACCAACCGCTATTAGGCATCTATTAGGCGTCATGTGTTTCTCCAGTGTGTTCAACATAAGCCTGACCGGCGGTTCTTGGCCGGTCTTGGCGCTAGTTGGACATTGTCCCTTTCGCTCTATTCATGTTTTTTTAGCTAGTAAATAGAAGACTTAGTTAACTTACGCTTACAACGTATTCAGGGCTATATTTTGTTAAAAAACGTTCAATTACTGACGCTCGCCGCACACCATTCTGGGCTATCTCTAGGATCTGCTTGAAATTGATTTCGAATTGTTGGTGTTTCATCATTGTTCTCAGGATGGATCTTTCTGTCGAGTTAACAGTTCACCGCTATCATGAATAAAAACGCTTTGACACTTTGAACAGGTTATCTTCAGTATGCCTCTATGAATTGGTGCCATCGGCGGGTTAAAATTCCGTCTTATCCTTAATAGCCCAGTCACAAAATAAATTTACACAGCCAACTCCAGAGTAATTTTTTCGTACTTCAGGTGCGGCGCCTTGTTCCGTCCGCTTTGCGACGTTTCAACCATACCAAGATTAATCAACGCCTTAACATCATCCGAAACATTCTTGATATTTCTGCCTGAAATGGCAGCCAGACTGCTTATGGAGTCGGGATGCTTCTCACGGATCAGCTTCATAATAGTATAGCGTTGCGGAGTCATGGCCTTGCGGAACGCTTCGAAATCAGTGAAATAAATACCTTCCGGCTGTGCTTTAACCTGCTCACCCTGCTGAACGGCCTTAAAGGTATCCGCAAAATCCTTGAGCCCGTCGCGAAGCGACTTTATTCGCATTGTAACGTTTTGAGCGCCCATAGCGCCTCCTGACAATCGTTTCTCCGACTCTACACAAAAACCATTAAAATCATTTTTCACGCAACGGCGCAGCGACGCAACGAAAACCTTAAAAAAACTTCTAAACCGTTTGCTACACGTTCGAAACCATTCTTCAACAGAGCTTTCGAAAAAATTTATCAACAAGCCGAGATTGTATCCGGTAAAACGAAGATAGGTTAACCAACTGTTTTGTTGCATTTGATTTTCGTTGCGTCGTCGCGTGAGAACGTTTTTTGGTTATCTGAGTAGAATCAATCTACCGCAACTCACCTTTAACGAGTCCCCTCCCCCAGCGGGGGAGGGGACAGGGTGGGGGAAGAATGCAGCATAGTCAACTGATCCCCCCTCCCAACCTCCCCCCGCTGGGTGGAGGGGTTACTAACCTAGCGGGAGATCGGTACTAATCAAATTTGGTTATAAATACTTTTCGGCTAAAATACTCCTCTTCCACCAATCATCGCAACGTCAATCATCATCCAGCATGCGGTGTTTCGGCTTCTCCACATCCTCGAATTCACCCTTCTTGACCGCCCAGATGAAAATCAGCCAGCACCCGGTCCCCAGACAGAGCGACAGTATTATCAGAATAATCAGGCTCTCATCCATGGTGTTTGAACCTCATCAGGCGCAGCGAGTTAAGGGAAACCAGTAGCGAGCTGGCGGTCATGGCGACGGCGGCGTACACGGGGGTCAGAAGGCCGGAGGCCGCCAGCGGAATGCCGATGATATTATACACGAAAGCCCAGGCAAGGTTCTGTTTGATAATTACCATGGTGACGCGACTGATGCGGTACGCCGTTGCGATGCGTGACAGATCGCCGCCGGTAATGATCAGATCCGCGTTTTCAAGAGCGATGTCGCTTGCCCCGGAGAGCGAGCAGCTGACCGTGGCGGCCGCCAGGGCCGGCGCATCGTTGACTCCGTCGCCGACCATCAGCACCTGCCGCCCCCGCTGCTGAAGACCGGTGACATACCCAAGTTTCTGATCCGGCGTCATGCCGCCAAAGGCCGAAGATACGCCGATTTCCGCGGCGATGCGGTCCACCGTGGCCTGATGGTCACCGCTGACCAGACAGATGTCCATCCGCTCGGCGGCAAGCCCGGAGATGACACTCCCGGCGCCTTCGCGCAGCTGGTCCGAGAGCAGAAAGCGTCCCGCCAGACGCCCGTTCAATGCGATCAGAACGGCGGTAGCGGAACCGCCAAAAGCCTGGCCTTGATCCGAAGCAATTCCCTTCTCCAGCAGGAATGACCCGCTTCCGCACAGCACCAGCTCCCCGTTCGGCGCCTCGCCAGATATACCCCGGCCGGGAATCGAGCGGAAATCCCGGCACGCCTCGGGCTGATACCCTTGTTCGGCGGCATGCCGGACGATGGCCCTCGCCAGCGGGTGAGATGCCTGTTCTTCGACCGTGGCGGCCGCCTGGAGGACGACCGGCACGGTGAAACCGGAATATGTTTCAAACCGGATGATGCCGGGCCCGCCGCAGGTTACCGTGCCGGTTTTGTCGAACAGCACCGTGTCCACCGCTGCCAGCCGTTCAATCACATCCCCACCCCGCAGGATGATGCCGAGCGAGGCCGAACGGCTGCAGGCCGCCAGCACCGCTGCCGGAACCGCCAGCCCCATGGCGCAGGGACAGGCGATCAGGACGACCGACAGGGCTGACATGATCGCCGCACCGGCGCTTTCCCCGAAGTAGAGGAGCCGTCCGGCGCAGACCAGCAGCGCCAGCAGGATCACCGCGGGGACGAACCAGCCGGAGACCCGGTCGGCCAGCTGCTGCAGCCTCGGTTTTCCCGCCTGCGCCATCTGCACCAGGGATGCGACCCGCATCAGGTAACTCCGGCCGGCCGGCCGGAGCGCCTGCACGGTCACCGGAGCCGCCACATTGACGCATCCGGAGCGGACATCATCGCCGCAGACATGCAGCACCGGTACGCTCTCGCCGGTGGCGAGCGACTGGTCAACCTCCGTCTCCCCCTCGACAATCAGGCAGTCGACCGGAAAACGTTCCCCCTGTCGGACCAGCAGCAGGTCTCCCGGCCGGACCTCCTCGATATCGACCGTGCGGCTCCCTTCGACTCCGCTCAGGGACCGGTTGGTGTCCAGGGACCGGTTGGTGAGCGGAGCCGAACCACCAATCAGCGTCGCCCGCTGCGGGGCGGCGGCATACAGGGAACTGATGCCGGACATCGCGCGGCGGCGCACCGACAGTTCCAGCAGCCGGCCGAGCAGGACGAACGTCACGATCATGGCCGCACTCTCGAAATAGGTCTCCCCACCGGCAAATGTTGCCCATAGGCTGTAGAACCAGGCCGAGAGCGCCCCCATGGCGATCAGCAGATCCATTCCGGGGGCGGCGGTTTTGAGCGAACGCCAGGCTCCGGCGAGAAACGGCCAACCGGAATAGAACACCACCGGGGTCGTCACCAGAAGCGATACATACTGGAGGAACTGCTTCATGGCTACACCCATCCCCTGGAAATAACCGGCGTACAGGGCATAGGAATAGGCCATCAGCTGCATGGTAAGAAACAGCGCCGTACCGAAGCGAAGCAGCAGATCATCCCGCTCGCGCCGGGCCTCCTTTTCCGATCGATCGGCCGAATAGGGACGCGGGGTGTAGCCGAGGCGGGCGATTACGGAAAACAGCTCCAGCGGCTGGGCCCGCTCCGGATCGAAACGGAGTGAGGCGATCCCGCCGCTGTAGGAAATGCTGACGTATTCGACTCCGGGTGTGCGGCCGAGCATCCGCTCCAGCAGCCAGACGCAGGATGGACAGGTGATGCCGCCGACAAGAATATCTATTCGGCAGAGGTCTCCATCGGAAACGATATGTTGCGACAGATCTCTTTCTGTATAGCTTGAACTAGTTGTTTCCGCTACCGTCGGAGTTGCGCGGCCGGAGCGTTGGTAAAAGTTCCCCAGTCCGGCATCACAGATCATCCGGTAGGCGCCCTGGCACCCCCGGCAGCAGAACAACTCCTGACTGCCGTCATCACCTCCGCTGCCGATCGCTTTCCAGCGGAAGCCGATGCCGCAGTGACCGCAGATATGCTCCGGAAGCATACTCATGGCGAGACCGGCATCGACGCAAAAGAGAGCAGCAACGCGGCAGCGATCAACAGACTCTGGACAAACCGGCGTTTACGGGTGATGCGGGGAAGAGGCATGAATCAAGCTCCTAAATTTGTTTAGTATGTTTACCAGAAAAATGGGCCAATCAGTGGTATAATCGGAGCCATTCCACGCACGTATCGTAAATTCAGCGAAAAGGAGAACAATCATGAGCAAAGGTCAGGACTCCAAGAAAGCAACCAAAAAAGATCCGGCAAAAACACCCAAGGAAAAAAAGGCCGACAAAAAGATCAAAAAGGATGAAAAAAAGAAATAGATAACGGCAGCAGATGAAAAAGAGGTTTCATATGCCTGCAATCGAGCGCCGCAGCGACCCCGAACCGCCGGGAGAGGCAAAGAGACGGAGTGCCTTCATGCGGCTCCTTGCGCAGTCGGTCACCATTCTGGGCGAGGGAGCGGTCATCGAGCGCCTGCGGCGCATGCCGGACATCACACTGAATGAACATGTAGTCAATTCGGCCCTGATCTACGACGAGCACATGCGTGCCGCACTGGAAACAATCTGCCGCCAGTACCTGGAGATCGGCCGGAGGTATGGCCTGCCGCTCCTGCTCTCCACACCGACCTGGCGTGCCGGGCGCGAACGCATTGCCGCCGCCGGACTGGCTGGACAGGATCTGAACGGCGACAACTTCCGTTTCCTGGATGCCCTGCGCCGGGAATACGGTGATTACGGCAGCAGCGTATATATCTGCGGCCTGATGAGCTGCCGTGGGGATGCCTACAAAGCGGAAGAAGCTCTGACAGCAGACACGGCGCGCGCCTTTCATGCGTGGCAGGCCGAGGCCCTGGCGGCGTCCGGGGTCGAGCTGCTGCTGGCAGCCACCTTGCCGGCACTGAGCGAGGCGATCGGGGTTGCTCAGGCCATTGCCGCTACCGGAACCCCGTACATGATCAGCTTCGTGGCCCGTCCGGAGGGGACCCTGCTGGACGGTACGCCGCTCAAGGACGCGGTTGCGGCCATCGATAACCAGGCCTCACCGCCGCCTCTGGCCTATCTGATCAACTGCACCCACGCCTCTATTTTCCGTCACGCAATAAACCATCGGCTGAACTCGTCGGCAGTAGTCAGGAAGCGGATAATTGGCCTGCTGGCCAACACCGCCGCCCTGAGCCCCGAGGAACTGGATAACTGTACCGGTTTGGTGGAGGAGGCTCCGGAGCTGTTCGGCGCCGACGTGGCCGCCCTTCAGACGGAACTGGGGCTGCGGATACTGGGGGGGTGCTGCGGCACCGATGATCGCCACATCGACCAACTGGCGCGGCGGCTCGCGGCATTGAAAAGAAACTGAAATTCAAAAATCATAAAATTACCTAAATCAGCGGCAACCAAAAAGAGAGTACTCCATGACCACAACGGTATTTTCCGCGCTCCACCTGAAAAGTCCCATGCTCAAGAACCTCGCGTCGCTCGGCTACACCGCCATGACTCCGATCCAAGCCCACACCCTGCCGCTGATTCTCGCCGGTAAGGACGTGATCGCCAAGGCGAAGACCGGCAGCGGAAAAACCGCCGCCTTCGGCATCGGTCTGCTGACCAACCTTGAGGTGAGCTCCTCGCGCGTGCAGGCGCTGGTACTCTGCCCGACCCGCGAGCTGGCCGACCAAGTCGGCAAGGAACTGCGCCGGCTGGCCCGTTTTACCGATAACATCAAGATCCTGACCCTCTGCGGCGGCGTCCCCTTCGCCCCGCAACTCGGCTCGCTGGTACATGGCGCCCACGTGGTCGTCGGCACTCCCGGCCGCCTCCTCGACCATCTGCGCCGGGGAAGTCTCGATCTGGGCTCTCTACGGACGCTTGTCCTCGATGAGGCCGACCGCATGCTCGATATGGGATTTCAAGACGAGATCGGGGCACTGATCGCCGCCACCCCGAAGAAAAAACAGACACTGCTCTTCTCCGCCACCTACCCCGAGGCGATTACGGAGCTGAGTGCGACGCTCCAGCACGATCCGGTCGAAGTCAGCGTCGATGAGACCCATGATGAAAGCGCCATCGAGCAGATCCTCTACGAAGTGGACCCGGAAGAACGGACCGCTGCGGTAGCGAAAATTCTCAGGCATTATCGTCCGGAATCCACACTGGTTTTCTGCAACACCAAGGTGGAGTGCCAGGAGGTAGCCGCTTCCCTGGTCAGGGAAGGCTTCGCGGCGCTGGCTATCCATGGCGACCTGGAGCAGCGGGAGCGCGATCTGGTGATGGTCCGCTTTGCCAACAGGAGTGTTTCGGTGCTGGTGGCCACAGATGTGGCCGCGCGCGGACTCGACATCAAAGAGCTACAGGCGGTTATCAATTATGAGCTGCCCCGCAACCCGGAAATTCACACCCACCGTATCGGCCGTACCGGGCGCGCCGGGGAGCAGGGGCTGGCAGTGAGCCTGGTGGCTCCACACGAGGGCCGGCGGGTGCAGGCGATCGAAAACGCTCTCGGCGGCAGCATCTCCAGGGGAGAGCTGGCTTCGCTGACGGTGACCGCTAGCGCCCCCGCCGTCCCCCCAATGGTGACCCTCGGCATCGACGGCGGACGTAAAAACAAGCTGCGCCCCGGCGACATCCTCGGCGCCCTGACCGGAGAGGGAGGGATTGCGGCGAGCGAGGTCGGCAGGATCGATATTTCAGATTCCCACACCTACGTTGCGATCGTGCGCACAAGCGCCGAACAGGCTCTGGCCTGCCTGCGCGGCAACAAGATCAAGGGGCGCTTCTACAAAGTCAGTAAGTTACAAGGTAATTTCTAAGCTTTCGATACGTTAGAAATAGTTTCTTTGCTTCATCTGCAGAAATCATTTCGTGTACATATTTATCCTGATTTGTTTATGCGATATAATCTCAAACAGAGTACTGACCAGTTGATTCTGGAGGGAACAAGCAGATGAGTAAGAAAAAAATCCTTGCTGTAGATGACGAGCCGAATATTTTGATGTCCATCGAGTTCATTCTGGATATGGAGGGGTATGAGGTCCACACGGCGCGTGATGGGGATGAAGCGTTGGAAGTGGCCGAACGCGTGCGACCGGATCTGATCCTGCTGGACATCAATATGCCTCGTAAAGACGGCTACGAAGTCTGCCGGATTCTGCGCGAGCGAACGGATATGGCCGGGACAAAGGTGATCATGCTGACAGCCAAGGGACAGACCCTCGAAAAAAAGAAAGGGCTGGAGGTTGGGGCGGACGAATATGTAACCAAGCCGTTCAGCGCCGATGAACTGCTTCTTGCGATTCGTACCTGTATCGAATCATGACCGCAGTCAAGGGAATCAGCAGCACCCGCGGAAAAAAGAGCCTGCGCCGCCGCATGGTCGCTTCTTTTTTATGTCTGGCGCTGCTGCCTATGACAGCCTCACTGGCTGGCCTCTTCTTTGTCATCAACGATTATGTAGCCGAAATCCAGCGGCTCCAGCCGGCATCCGAACTGCACGACCAGTTCATCTCAACAAGTATCCAGGCAGCATTCCTTCTGACGCTGTTCGGCGTCATCATCACGGCCCTGGCGTGGCGCATGGCCGACCAGTTTCTCCGCCCGATCATCCAGATTCGGCAAGGCGCCGAGATCGTCGCCCGCATCAATCTCGGCCACCGGATCAAGCTCGACACCGGTGATGAACTTGAAGATCTGGCCCTTGAATTCAACCATATGGCCGAAAATCTGGGTAAAGCCTACGACGAACTCGAAAGGCGTGTACGTGAAGCGACCCGTACGCTGCAGGAAGAGCGTAATCGCCTGGCAACCGTCCTGCGCACCATGGCTGACGGCGTGGTAGTGGCGAATGAAGCGGCGGAAACGATCCTGATGAATCCACGGGCACGGATTATTCTGGATCTCGGATATACGTCCGGCATTGGGAGTCCTCTGGACCGCATCTTCCCCAGCGATCGACTCGGCTTTCACCTGAAGAGAGTGCGCCGTAGATGGGAGCATGGGCGAGAGACGGTGGAGGATGTGCTCTTTCCGTTCCGGGACGGCAAGCTCCTCAAGGGTTCACTTTCAGTTATTCCGGGGCCTGGAGGGGAACGATGCGGATTCCTGCTGGTGTTCCGGGATCTTAACAGTTCCGGCGATGATAGTAGCACGTCTGAAGAGGCCCTGCGGGAAATGCCCCGACTGCTGCGGGGTCCTCTGGCCGCCTCCAGCTCTCTGATCGAATCGCTCCAGCGACACCGGGAGATGTCTGAGGAAAAACAGATGGCGTTTCTGGCAGCGGTGATGGAGGAAATGGACCGACTGAGCGAGCGGGTTACGGCCATTGATGATGCTGCCAACGCCTCCCATAGCTCGCGCTGGCCGGCCATCCCTTCGGACCCCGGAGACCTCGTCAAGGAAGCGCTGCTTTTGGTTCCAGTGACTCCGGCCCTGATCGAGGACTTCGACACCCCGATTCCGCAGGTGTTGGTGGAGCCGTTCTCGTGGGTGGCTTCTTTATGCTGCGTTCTTCAGTGGATCAGGCAGATGAGCCAGGGACAACCGTCGATCAGTGCGAACCTGCGGGTTGAGCAGGGCACTGTGGTTACGAGCTTTCGGATCAAGGGGCCCTTCAAAGGCAATCCGGCAGAACTGGAAGCACAGGAGGTTTCCCCTGCCGGTGAACCGTCACTCACCCTGGGAGAGGCTGTGCGAAGAAACCGGGGTGAATTGTGGACCCGATCTTCAGGGGAAGACATGGAGATCCGGCTGGCCCTGCTTCAGGCAGACGCAACGACCGAAAGAGATAGTGCCGACGGGTTGCGGGAAGGTGAACCGGAGTTTTACGATTTCGACCTGTTCCTGCCAAAACCGGTTGTAGAGCGGGCGGATCAGCTCCAAGCGGATTTGAACGATCTTGATTATGTGGTATTTGATACCGAGACCACCGGGATGCGGCTCTCCCAAGGGGACAAGATCATCAGCATCAGCGGGATTCGCATTCGGCGTGGGCGTATCCAGAATGCCGAAACATTTCACTCCCTGGTCAATCCCGGCCGGTCAATCCCTTCCGAATCGATCCAGTTTCACCATATTGAGGATTATATGGTGGCGGATGCACCCTCTATTATTCAAGTCTATCCGCAATTTGTAGAATTCGTCGGCGACTCTATTCTGGTCGCCCATAACGCGGCCTTCGACAAAAAATGCCTGGAAATTGCTGCCGCCGAGGCTGGTTTACCTATGATCGACAACCCGATCCTCGACACCCTTTTCCTTTCTTACGGAATCCATGAAGAGTCCACGGGGCACGGTCTCGACGCCATCGCCGAACGGCTGGGGATAACCATCGAGGGGCGTCACACCTCCATGGGAGACGCCCGGGCTACCGCCCATGTTTTCCTGAGCCTCATTTCGCTGCTGCCGGGACGGGGAGTACGAACCCTCGCCGAAGCAAAAGTTTTCTGCGACCGCCACCTGCTGCTGCGCTGGCAGTCATCGAGGTTCTGATGAGCCATGAATGGAGAGTATTCGGATATGAATAAGAGTTCTCGCCGACTTGCAGCGTTGTTCGTCATCGGAATAGCGGCCCTGTACCCCCCACTGCTGGAGGCGTTTAACCGCCCGAGCAGCTTCCTCGGCATTCCGATTTTGCCCCTCTACCTGTTCTCGGCGTGGAGTGTACTGGTATTGGCCGGCTGGATAGTGAGCAGGAGGGACGAGTCGTGAACGAAACCTTCTGGGTTGCCCTCCTCGGAATTGGATATCTACTGCTTTTGTTCGCGATCGCCTATGCGACGGACAAGGCCAGGGAGAGTGGCCACAGCCTGGTTGACAACCCGTGGGTGTACAGCATTTCCCTGGCCGTCTATTGTACGTCCTGGACGTTTTACGGCAGCGTTGGGCAGGCCGCATCCACCGGACTCGGGTTTCTGCCGATTTACCTGGGCCCCACACTAATCTTCCTTCTCGGACCATCCCTGTTGAAGCGGCTCGTTTCCTTTTGCCGGGCGGAAGGGGTCACGAGCTTGCCGGACCTGCTGGAGGTCGTGTACGGAAAGGGGTGGGCTCTTGGAGCACTCGCCACCACGGTGATGCTGGTCGGGATTACCCCGTATATAGGACTCCAGCTCAAAGCGGTGGGGTACACCTTCGACCTGCTTACAGGGAGAAGCGCACCCTCCGGGGTACTTGGCGATGCCTCATTCTGGGCGGCCCTTGCTTTGTCGATCTTCGCCGGTCTATTCGGAGCGCGAAGTCTGGTAGCCTCCGAACGACACGAAGGGATGGTTGCGGCGGTGGTCTTCGAGAGTGTTGTCAAGCTGGGGGTTTTTCTGGTGCTTGGCCTGTATATTACCTACGGTATCGGTGGCGGGCTTCCGCAGGTTTTCGAAAAGGCAGCTGCAGACCCGAACCTGGCGCGCCTGTTCCTGCTTGGTGAAGGTTCCGGGGTATCGATGCCGACCTGGGTCTCTCTGAGTATCCTCTCCGCTTCAGCGGTAGTCCTGCTCCCCCGCCAATTTCACATGCTGGTTGTCGAGAATGTACAGCCGCACCATCAGCGTACCGCTTCCTGGGCTTTCCCCGCCTACCTGTTGCTGATCAATGTACTCGTACTACCCGTAGCGCTGGTCGGGAGACTGTATGGAGGCGATCTTGTTCCGGATTTCTACATGATCTCCCTCCCTTTGACACGGGGACATACCGGTTTGGCGTTTCTTGCTTTTCTGGGCGGTTTTTCCGCCGCCACGAGCATGGTCATTGTCGAGGCGGTCGCACTGGCAACGATGATCCTTCATCATCCCGGCGTTGCGATTCTTGGCAGGCTTTTCTCATTCCGGAATCCGGGTAAAAGCGATGTCTCCATGCGCCTGCTGCACACCAAGAGAGCCGTAATATTCGGCGTAGTGCTCCTGGGGTACGCATTCAAAAGATCGATAGGAGAGTCGCACACCCTGGTCGCGACAGGACTGTTGTCTTTCTCGGCCATGATCCAGTTTGCCCCCGCTGTACTTTTCGGCCTCTGCTGGAAAGGGAGGACCAGAACCGGCGCGATCGCCGGACTTGCCGCCGGTTTTGGAGTCTGGGTATACACCTTGCTGCTGCCAAGCTTCGTCGATTCCGGATGGATGAACGCGTCATTTCTGTCTCATGGCCCATGGGGAATAGAACTGCTGCGGCCCAGAGCACTCTTCGGCCTGCAGGGGTATGATATCTGGACGCATGCGTTGATATGGAGCCTCGTGTTCAACATGGGAGTCTACTTCATCTTCAGCTTCCTGACGTCACAGACCGCAGACGCGATCCAGCGTTCCGGACCGTCGGCCGCATGGGCGACCAGGGCCGAACTGGAAGAGCTTCTGACGCGGTTCGTGGGAGCCAGAATGGCCCAGGAAGTACTGGGAGCTCTCCCCGAGCGTGCGTCTCCCCAGCTGCTGCTGGAAGCCACCGAGCGCTGTCTTGCCAGTGCCCTTGGCACGCCGTCGGCACACATGATCATCAACAGCACACTCGCGTGGCCTCGTGAACATGCGGTGGAGATTCTGGATGTCTTCGGCGGTGTTTCCCAAACGCTCGTGGAGAGTCGGGAAGCTCTGGAACGGCGACTGCGGGAGCTGATGGTCCTCCATGAAGCCTCTCACGCCCTTTCAAGGAGTCTCGACATCGACACCCTTTTGCAGGAGGTGCTTCTTCTGATCAAGCGGGAGTTCGGGTTCGAACATCTGGGAGTCCGGCTTCTGGATGAGGATGGTCTTTTACGGATCCGCAGCCATGTGGGACTCAGTGATGAATACGTGGCAATATCAGCTATGCCCCCCTCACGGGAGACCTACTTCGGCAGCTGTTTTCTGGACGCTCGCCCGGTCGTAGTGGGTGATACCCGCGAGATCGACAAGCCTCTGCTCTTCTCCAAACTGGTCAAGGCGGTACCGATCACTGCCTTTATTCATGCTCCGATGATTTACGAGGGACGGGTGATCGGGGTTCTTACCGCCTATACTTCCCGTGGAGCGATGCACTTTACCGACGAGTTTGTCGATCTGTTTGCGGCTCTGGCAAATCAGCTCGCCATGGCAGCGATCAACGCCCGGCTTTACGGGGAAGTCCAGGCATACAGCCACGCCATGGAGGAAAAAGTAACCCGGCGAACAGCCGAACTGGAAAAGGCCAATACCCGCCTGCTGGAACTGGACCGTCTCAAAAGCGATTTCCTCTCCACGGTCAGCCATGAATTGCGCACCCCGCTCACCTCAATCCGCTCCTTCTCCGAAATCCTGTTGCGCTACGACGTGGATGATTTGGAAAAACGCAGGAAATTTGTCGGCATCATCAATAACGAGGCGGAGCGCCTCACCCGCATGATTAACGACCTTCTCGATCTCTCAAAGATCGAAGCGGGTCGGCTGGAGCTGTTTCCTGAACCGCTGGATCTGGAGCCGGTATTTGCCAGATCCATCGACACCTCTCAACCGCTCTTCGCCGAAAAGGGGATCAAGGTTATCAGCACTATTGTTGAGTCTCTTCCTCGGGTTTTCGCCGATGCGGATCGCCTCCATCAGGTGCTGACGAACCTCCTTGCCAACGCCGTAAAGTTTTCCCCGGAGGGTGGAACAATCAAGATCAGCGGGATGATGAAAGAAGGTTTTGCCCTGATCAGCGTTGCGGACGAAGGCCCGGGCATACCGCCTGACAGACTGGAACGGATCTTTGAGCGCTTTCACCAGGTGCGGGATACACAACAATCCCATCCGCTCGGTACCGGTTTGGGGCTGACGATCTCACGGGAAATCGTCGAAAAAATGGGGGGGAAGATCTGGGGAGAGAGCGAGCCGGGAGAAGGTGCCATGTTTTTATTTACCGTGCCGCTTTTCGAGGGACCTCAAGGCGCTGGAAGCCAAAACAGGCAAACTGACAGACTGGATTAATCATGACGAGCAACTCTAATTATAATCCAATCTACCTGCGGCAGGAAATTGACACCGCCCGTTCCATCAGCCAGTTGCAGGAAATCGGCCTGCGGATGCCGGACATGGTCAGGTGTGCCATCAACTCAGGCTCCGACATTAAAACTGTTGTGAGACAGATATCCGGTTTCAACGACACCGTGACCCTGCGTCTGATTACCCTTCTGGAAAGTTCGGAGGGTATCCGTCTCCCCGAAGGTGCCACCTACCTTGTTCTCGGCAGCGAAGGGCGGTGCGAACAGACCTTGCGCACCGATCAGGACAACGCCATTGTCTACCGTGACGATCTCCCGCCCGCCGAACTTCGCACCGTTAAACGATTCGCCGCCAGAATCGTAGGCGCCCTTGAAGAGATTGGCGTCCCGCGTTGCCCCGGCAACATCATGGCCAACAATCCGCAATGGTGTCACAGCGTCAGCGAATGGAAGATGCTTCTCAGTGAGTGGATCACCGTCCCCACCCCCGAACATATACTCAACTTTGGCACGTTTCAGGATCTGCGGGCCCTGCACGGTGACGAGACCCCGGCTAGGCAATTGCGCGATCACATCCGCAAGGAAGTAAAATGCTACGGACTTTTCTTCCCCCACATGGCATGCCATGTTGTCCGTTTTCCATCTCCGTTCACCATCTTCGGGAATATCCGTGTCGAACATGGTGGTATGCATAAAGACATGGTTGATCTCAAAAAGGCCGGCATTTTCGCCATCACCAAAGGCACAAGCCTCCTGGCTCTGGAAGTCGGCATCGTCGGTGGAGATACCTGGGAAAAGCTTGAACAACTCGGGAAACTCGATTTTTTTTCAAGAGGCGACCTTGAAACCATCATAGCAGCATTCACCTTCCTGGTTCAGCTCCGTCTACTGCTGCAGTTACGGGAGTTGTCCGCCGGCAGCAGCATGACAAACTGTGTTGACCCTCGAAAGATGACCGATAATGAACAGGAACAATTCCGGCGGGCCCTCAAGGGGGTGAACACCTTCCTCTGGATATTTCGCGACCACTACCTGCTCGACTACATTTCCATGTAAATGCGTAGCCAGGCTAAACATCGGATAAAAACAGCATGAGCAGCTTGCGTCACTCCGACATCTTGTAGCGGAAAATCAATACCGCGGCGATAAACGTCAGGAGCGCCGCCAGCGACACCTGCAGCACCGGCAGCGGCAGCAGCTCTCCGGCAACCAGGGCCCGGCGGGCGCCCTCGAAAAGGGCGGTAGTGGGCAGTGCCCGCACCCAGCCAATGACCGACGGCGGGTAGGACGAGAGCGGGAAAAACAGGCCGGACATGAAGATCAGCGGCATGACCAGCACCGCCTCGACTTTGCCGATGGTTTCCGGCTTGTCCATAACCGTACCGCAGATGACCCCGGCGCAGGAAAAAAAGGCCGAGCCGGGTATCAAAAACAGCAGGTAGTGCAGCAGGTGCTCCAGCGGGAAACGGAAAGGGGTAATCGCGAAAAGCACCAGTCCGACGACAAGCCCCTTGATGAGGCCATGGGTAAATCCGCTGAGAATCTTGGCAATGACAATTTCGGACACATTAATCGGGGTCACCCGGTATGATTCAACCGTGAACTGAACCCGGCGATGGAACCAGAGACTCCAGACACTTTCATTATAGGCGGCGTTGACGGCGGTCATGGTGATCAGGCCGGGCGCGATAAAGAGGCTGTAGGGAGCACCGTCCACCAGACCGATATAACTTTGCATACCGATGCCGAATGCAAGGTAGATGGTCAGCGGATACGCCACCACCGCCACCAGTTCGGAGAAAATGCTGCGGCGCAGGACCTGCATGTCGCGCTGCCAGATTGCCAGGGAACCTCGCAACATTATTCCCTCACCTTCTCGCCGGTCAACGAAATAAAAACTTCTTCAAGCGTCCTCTCAAGAAGCGAAATACGTCGAACCGGCGCTCCATTCAGGGCGGTGACAATCTCGGAGAGGCATTCCCAGCATTCAAGTGTTACTATAACCTTACTTTCCATCTGCCTGATATCAATGACACATGGCATCGCACCAAGCAGCTCCGCATAGCGATCGGCACCCACTCCGGTAAAATCAATTTCGTAGACCGTCGCTCCGCTCAGACGATCCTTCAGCTCCTGGGTACTCCCGATGGCGATCAGCCGGCCATGATCCATGATGGCTATCCGGTCACAGAGCTGCTCGGCCTCATCCAGATAATGCGTCGTCAGGAAAATCGTCATGCTGCCGGCCAGGGAGCGGACATAATCCCATACCGCCCGGCGCGACTGAGGGTCGAGGCCGGTAGTCGGCTCATCGAGGAAAATAACCCGCGGCTGATGCACCAGAGCGCGGGCGACCACCAGGCGGCGCTGCATGCCGCCGGAAAAGGTGTCGGGAAAATCCTTTTGACGCCCCGCCAGCCCCATAAGCTCGAGCAGGTCATCAATCCGGCGCTTGTACAGCCTCTTTTCCATGCCGTGGAGACGGGCATGCAGTTCGAGGTTCTCACGGGCGGTCAGGTAGCGGTCGAGACTGTTCTCCTGGGAAACCACTCCGATCATGCAGCGGATCGCGCGCCCCTCGCTCCGGGTATCCAGCCCTTCGATGAAAGCTTCTCCGCTGCTCTGACGCATGAGCGTCGTCAGGATACGGATCAGGGTCGTCTTTCCGGCGCCGTTAGGACCGAGCAGGCCGAAGATGGACCCCTGCCCGACCTCAAGATCAAAGGAGTCGAGCGCGACAAGCTCGCCATAGGATTTGGTGAGGGAGCGGGCGATTATCGATGCGGTAGCCATATCAGATGATGCCGTGGAGCGGCGCGCCAGGGGCGGCAAGCGCGTCAATTTTACGCTCCACGGCCGGATCATCGACGAGCGGCGGAGCATGGAACGGCTTGATCCGGGCATCTACAACCAGAGGGCCGCCGCATCCCCAGTGCCTGCCGCGGGTTTCGGGGCGGATGCCGTAAATGTCGGTCGCCGGGTTGGAGCGGGTAAAGGTCACCCAGAGGAAGTTGTTCAGGGTCGCCGCGGTGAAATTGCTGTCGTCGCAGATCACGATCAGAGGGAAACCGGCAAAAGAGTCCCGGTCGCGGTAGAAAGCGCAGAAGCTGTCGAGAAGCGGATCGTTCTCCCCCCTCCCCTGCCCCGATGGCGGTCCCTGGATGGCCAGGACTCCCGGCAGACAGAGTGCGGCGGGGCCGAATCCGGCCGGCAGTTCAAGCCCGGCAGGCTGTTCCGTTGCAAGCTTCTGCCGCGCCGGTCCGGCGGCGGCGATCACGACCTTGGAACCTTCATTAAGCCCCGAGCCGCTGTAATCGAGGGTATCTATTGTCGTAGCGGTCTGAAAGTGCAGATCGGAGCGCCAGTCGGCCCGCTCCAGAATATGCCCCAGAAATGCCGCAATGTCGTGTGTGTGAAGGGCCGGAGCATCTTCCTGGGCTGCAATCAGTAGGTATTTGGCGAGCGAGAGCTGCCCCTGGCCGAGAATGGCATTGGCGACGGTCAACAGCTCCTGCGGCTGGCGGACTTTCGAATACGGCACATAGCGTTCGCCGGCAATCGCCAGCAGCAGCGGATGGACCCCGGCAGCGTCGACGGCATGCACCTCTTTAACCCCGGCGACGACGGTCGGAATCAGGGGGCCGGTAAGCTCATGAATGAAAGCGCCGAAGCTGGTATCCTCCTGCGGCGGACGGCCGACGGTCGTAAAAGGAAGAATGGCGTCCCGCCGGTGATAGACCGCGTCAACCTCGACATAGGGGAATTGGTGGGTCAGGCTGTAGTAGCCGAGATGGTCGCCGAACGGTCCTTCCGGCAGCGTTTTGGCGGGATGGACAACGCCGCTGATGCAGAAATCTGCTTCGGAGTAGACCGGCAGATGCCCCGGCAACCGGGTCATCGGGATGCGATGGCCGGCGAGCAGACCGGCAAACGACAATTCCGGCATCCCTTCCGGGAGCGGCATAACCGCCGCCACGGTCATGGCGGGCGCCCCACCCAGAAAAATGTTGACTCGGAGCAGTTCGCCGCGCGCAATCGCCTCGGCATGATGGGCGCCGATCCCGCGATGAATCTGATAATGCAGTCCCGCCTGTTTGTCCTGCTGATAGCTGTTGCCGGACAGCTGAATCCGGTACATGCCGAGATTGGATTTGGCAAAGCCGGGACTAGCCGGGCTTTCACTGTAAACCTGCGGTAAAGTCAGAAACGCACCGCCATCTCCAGGCCATGAAACGATTTGCGGCAAGGCGGAAAGGGTTGTTGAACACTCCAGAACAGGCGCTTTTGACCTGACTGACGGCAGCAGATTGCAGGCAGCAAGAGGGGCTTTTACGACATCAAGCGGATTTTTGAACACCGAGAAGGGATTTATCTTGAGTTCAACAAGGCGGCGGATATCATCAAGCGTATCGCGGAAGATGAAGCGGGTCCGTTCCAGGGTCCCGAACAGGTTGCCCACCAGCGGAAACAGGCTGCCAACGGCATTTGTGAAGAGCAGCGCCGGCCCACCCGCCTGGTATACACGCCGCTGCAACGCCGCGACTTCCAGATGAGGATCGAGCGGCACATCGATCCGCAGCAGCATGCCCCGCCGCTGCAGATCATCCACACATTGCCGGAGGTTTCTATAGCCCACGTCAGGAGCCGGCCCGGCGAATTTTTGCCAGAATCTTTTCCGTCTGCCGCAATTTTTCCCGTGCCTCGATCAATTCCCGGCGCCGGGCTTCATCCTTGAAAGATTCAAGTCCCCGCTTCAGAATCGCGTCGGCATCGTGATAATTTCCGGTTTTGTGAACCCAGCGGGCCAGAACCGCCAGGTAGAGAGTCGTACCGGGGTCAAGCTTGATCGCCCGGTGCAGGGAGCGCTCCGCCTCGACCGTCCGCCCGGTTTTCTGCTCATTTACGGCTTTCTGATACAGCACCAGAGCGAGCGCTTCGCGGACATCCTGACTATCAGGTTCAACTTCCAGCTTGTGCTCGGTCTCTTCAAGAAATGCTATCGCTTCCTCATGCTGCCCGCTTCGATCCAGAGCCGACATGGTTGCCTCGATGGCCTCCTTGTTCTTATAATCGATCCGGAGTGCCTGCCTGAATTTGTCGAGAGCGGCCTGATATTCTTCACGCTCCAGAGCGGAGCGCCCAACCCGCAACAGGGAGCGGATCTGGTGGCGACTGAAGATCGGCGCCGCTGCTCCGTCGTGGAGGGTGGCAAGGCGTAAATTATACAAGGTGGTGAAATCGGAGTACCTCCCGGTGCGCATATAACTGTTTGCCAAGCCGGTCAGATAAGGAATCAGCGGGGCGGAATCCGGAGGATACAGTTCATCAGCCAGAACCAGCGCTTTTTCGAAGACATGAACGGCGCCCGCATAGTCTCCTGTGCGGGTTATTGCAACCGCCGTTGAACGAACCAGCTGTGCCTCATACAGCCTCGACAATCGCTGATAGGCCTCATTAGCAGCTGCATCTCCAACTGCCAGAAGCATCTTTATGCGCGCCAGATCAAAATTGCAGCCGTCTGAAGCGGCATCCAGGTGACGATCGCGCAGTTCTCCGCGCAGTGCCGATCCGCTGAGTTCAACCCGCATGGAATGCCCTTCGGCATGATCGGCATCCGGATAGGGATAGCGGAGATTCAGCTCGCCTAAGGACTGGCCGCGCAGCTGTCCGACAGTAACCGTATCGCCGCCGACATAGCCCGAAACTGCATTATTGTCATCTTCAGTGCCGATCACGAGAGAGATCTGGTAGTTACCTTTACGGCCGTCACATGCCTTGCCCGAGGTTGTTACAACCTCCAGAGTTCCGGTATACAGACGGACGTCAGCACCGGCTGCGCGAGGCAGAATCAGAGCAATACAGAAAATCGCTGAAATTAATGAATAATACCGCATGACCCAGCCTTGAAAAGTTATCTTGACCCTCCGTATGCTATCATTGTAATCAATTAAATACAATCATGAGATTGCACCAGTTGGAGCCGGAATGACGCGCCCTACACTATTTAAAAAGATCCTCGTCATCACACTGCTGCTGTCACTGCTCCCTTTGATAGCATCCTCACTGATCCTGTTTTTCAATCTGGAATCGACCAGCGCCCGCCTTACATCGGAAATCGGAGGTACGGCCGATATTCAGGCGTCGGAATCGCTCCAGATGCGGGCAACCCAGGTGGCGGAGAATGTGGCGGATTTCCTGCGTCAATGCGAGAGTGACCTGATTTTTCTGTCGAGTTCGCAGCTGGATCAGGCGACACTGCTCAATTTTTATGCCAGCAGACGGGGTGATATCTGGTACCGGACCGGGAGTTCATCGACGCCGCTTGAAACCCGGGAACAGGTTCCGCTCTACCGCAGTATTGCCCTGATCGATAAAAACGGCCGGGAGAAGCTGGTGATAAAAGACGGCGCCGTCGTCCCCGCCGCAGAGTTGAGGGACGTTTCCGATCCGGCCCGGACTGAATTTTTGACGGAAGATTATTTTACCAGGGTTCGCACCCAACCGGGTAAAATATACGTTTCGCATCTCACCGGATTCCACGTCTCGAAGCAGGATCAGTTGAACGGCGCTGACGAACCTGAACACGCACTTGACGGCAAGTCGTATCAGGGGGTTATCCGGTTTGCCGCAGCCCTGTTTGACGCCAGGGGTTCATTCAACGGCGCGGTTGTCGTCTCGCTTGACCATCGACATCTGATGGAGTTTACCCAGCATATCGACCCGGGTCGCAACTTCTCCACCCTTTTCCCTTCCTACAAAAGCGGCAATTATGCCTTCATGTTCGATGATGAGGGCTGGATCATCACCCATCCGAAATACTGGGACATCCGGGGCCTTGATGCCCATGGCCGGTTGATTCCACCTTATTCCGAAACATCTTCCAAACCTGATATAGAGAGCGGGCGGATACCGTTCAATCTTGACCATGCCGGATTCATCCACCCCAATTACCCCAGAGTCGCTCATCAGGTCAGGAATCGTACCGCAGGTTTTGTGGACACGACCAATGTCGGCGGCGCAAAGAAGATCATGGCGTACGCACCGATTCTCTACAATAGCGGCGACTATGCCCGTCACGGAGTCTTCGGCGGTGTTACCATCGGATTTCAACTCGACCAGTTTCAAGATGCCGCCCGCAAAGGGAGCCGCCTGATAAACCAGCAACTGGGTGAACATCGGACAAGAAGCGGAATCATTCTATTGATTACATCAATTCTGGCCGGATTTTCAGCCTGGACATTATCGCGCGGCATCACCCATCCGCTGCTGCAATTGACTGAAAGTGCAAAAAAACTCGCAGGTGGAGACATCGGCAGCCGGGTGGATGTAACCTCTGATGACGAAATTGGGGAGCTTGGCCGAACATTCAACTTTATGGCCGATGAACTGGAGACCCGCAAAAACAGCCTTTTGTCAACACTCGACCAGCTGCAGCTGTCACGGATTGACATTCTCGACGAACGCAATTTCAAGGCCAGCATTCTCGAAAGTATATCAAGCGCCATCATTACGATTTCACCCGCCGGACTCCTGACCTCGATTAACGGAGTCGGGCAGAAGTTCCTTTCCGACAGAGTCTCCCTTGGCATGGAGTATCACGAAGTTTTTGCCGCATGGCCTGATGTCTCTGCCCGGATTGAGGCCGTGCTGCATGCAAAGCAGGGATATGGGCGGGAACCGTTGAGTCGGCAGATTGACGGCGAGATATCCTATTACGATGTCGGGCTTTTTCCGATCGGCGCCGATGCTGAAATGGGATTGACCGTAACGCTGCGCAACGAAACGGAGCGGGAACGCCTGCGTGAAGAGACGGTACGGCTGGACCGCCTGGCGTCGCTCGGCAAGCTTTCGGCCGGGATAGCCCACGAAGTGCGCAATCCCTTGACCGGCATTTCGCTCCTGCTTGATGATCTGCACGACAAACCGGGCTTCAGCGCCAACGACAAAGAAATGCTTTCCAAGGCCCTGGCTGAGATTGAGCGAGTCGAGAGGCTGGTCAGCGCTCTGCTCAACTACTCTTCACCGGTCCGCACCGCTTTTCGGGAGGGGGATTTGACTCAGCTTGTGAATGATATTCTGCTGTTGATGCGCAGGCAGGCTGAAAAGCAGGGTGTCACTCTGGATGTCTCCGGCGGCCCGCTGCCGCAGTTCAGATTCGACCCCGAAAAGATACGCCAGGCTCTCATAAACATCCTGAAAAATGCATTGGAAGTGCTTGAATCGGGCGGGATCATAACGATCACAACCGGCTGCAGTGATACGACCGTTACGGTTGTCATTCATGACAATGGCCCCGGAATCCCTCAACAGGACCTGCCGCTGATCTTCGAACCGTTTTTTACCCGCAAAGGAGCCGGCACCGGTCTCGGCCTCTCAATTACCCAACGAATAATCGAGGAGCACCACGGAATCCTGACCGTTGAAAGTGACGGCTCGACCGGAACTACGTTCCGAATTACGCTCCCTCTTGATAACCGCCCTGATTGAGAGCCTGGCACTGTATGAATTGAAAATCCATGTTTTAACAGGTTCTGCCGGCCCATATTATTCCATCTCAATACACCGTCACCGCCGCATACCCGACCACCTGATCATTATCACCGGTCACGTCTCCGCTGGTGCCGTACGCCACCAATTCCGACTTCGTTGCCCCCAACTGCATAGATGCCTCGATCATGACGGCAGCCGGTACGACACCGCACATCGTTATGCGCCGCTGGTGACAGACCTCCAGCAATCCCTTGCCGTCCAGTGACAGCACCCGCTCCAGCGCCGTTTGGTCTTTTTTGCGGGCCGCATCAGCCGATTCATAATGGGTCATGTCCGAACTGGCGATGATCAGCACCTCTTCCCCGAATTCCCGAATCGCAGCGGCGATGCCGCGGCCGATCTCCCGCAGGGAGGCATAGTCGCCATGACCTATGCAGATTGCGGATATGGTGACCTCGGGGCGCAAATACTGGATGAACGGGAGTTGGACTTCGAGCGAGTGTTCGTGCTGGTGGGCAATATGGTCGCTGCTGAGGTAGTGACCATGCCGGAGGAGAAGCGCGTTCAGGCGGGAACTGACGGTTGCCGGCCCGAGCGGGGTCAGCCATTCGCCATCCGGGTAAAGCGCGGCGGCCGCACCCGTTCCGTGATGATTGGGTCCGATAATCAGAACCGTTTCGGGGATTGTAATCCGTGAATACAGCTGACCGGCAATCGCACCCGAATAGACGTAGCCGGCGTGGGGAGAGATGATGCCCTTTACCTGTTGAGTGGCCGGATTCTCCGGTATCAGCCGGGACAGAGCGGCTCGGAGCTTGCTTTCGCTCCCCGGATAGAACTGGCCTGCTACGGCTGGCTGACGCTGCATGGCTAACCTCCGCTCGATTCTCAGACCACGTCACTTGCCCGTAAATTTTATCACAACTGTCAAAATCGACAATCACTCAAACGGCAATCGGCTCTCAAGCGGGATCGCCTTCTCCGGTTCAAGCTGCAACTCTTCCTGACGCTCGTACTGCGGCGCTTCGTCCAGGGCCTGGATTTCGCGGAGCGTTGGCAGGCTCTTTAAATCCTTAAGCCCGAATATTTCGAGGAATTCTTTTGAAGTGCCATAGATCAGCGGACGCCCCGGAATATCCTTCTTGCCCAGGATCCGCACCAGATGTTTTTCCAGCAGGGACTTGAGAACGCCGCCGCAATCGACCCCGCGCAGATGCTCGACTTCGGCGCGGGTAATCGGCTGACGGTAGGCGATGATCGCCAGGGTTTCAAGGGCGGATTGGGAAAATTTTGCCGTTCTGGCTTTGATGTGGCGGGTGATGTAGCCGTGAAAAGCGGGGCGGGTTCTGAATTGCCAGCCGCCGGCTACCTCAACCAGCTCGAAGCCCCCGGCCCGTTCCTGATAACCGGCGACGATCTCTGCCAGGGCGGATTTGATCTCATCGCGCTCGAATTCGTTCAGCAGGTCGCAGATGCGGTCGGTTGACAGCGCCGATTCGGCGGAAAAGATGAGACTCTCTATGATGGAAGACAATTCAGGATTCATGGGAGATCAAACCTCGGGTAGAGCGGCCGGATCCGCGGCGACAGCAGGGATAAACCAGATCGAGCCATGCTCGCTCCCCTGGAAAATACGGATGAGTTTGAGACGGCACAATTCCAGAAGAGCCAGAAAGGTGGCGATGATCCGTTCACGGGTATGTTCACTTCTCTGGTCATCACGGGTCAGGTCGTCGAAACTGATGGTATCCCGTTCCTGAAGCCGCGACAGGATGTCGTTGATACAGTCGGCAATACTGAGAGAATCGCCCGGGGCAACATCGTGGAAACTCTCCAGCGGAATCCGCTGCAGCAGCCCGCGAAAGGCGTCCACCAGCTCGAACAGGCTTACCTCCAGCGGCCCTTCCGCGTTTTGCGCCGCCGCGAGCAGCGGCTCCGGCGCCGACCTTGAAAAGACCTCGCGCCCCAGCAGCGCCCTGGCGCCGATCAGCATGCCGGCTTCCTTGTACTGCTGATACTCCAGCAGGCGGCGCACCAGTTCATGCCGCGGATCCTCCTCTTCCAGCTCCGGCTCTTGCTGATCGTCAAGCGGGAGGAGCTGCCGCGACTTGATCTGCAGCAGCGTCGCCGCCATGACCAGGAAATCGCCGGCCACATCCAGGTTCAGCTCCTTCATCAGCTTGATGAAATCGAGATACTGGCGGGTTATGACCGCAATCGATATATCACAGATGTCCAGCTCGTTTTTCTTGATCAGGTGCAGCAGCAGATCCATCGGTCCGTCGAATTTATCGAGATGGACGCTGTACTGCTCGTGGATTCCATCCAGCAGCGGCAGATGCTCCTCGTGATGGCCGTGCGCCTCGGCTTTCATTTGAGCCTCTTAAAAAACGTAATGAGGAGGTCGAGATGCAAGGCGTAAGCGAGCGAGGAAGTGAGGCTTACAGACAAGTACGTCAAGCTTTCGAGCGAGCGGCAACGCAGCAGATCGACCCCGCAGTAGTTTTTCATGTCAGAATTTGAGCGCCGTACGAACCTCGGTCATCACCGCATCCGATATCAGGGAGGCCCTCTGGCTCCCCTCCTGCAGCAGCTGATCGACGAATCCGGGGTTGGCTACAAGCTCTTCCCGGCGGGCCCGGAAGGGAGCCAGGCGTTCGATCATGCAGTCGGCCAGGATCTTCTTGCACTCGACGCAACCTATCGTCGCGTTGCGGCAGGCCGGGATGATCATGTCCAGCTTCTCCTGCGGCACATAGATGCGGTGCAGGTTGAAGGCCACGCAGACGTCCGGTTCGCCCGGATCGTTGCGGCGTATCCTGGCCGGATCGGTCATCATCGACATGACCTTCTTTCTGGTCTCCTCGGCCGTATCGGAGAGATAGATCGAGTTGTTGTACGATTTGCTCATCTTGCGCCCGTCGAGACCTGGGAGCTTGGGGGTCTCGGTCAGGAGCGCTTCGGGTTCGGGGAAGACCTCGCCATAGAGATGGTTGAAGCGGCGGGCTATTTCACGGGTGATTTCCAGGTGCGGCAGCTGGTCCTGTCCGACCGGTACGCGGGTGGCCTTGTAGAGAATGATATCGGCCGCCATCAGCACCGGGTAGCCGAGAAAGCCGAAGGTGGACAGATCCTTGGTTTCCAGGTTGTCCTGCATCTCCTTGTAGGTCGGGCATCGCTCCAGCCAGGAGACCGGCGTGACCATCGACAGGATCAGGTTCAGCTCGGAATGGTGCGGCACCAGGCTCTGGCGGAAGATGACGCATTTTGCCGGGTCAAGCCCGAAGGCGACCCAATCGAGCACCATCTCGCGGATGCTCTGGGCAATCCCGGAGGTATCGGCGTATTCGGTCGTCAGTGAATGCCAGTCGGCCACGAAGAAGAAACAGTCAAAGGAATCCTGCATTTTTACCCAGTTTTCCAGTACTCCGTGATAATGACCGACATGCAGCTTGCCGGTTGGCCTCATGCCGCTGACAACGCGTTGTTTCATGGTAAAACGCTCCTTGTATCCGATAGGTCTATTCTGCTAGAGTGCCTCGTCAATATTCCACTTGAAGACAGGGAAATTTACATGAAGCGACCCGAAATTGAAACCAAAATCATGAATCCGCTGATCGGCACGACCATTCCGCTGCCGTCGTACGCGACGGACGGCGCCGCCGCCCTGGATCTGCGCGCGTGCCTGGAAGCTCCTAAAACCGTGCAGCCGGGTGAGACCGTGCTGATTCCGAGCGGCATTGCCATCAGCATCCACGACCCCGGTCTGGTGGCGCTGCTGGTGCCGCGCTCCGGTCTGGGCATCAAGCACGGCATCGTATTGGCCAATACGGTCGGAGTGATCGACTCGGACTATCAGGGGGAGATCGGCATCGGCATCGTCAATCGCGGGCCGGCTCCATACACGATCGAACCGGGGGAAAGAGTCTGCCAGATGATGTTCGTGCCGGTGCTGCAGGCGGAGTTGAGCGTGGTGACGGAATTCAGCAAGGAGAGCCAGCGGGGGGCCGGGGGCTTTGGGTCTACGGGGAGTCATTGACGCCCCCCCTTCTTTAGAGGAAAGGGGGGCTTTAAAGTCATTTGTCATTAAGATTAAGCTCACCTCCTGCTTTAGGATGGGCCTATTAATTTCAACAGGAGAAATCGTAACGTGAAATCCTTGCTGTTCAGCCTTGTACTGATAGCAATAACACTGGTGGTGTTCTGGCAAACAGGAACCCACGAATTCATCAACTTAGATGATTCCGGCTATGTCACCGAAAATCCTCATGTTCAGGCCGGTTTAAATTACACCAGCATTCTTTGGGCCTTTTCGGCCACCACGGAGGCCAACTGGCATCCAGTGACATGGCTATCGCACATGGCAGACTGCCAGTTGTTTGGCCTGAACACCTTCTGGCATCACCTGATGAACGTTATGTTGCACGCGCTCAATGCCGTGTTACTGTTTTTGACCCTTCGCCACTTGACCGGAAGCTTTTGGCGTAGTGCCTTCGTCGCGGCCCTTTTTGCGCTGCATCCGCTCCATGTGGAATCAGTCGCCTGGGTTGCGGAGCGCAAGGATCTGCTGAGTTCCCTGTTCTGGTTTTTGACCATGCTTGCATATGCTGCCTACACAAAACGTCCTGCCCCACTGCGTTACCTGCTGGTCCTGACATTATTTTCGCTCGGGCTGATGGCAAAACCGATGCTTGTGACGTTGCCGTTTGTTCTATTCTTGCTGGATTACTGGCCGCTCGGCCGCTGGAATCCAATTCCGGAAGATCACGGGACCACTGCCCAACAACCCCGCCCTATCCCCAACTCGCGCCTCGTACTGGAAAAAGTACCTCTCATACTGCTTGCAGCGACCTCCAGCACAATTACCTATCTGGCACAGCAAAAGGCAGGAGCGGTGCAGTCACTTACCCGAACGCCGCTCCTTCTGCGGGTAGAGAACGCCTTCATTGCTTACGTGCGCTATCTTGGCAAGACGATCTGGCCCACCGACCTTGCCATCATCTACCCCATGGAACAGTATCTTCCCTTTTGGCAGGTTGCCTGCTCCGTCCTTCTGCTTCTCGGCATAACGCTGCTTGTGGTGAGACTGGGACAACGCCATCCCTATGGAGTAGTCGGCTGGTTCTGGTTTCTAGGCACACTGGTGCCGGTCATCGGTATTGTAAAGGTGGGGAGCCAGAGCATGGCCGACCGCTACACTTATGTGCCGTTGATCGGGCTCTTTATCATCTTTGCCTGGAGCGCTCCGGAACTCTTGCAGAAGTTCCGGCAAAAGAAGTTGATCATGGCGGCGGCCGGCACGGCCATTCTCGCGACTCTTTGTATGTGCACATGGCGTCAGTTGGAATATTGGCAAAACAACATAACACTCTACCGCCATTCGATCTCTGCCACTCAGCCCAACACGATCATACATAACAACCTGGGTAGCGCCCTGTATCAACAGGGACGGTTGGACGAGGCCATCGAACAAGACATTGCGTCCTTGAAGATTGACCCCAACAATGAATTGGCCCATTTCAACCTGGGGCTCGTGTATTCCAGGCAGGGATATACCGGCTTGGCAATCAACCAATATAGCGAAGTTGTGCGGATAAACCCCGACAACATCAAGGCGCTTACCAATCTGGGATCCGCTCTGGCCATGCTGGGAAACAACAAAATGGCGATGGACTGTTTTGAGAAGGCAGCGCGGATTGATTCCGGCAACCTAAACATACTGAAAAACCTGGACATTATCAGGCAAAAGACCGGACGCTGAGTACATCCATTATATTACATCTCAAACACCACAGTCCTCCCGAAGGCTTTTTCGAAGAGATCCTTCTTGGCGTTCCCCCCGAATATTTCCACCGAAATATCCTCCGTGCCGAGCAGCTTGAACGAGAAGGTCGAGCCGCTCCGTTTGAGCGCCACGACTTCTACAAGGCCGCTCCTGCGCCGGTCCAGACCGTCCGACAGCCGCAGGATGCCGCCAAGCCGGCTGACCGTCAGCTGATCCTTCGGCTCCAGACGGGCATATTCGGGGTGCTTCTTCTTCGGCAGCGATTTGCGGTGATAGCGGGCGATCAGCGCCATCATTTCCCGCTCCCGGGGCGAAAAGCCGAACAGGTCGGCGTGGCGGATCAGATGATGGGAGTGCTTGTGGTGGCTGTTGTAGCTGATGAAATAGCCGACATCATGCAGCAGCGCCGCCGCTTCGAGGAGCCGCCGGTCACTCTTTTTGAGTCCGGATTCCTTCGCCAGTAAGTCGAAGATGCTCAGGGAAACCTTGGCCACATGGCGTGAATGCGGTTCGTCATAATGGCACGAGCGGGCAAATTCGAGGACCGATTCCTTCCAGTTGCGCTGCCCGGGCGTATCGGGAAGCAGCTGCAGCCGCTTCATGCAGCTGATGATCAGCCCCTCGCGGATGCCGCGCTCATTGACCAGCATCATGTTGGCCCCGAAATATTTCATCAGTTCATCGATCACGACGAGTCCGGCAACGATGATATCGGCGCGGTCCGGATTGAGACCGGGAACACTCCTGAGCGACTTGACATCCTTGCGCGCCAGCATCGCCAGCAGATGAACGACCTCCGAACGGAGCACCTCGACACCATGAGATGTGGTGTAGGTCTGGCGGCGCATGCTCATGACCATGCTCGCCAGAGCGGTTATCGTCCCGCCTGAACAGATGAAGGTCTGGACCGTCGGCCGTTCTTCAACGAAGGCCGTTTTCAGTTCGGCACGGATAAAGCGCCGCAGTCTGGTTATTTCCGAGTCACGAACCGGGTCTGACGAAAAAAATCTGTCGGTCATGCGTACCGCGCCCAGGTCGAGCGAGAAGCAGCTTTCAACATGGTTGGCAACGGCGCTCATGATCTCCACGCTGCCGCCGCCGATATCGACGATCATGTAGCGCTTGCCGCTCATATCAAAGTTGTGGCGCACCGACCGCGCCACCAGTTCGGCCTCTTCTTCCCCCGATATGATCCTGATCTCCCGCCCCAATTCACGGGTCAGGACCTCGACCAGCTCCCCGCCGTTTGACGCGCTCCGCATCGCACTGGTGGCAACCGCTTCGACCTCCGACACTTTCAGGCCGTCGATCAGCTTCCGGATGCGCGACATGGCATCTACCGCCCGGGCAAAGGCCGCCGCCGAGATGGCGCCGCTTGATGCCAGGTTTTCGCCGAGGCGCACCGTCGCCTTTTCATCATCAAGAACCGTGTACCGTCCCTGCTGATCAACCTCGACAACGATGCTGCGGATCGAATTGGTGCCTATATCGATGGCGGCAAGCCGACATTTGCTCATGCACAGACCCTCTAACAGTTATTCACGCGAAGTCGCGAAGGCGCGAAGAGAAATCGATGGATAAATAGAATACTCAAATAACCTGTTTAAGCGAGGCAAGAAAGCTTTACAAGAATTTAATTTTTCGCGTCTTCGCGTCTTCGCGTGAGATGAATTGTCGATTTTAAATTACAATCACTATGCCTCAACTGCGGATAAAAGAAAAGGCGAAGCCGTTACCGGCTCCACCCTTATTCTCACATTACGATACCCGCTGGCGCGGAAACTACGCCGGGTTAACCTTGGTGCCGTCAAGATTGTATCCGAGAGCTTCCTTGCGGGAGAGCTTGATCTTGCCGTTCTTGTCGACGCCGATGCATTTAACCAGCACCTGGTCGCCTTCGTTCAGGATTTCCGTGACCGTTTTGACCCGTGCCGTGTCGAGCTCGGAAATATGAACCAGTCCGTCGGTACCGGGCATGATTTCGACAAAGGCGCCGAAATCCATGATCTTGCGGACGGTACCCATGTACAATTTGCCCTCTTCGGCCTCGTCGGTCAGGCCGCGGATCATCTGGATAGCCAGGTCGCACGCTTCCTTGTTGGTGCTGGCGATGTTGATGCGGCCGGTATCGTCGATATCGATCGTAACACCGGTCGTTTCGGTGATGTTGCGGATGTTCTTGCCGCCGGTACCGATGACGTCGCGAATGCGGTCGGTCTTGACGTAGATCGTGGTAATGCGCGGGGCAAACGGTGACATCTCGGCACGTGGTGCCGCCAGGGTTTCAGCCATTTTTCCGAGGATGTGCAGACGCCCTTCACGAGCCTGCTTCAAGGCCTGCTCCATGATTTCCTTGGTAACGCCGCCGATCTTGATATCCATCTGCAGGGCGGTAACGCCAGCCGCCGTTCCGGCAACCTTGAAGTCCATGTCTCCCAGGTGATCTTCATCGCCCAGAATATCGGAGAGGATCGCGAATTTGTCCCCCTCCTTGATCAGACCCATCGCGATGCCCGCTACCGGTGCGGTGACCGGGATGCCGGCATCCATCATCGACAGGCATCCGCCGCAGACCGCCGCCATCGAGGAGGAACCATTACTTTCGAGAGTCTCGGAAACGATCCGGATCGTGTACGGAAAATCATCATGGAGGGGCAGAACCGCCGCGAGGGCACGTTCGGTCAACATGCCGTGACCGATCTCTCTGCGACCCGGTCCCAGACGGAAGCTGGTTTCACCGACCGAGAACGGAGGGAAGTTGTAGTGCAGCAGAAAGCGTTTGCGCGAAGCGCCGTACAGCGAGTCGATACGCTGTTCATCGCTGGAGGTGCCGAGTGTGGCGGCAACCAGCGCCTGCGTTTCACCGCGGGTAAAGAGCGCCGAACCATGGACGCGCGGCAGAAAACCGGTTTCTGTGGTGATCGGACGAATCGTGCTGGTGGTACGGCCATCGATGCGGATGCCGGTTTCGAGGATGTCGGCGCGTACGCGCTCATACTCGAAATCGCCAAGGAACGCCTTGATCTGCTTCGTGGAGCCTTCGAATTCTTCCTTCAGGGCCTCGATCGTTTCGGCCTTGATCAGGTCGATCTGATCATGACGCTCGTTTTTCGCCTTGAGCTTGACAGCCTCACCCATCCGGTCATAGGCCAGGGCGCGGACCCGTGCCAGCAGGATCTCATCAACGACCGCCGGTGCAACGACACGCTTGGCGATCCCCGCGAGTTTCTGCAGTTTGTCCTGGGCTTCGATCAGAGGCAGCATCGCTTCCTTGGCGAAAAATACCGCTTCCAGCAGATCGGCCTCGGATACGAATTTGGCTTCGCCTTCAACCATGATCACCGCGTCGCGGCTTGCGGCAACGACGATCTCGAGATCGCTCTTTTCGAGCTCTTCGGCAGAAGGATTGCAGATGAATTTGCCGTCCACGCGGCCGACTTTGGCGCCGGCAATCGGGCCGTTGAACGGGATGTCGGAAATCATCAGCGCCGCAGAAGCTCCGAGCATCGACAAAATCCCCGGGTCATTGTCCTGATCGGCCGATACGACCGTCGCAATTATCTGGGTATCATTCAGGAACGTCTCCGGAAAAAGCGGGCGGATAGGACGGTCGATAAGACGGCAGGTAAGCGTTTCCGGGTCGGAAGGACGCGCTTCGCGCTTGAAAAAACCTCCCGGAATCTTGCCGCCGGCATATGCCTTCTCGGTGTAATTGACGGTGAGCGGGAAAAAGTCCTGCCCTTCCTTTGCTTCTTTTTGTGCAACAACGGTAACGAGCACGACGGTATCGCCGCAGCTGACGACAACCGCGCCACTGGCCTGCTTTGCCATTTTGCCGGTGGAGAGCGTAATCGTTCTCCCCCCGAACTCAACCTGAACATTTTGTTCCATTTTCTTATTCTCCTCTTCGGTTGCGTTGGGGCCGTCGCTACAATCCCGGCGGCAGACTCGCCGCCGGAACTCTATCCACGCCCCCAACAAATATAAAAAGGGCCTTGAAAGCCCTTTTCTTAAAATGAGCAGCCATAAACAGAGCAGCGGTATACCTGGTTTGACAGATATACCGCCGTTCACTATCTACGGATGCCGAGTCTCTCTATTACCGTTTTGTATCTGCTTACTTCTTTGCCTTTCAGATAGTCAAGAAGGCGCCTTCTCTGGCCGACAAGCTTCAAGAGGCCGCGACGGCTATGGTGATCCTTCTTGTGCGTCTTGAAATGCTCGGTCAGGTAGGTGATCCGCTCGGTCAGAATTGCGATCTGAACTTCCGGTGAACCTGTATCGCTGTCATGTTGCTTGAATGCATTGATGATTTCCTGCTTTTTTTCGGTTGCCAGCACTGTAAACTCCTCCGTAAAACTGATTGATGAGATTACGAAATCAGGGGGGGAGCCCCGAAACGTATTTAACTAAGTAGTAATAACTATCACAGTGACGCCCCGTTTGTAAAGTACTAACTTACATAAAAACTCGCTTCAAAACAATGGCCGGAGATGGATCGCTGCTCTCAGCCAGCCTGGCAACTGCTACCAGAGCTCCGTTATGAGAAAGCCGTACAAACTGTATTTCGCCGGACAGCGTTTCACCTTCAATGGTTGTCTCACTCCAGAGCGGCGAGCGCCCGAAGGACAACTTTGCCACTCCGGCATCCGTAAGAGGTATATCCGGCAGATGCGCCAAAGAGTCGAAGGGGGTGATACAGAGCGACGTCTCCCTCCCCTCGCGGGCCGCACATTCGAGTTCTTCAAGTGTATGGGCGGCGCTGATTTCAAACGGTCCGCTCGCGGTTCGGCGCAACTCCTTCAGCGCCGCGCCGCATCCCGCCATCGCGCCGATATCGTCGGCCAGGGTGCGGACGTAGGTTCCCTTTGAGCAGGTTACCCTGATCGACACAAAGGGAGGGGTAAAAGAGAGAAGTTCGATGGAATGAATTGAAACCGGACGGGCGGCGCGCTCGACCTCCTGTCCCATTCGTGCCAATTTGTAGAGCGGTTGGCCGCCCTGCTTGATTGCGGAGTACATCGGCGGGATCTGGAATATCGGACCGGTGAAACTTTTAAAAATGTCCAGAAGCCGCTGTTCGGAAACGGAAGAATAATCGCATTCGCTCAATACCTTGCCGGTCATGTCAAGGGTGTCGGTTGCTACACCGAGCTGCATCAACGCTTCATAGCATTTGATTCCTTCATCAAGAAAGGGAATAGCCTTGGTACCGTCATTGACCGCTACCGGCAGCACACCGGTGGCAAACGGGTCGAGTGTACCGGTGTGACCGACTTTGCGGGTGCCCAGAATACGGCGGACGCGACTGACTACGTCATGCGAAGTGATGCCGGCCGGCTTGTCGATAACTAAAAAGCCGTTTATCAAAGAGACTCTTCCACGATGCGGTACACGGTCGCCTTGACTTCATCCAGCGTGCCATCGACCGTGCATCCGGCGGCGTTATGATGGCCGCCCCCGCCGAGGGCCGCCGAAAAGGCGGCAACATTAACTTTTCCCTTGGAACGAAAGCCTACCTTGAATTTCCTTGTCTCAAGCTGCCTGAAAAAGATTGCCACTTCTACGCCGCGGATGGACCGGGGGTAGTTGACAAAACCGTCCGTCAGCTCGGCGTCGGCTCCGCAGGCGGCGTACATGTCACA
>WNGR01001285.1_pt1 | contig 41440 bp, 27 predicted proteins | sample 5407581 | NCBI WGS metagenome assembly WNGR01 (sample SAMN13153383, study PRJNA577476) | soil metagenome | isolation source: 80 cm soil or saprolite under Garry oak tree replicate 2 | place: USA:California | collected 2016-06-15 | reverse complement strand
CCCGCGCGTATGCCGCCAGCGCCTGCTCGGAGGGGGGCTCGTAGAACGCGCTGTCGATCCCCACCGTGCGGAACAGCGGGTAGCGCACGTACTCCTCCAGCCGCCTGGCGGGCTGCGCACCCCGGTACCGGCGATGATAGACGTCCCCCGCCCACCCGTCGTAGGTCCACGTCGAGGTTCCGAAGCGCACGCTCGGCGGCAGCCGCCACGCCAGCTCGACCAACTCGGGCCGCGGCGCGGGCAGCGTCTCCGCGAAGAGCGACGGCTGGTACTGATCCATCGGGGTCATCTTATGCGTTTGCTCACGGCTCCGACAGGTGTGACGTAACGATTTGTAAATCAGATACTTATAATATTTACTGTGGCCGTCTGCGTCTGGATCCCGCTGTTCGCGCTGCGCTGCGAAGAGGCGCGGCGGCCCGAGCTCGCGTCCCAGCCCAGCGCGCTGCTCGCCCCCGACGCGAGCCGCCGGGTGGTGTGGCAGGTCTCGCCGCTCGCCCGTCACGCGGGGGTGCGGCCGGGAATGACGGTGAGCCAGGCGATCGGTCTCTGTCCCGCACTGCGGTTGTGCGAGCCCGATCCGGTTCACTACGACGAGCGATTCGCGCTGCTGCTGGCCGCGCTCGCCCGGGTGAGCCCCGTGGTGGAGCCCGGGGAGCTGGGGCTCGCGTACGTGGGGACCGACGGCTTGGAAGGGCTGTACGGGAGACCGGAGCGCCAAGTCGAGTTCGTCATCCGAGTGCTTAATGCGGAATGCGGAGTGCGGAGTGCGGAGTTTGACGTCCGCCCTTCGATGCCGCACGCAGCATTGAATACTCCGCATTCCGCATTCCGCACTCCGTATTTCCGTGTGGGGTGGGGTCAGGGGAAGTTCGTGGCTTGGGTAGCAGCGACCCGCGCCAAGCCGGGCTGCGCGATCATCGTCCATGCGGGGGAGGAGGGGAAGTTCCTCGCCGCGCAGCCTGTCGCCGTGCTGCCGCTCGATCCCGACGCGCACCGGCGGCTCCGGCAGCTCGGCCTCCGCACGCTGGGGCGGCTCGCCGCGCTGCCCGAGGAGGCGATCGTATCGCAGTTCGGGCGCGCCGGTCGCCGCTGGTGGCGGCTCGCGGCGGGCGCGACCGCGGAGCCGGTCGTCGGCCGCGTGCTCCCCGAGCCGATCAGCGTCTCCCTGACCTTCTTCACGCCGGTGGCGGACCGGGAGATGCTCGTGCTCGCGCTCGAGCGGTTGATCGAGCGCGCGCTGCGGCATCCGCGCCGCACGGGGTGGCGCGTGCAGGCGGTGCGCGCGCGGGCCGAGCTCGAGCGCGCCGCCTCGTGGCTCGCCGCGGCCACGCTCAAGGACCCCTCCGCGGACCGCGACCACATCGCCGCGCCGCTCAAGACGCGCCTGGCGCAGACGCCGCCCGCGGGCGCCGTGGAGCGGCTCGTCGTCGAGTTCACCGCCTTCGCCCCGGGCACCGCCGAGCTGCAGCTCTTCGCCCGGGACGCGGGCGCCGCCGCGCGGGCCGGCCAACGGCGCGCCCTGCGGAGCGCCGTCCAGGAGATCACGCTCCGGCTCAAACGCCCCATGCTGCATCACGTCATCGAGGTCCAGCCATGGTCCCGTCTTCCGGAACGCCGCTACGCGCTGATCGACTATGAACCCTAGTGCGGAATGCGGAGTGCGGAATGCGGAATTGGCCTGACAGACTTCGGGCGCTCAACGTGCCGCAACGGGTGCAAGTGGAAGTGGACGGGCGTGGGACACCCGCAATCGTTAAACGAGAAACGGGAAGCGCAACACGAGTGGAGGCAGTTGGCGAGATGTGGCGCATCAACGATGAATGGTGGCGACAGCCAATCGTTCGACACTATGTCGAGGTCGTACTCGAGGGGGGTGGGCGCCTGGTGTTGTTCGAGGACCAAATCACCGGAGAGTGGTGGATGCAGAAACCGTAACTGCGTGGGGAGTGGGGAGTGGTTCCATCCAGTGCCAGATCAAGCGACGCGCTGTTTGAGCACGCACCGTCGAGTACCACTCCCCACTCCCCCACGTCTTTCACAATGTACATCGAACTCCACTGTCATTCGGCATACTCGTTTCTCGACGGCGCTTCCCTCCCTGAGCAGCTGGCGCTCACGGCCGCGAACCTGGGCTACCCGGCGCTGGCGCTCACCGACCACAACGGCATCTACGGCGCGATGGCGTTCGCCCAGGAGGCGAAGTCGCTCGGCCTCCAGGCGATCACCGGTGCGGAGCTGACGCTGCTCGACGGTTCTCACGTGACGATTCTCGCCGAGACGCCTGAAGGATATGCGAACCTATGCAGGTTGATCACCGAGGCCCACCTCGGCCGTGCCGATCGCCGCGACCCCCGGCTCGAGTTCGCCGCGCTCGAAGCGCGCCACGAGGGGCTGATCGTCCTGTCCGGCTGCCGCGACGGCCTCCTGCCGCGGCTGCTGCGCACAGAAGGGCGCGCCGCCACGCGGGCCTGCGCCGAGCGCTGCCGCGCGGTGTTCGGGGAGGAGAATTTCTTCGTCGAGCTGCAGCGGAACCACGTGCGGGGCGATCTCGCGCTCACGCGAGCCCTCACCGACCTCGCTCATGACGCACGACTTGGCGTCGTGGCGTCGGGTGACGTGCATTACCACAGCCGCGAGCGTCACAGGCTGCACGACGTGCTCGTCGCCACCCGCCACCGCACTACGCTCGACGGCGCGCACGGCGCGCGGCGACCGAACAGCGAATTCTCCCTGCGGCCGCTCGAAGAAGTCGCGGTGCTGTTCCGTGACTGTCCCGATGCTGTCGCCACTGCGGGCGTCATCGCCGAGCGCTGCCGCGCGTTCGATCTCACCCGAGACCTGGGCTACGGCTTCCCCGACTTCCGGGGCGCCGACCGGACGCCCGCCCCCCGGGCGCTCGCCGAGCTGTGCCGGTCACGGCTCGAGCAGCGCTACGCCCAGGGCTCCGAGCACCGCGCCGAGGCCGAGCGCCGGCTCGAGCAAGAGCTGACGCTCATCGAGCACCACCGGCTCAGCGGATTTTTCCTGGTCTACCACGACCTGTTCGACCTGGCGCGCGAGGTGGCGGCCGACGTGCGGCGCGGCTCGCGCCGGGCGACGGGCAACCTGCTCCCCGGGCGCGGCCGCGGGTCCTCGGTGTCGTCCATCGTGTGCTACCTGCTCGGGCTGTCGCACATCGACCCGGTCGCGAACCGGCTGTTCCTCGGCCGCTTCCTGAACGAGACGCTGGCGTCGGTGCCAGACATCGATCTCGACTTCCCGCGGGAGATCCGCGAGGAGCTGATCCGGCGGGTGTACGCGCGCTACGGCGCCGAGCACGTGGGGCTCGTCTGCTCGTTCCCCACCTACCGGCTGCGCTCTGCGGTGCGCGAGATCGGCAAGGCGCTGGATCTGCCGGCGGGAGAGATCGAGCAGGTGGCGAAGCTGGCGGATACGGGGACGAGCGGATTGGCGGATGAGCTCGATCAGCTTCCCGGATTCGAAGGCCGCAGGAACGCCCCGTTGTGGAAGGAGCTGTGCGAGCTGGCGGAGGAGATCGCGGGGCTGCCGCGCCACGTGTCGCAGCACGTGGGCGGGATGATCATCTCGAGCCGGCCGCTCGTGGAGCTCGTGCCGCTCGAGCGCGCGGCGATGCCGGACCGCGTCGTGTGCCAGTGGGACAAGGATTCCTGCGACGATGCGCGCTTCGTCAAGATCGACTTCCTCGCCCTCGGGATGCTGTCGCTGGTGGAGGAGTGCGTCGAGCTCGTGGCGCGGCGCGAGGGAGAGCCGCCCGACCTGTCGCGCATCGACTTCGCCGACCAGGCGGTCTACGACCGCATCTGCCGGGGCGACACGGTGGGGTTGTTCCAGATCGAGAGCCGCGCGCAGATCCAGATGCTGCGCCGCACCCGGCCGCGCGACCTCGCAGATCTCGCCGTCGAAGTGGCGATCGTCCGGCCCGGACCGATCGTGGGCGGGGCGGTGAACCCCTACGTGCGGCGGCGCGAGGAGCAGCGCCGCGCCCGCGAGGCCGGCCGCCCCTACGAGCCGCCCGCGGACCACCCGCTGCTGCGGGACGTGCTCGCCGAGACGCTGGGCGTGATCCTCTACCAGGACCAGGTGCTGCAGGTGTGCCAGGCGCTCGCCGGCTTCACGGCGGGGCAGGCCGAGGCCCTGCGCCGCGCCATGAGCCGCCGGCGCAGCCGCGAGCTGATGGCGGGCTTCTGGGAGGAGTTCCGCAGCGGGGCGGCGGCCCGCGGCGTGACGGAGCGCGTCGCCGAGAAAGTGTTCACGCAGGTGATCGCCTTCAGCGAGTTCGGCTTTCCCAAATCGCACGCCGCGGCGTTCGGCCTCCTCGCCTACCAGTCGGCGTGGCTGCGGCACTACCACCCCGCCGAGTACTACACGGGACTCTTCAACAACCAGCCGATGGGGTTCTACTCCCTGGACGCGCTGGGGCGGGACGCCAAGCGGAACGGGATCGAGATCCGGCTCCCCGACGTCAACGTGAGCGATGTGTGGTGCACGGTTGCAGACGAGGGAAAAGGCCGGTTGAAGGCCGGGGAAGGGGGAAGGGGAGCTGGTGTCGTGCGGGTAGGCCTCGCGTTCATCCGAGATTGGAGCGAGGAGACGGCGACCGCGGTCGTGGCCGAGCGCGAGCGGGTCGGCCCTTTTCGGAGCGTGGGCGACGTCGTGCGGCGCGCTCCCCCGCAGCTCAAGCGCCCGGCGATCGAGCACCTGGTGTGGGTGGGCGGGTGCGACGGGTTCGGACTCACCCGGCGCGAGCTCGTGTGGCAGGTGGGCCTGTGGCTGCCGCCCACGGCCCATCCGGGGGACGACGCCCGCCGTCGGCGCCAGCTCGAGCTGCCGCTCAACCACCCGTTCGAGCACCTGCGCTTCGGCGGGCTCGAGGCCGGCGAGCGACTGCTCGCCGAGTACGCCGTGCTCGGCTTCGCGGCGAGCGGCCATCCGCTGCAGCTGTTACGCGACGCGCTCCCGGCCGGCGTGGTGTCGAGCGATCGCCTCCCTGGATTGCAGCACGGCTCCGGGGTCGAGGTCGCGGGACTCGTCGTCGCCCGCCAGCGGCCGGAGACGGCGAAGGGGTTCATCTTCGTGCTGCTCGAGGACGAGGCGGGGATGGTGAACGTGATCGTCCGGCCCGACGTGTACCAGCGCCACCGGCCGGCGATACGCGGCGAGCCGCTGCTGTGGGTGCGCGGCAAGCTCGCGAAGGACGACGGGACGGTGAATCTGCTTGCGGAGGAGGTGAGGGGACTGCATTGCGGAATGCGGATTGCGGATTGCGGAATCGAAGGACCACCCGTCGAATCCGCAATCCGAAATCCGCAATCCGAAATGGCATTTCTAAGGTCCATGCGCCGCGTCGCGCCGGAGTCGAAGGACTGGGGGTGAGTTAGATTGTAGCATGGAACTCGCCACCCTCGCCGGCGGCTGCTTCTGGTGCCTCGAAGCCGTGTTCGAGCAGCTGCGGGGCGTCGCGGGCGTGACGTCGGGCTACGCGGGCGGGCACGTGCCCCATCCGGGCTACGAAGCGGTGTGCACCGGCACGACGGGGCACGCGGAGGTCGTGCAGATCGCCTTCGATCCCGCAGTCGTCACCTACCGCGAGCTGCTCGAGGTGTTCTTCACGCTCCACGACCCCACCACGCTCAACCGCCAGGGGCCCGACACGGGCACGCAATACCGCTCGGCGATCTTCTACCACAGCGCCGAGCAGCACGCCGTCGCCGAGCAGGTGATCAAGGAGCTCGAGGTGGGGAAGGTCTGGGACGACCCCATCGTGACCGAGCTCGTCCCCTTCACCGAATTCTATCCCGCCGAGGAGTACCACCGCGGCTATTTCCGCCGCAACCCGAACCAGGCCTACTGCCGCGCGGTGGTGGCGCCCAAGGTGGCGAAGCTCCGCAAGCACTATTTCGAGAAGCTGAAGCAGCCCGTGAGCTGACGCGGCCGTATGAGCCGCTTCACGGACGTCCTCCTCGTCTCCCCGCTCGCTGACGGCAGCACGTGGGTGATCATGCGCGATTTCGGCTACGACGTCGGCGCCGAGGCGAGCGGCGACCACATCGAGGTGGCCGTCGGGTTCCAGACCGACTTCGCCACGATCCCGCGGCCCTTCTGGATCATCCTGCCGAAGTGGGGCCGCTACGGGAACGCCACGGTGATTCACGACTGGCTGTACTGGACGCAGGCGCGCCCGCGCCCGCAGGCGGACGCGATCTTCCTCGAGGCGATGGGCGTGCTCGGGGTGAGCGGCCCCGTGAAGTACACGCTGTACTGGGCGGTGCGGCTGTTTGGCGGGCTCGCCTGGTATCGCAACGCGGCTGACCGCGCGGCGGGGTTCGACAGAGTGCTACCGGACGTGCATCTCCGCGCGGTCTTCCGCTCGGAACGCCGCGGCACGCTGCGTCGCGTGGCGGGTCATGCCTGGCGCCTGATGCGGCGGCCGTGACCTAGCGCGGAATCCGCGTCCGAGTCTTTCCGAGGTACGCCCGCACGAGCGGCGCCGCACGCCGGCGCACCAGTGCCCCACGCAGGGCCTCCTCCTCGTCCACCGTCACCGGGACCAGGAACCGTTCCCCCTTCCCCCTTCCCCCTTCCCCGCTTACTGCGACCGGCACGCCGTCCCGGTACAGCACGCGGTTCGCGCCGAGCGCCGGGAGCAGCTCACCGGGCGTGAGGATGCCGACGAGGTTCAGGGGATCGGCGCCGCTCACGGCGACGAGCTCACCGGCGGACTTGTCGCGCCGCACCGCGCGCAGCGATCCCACCGCCTCGGGAAGCGCGTACTGCTCTCCCGAGAACCCGCCCACGAAGCGGCCGCCCCGGATCTCGCCCCGCGCCTCGAGGCGCCGATACACGCGCAGGATGTCGCGCCACGGCACGAGCAAGCTCTCGCGTTGCACCAGGCGGCGGAATACGAGGCCGTAGCGGCGCAGCAGCTGCCAGGCCACCGCCTCCGCGACCTGCTCCTCCGAGAGGGGCGACCCGGGAGCCACGCGCGCCCACCGCCCCGCCGTCTCCACCCCGAACGGCGCCACCGGACCGCGCCGCCGCCGCAGCGTGGCCCCGCCGAGCGGCCGCCGCCGGTCCGAGGGAACGAGCAGCGCACGCAAGCCGGCGAAGCTGTCTGAGGTCACGAGCCCCCACGCGACGAGCTCGGCGAGTCCCTGCTCGACCGCCGTGCGCAACAAGCCCGTCGCGTTCACGAGGTCCCCGAAGAACGACGCGCCGCGGGCGTCGAGCGCCTCGAGCACGGCCCGGGCCGAGTGCGAGAGGGCGAGCTGCGCCGGCTCGGGTTGGGTCCTCAGGGACCGCCACACCGCTCCGCGCTCCCTCCGGAACAACGCGATGGGGGTGGTGCGAATCGGGCCGGACTTGTGGCCGTTCGACGGGCCGGCGGCCGACACGCGGCCCCACGCGATCTCACCCGAGAGGCACAGCCCGTCGAGCCACAGCGGATCGTACTGCTCGAGCCTGGCGGGCAGCACGTCCGATTCCCACGCGCCGGCGGCGACTTCGTACCCGTCCAGCAGGTCGAGCACCGCGGCCAGCCCCTCCGGCCCCTCGGCACGCGACTCCTCCGCCACCCGCTGCCAGCGGAACAGGAAGCGGAGAAAGTCCGCCGCTGCGACCGGCTCGATCTCCTTGCGCAGCCGGTCGAGCGTGTAGCGGTGGATGCGCGCCAGCAGCCGCCGCTCGCACCACTCGAGCTCCGTCAGGCCCGGCGTGAAGCGGCCGCGCAGCACGAACCCTTCCCGTTCGAGCGCGGCGAGTCCCACATCCACGTCGCCCGCCGCGAGGCCGAGCGCCGCCGCGAGCGCCGCGGCAGTCGTGGGACCCACCGCCTCGAGCCGCCCGCGCACCAGCTCGCGGACCGCGTCCTCGCGGGTCCAGGCCTGCGCCCGCTCGCGCTCCGGCGGGACGAGCGCGGGCTCGAGCTTCACGCCCGGGAACACGGCTTCGAGCAGCGGCACCCGCTCGGCCGCCACCCACAGGCGCGCCTCCGTCTGGAGGGTCGCTGCGCGTCCCGCCCTCACCAGCTCCCCGAAGAGCGCCTGAAACTCCGCATTCCGCATTCCGCACTCCGCACTCGGAATGGCCCCCATGACGAGCAACGCATCGTGCAGCTCGTCGGCGGTGCCCGCGTCCGGCCACGCTTCGTCCTTGACCCGCTCGATCGCGGCCGGGTCGAGGGTGCCGAGCTCGTCCGCGCTCTTGACGTCGAGCCCACGGCGCGTGATCACGGCCTGGGTGCGGCGCTCCTCGAGCGGTGCGTCGTCGAGGAAGGCGTACGGCTTGGCGTTCAGCACCTCGTGCGCGAGGGGTGACGGCTCGGGCGTGTCCCGCGCGACGAGCGTGAAGCGACCGGCCTCCATCTCCTCGAGCACCCGCTTGAGGCCCGGGAAGTCCATCGCCTCGAGCAGGCAATCCGCGATCGTTTGGTTGACGAGCGGATGATCGGGGATCTCCCGGTCGCCCACGAGGTTCTCCGGGCAGGCGAGCTGGTCGGGGAACACCGCCGCGATCAGGTCCTCGGCGTCCATGCGTTGCAGTGGCGTCGGGACCTTGCGGCCGCCCCGCTGGCGCAGCACCGCGAGGGCGCGTGTCGCATTCCAGCGCCACCGGCTACCGAACATCGGCGCGTCGAGCATCGCCTGCACGAGCAGGTGCTCCACCGTCTGGGGCTTCAGGTACTGGAACACGTCCGCCAGCGCGAAGCTGTGCTGGGGGCCGAGGGAGAGGACGATCGCGTCTTCGGTAGCCGCCGCCTGGAGCTCGAAGTTGAAGCTGCGGCAGAAGCGCTTGCGCAGCGCCAGGCCCCAGGCGCGGTTCACCCGGCTCCCGAAAGGCGCGTGCAGCACGAGCTGCATGCCGCCTGCCTCGTCGAAGAACCGCTCCAGCACGAGCGTCTGCTGCGTCGGGGTGACGCCCAGGATCCGCTTCGAGGCGGCGAGATACTCGACGATCTGCCGCGCCGCGGGCTCGGCGACGCCCGTCGCGTCGCACAGCCAGCCGATCGCCACGGCGGGATCGCCCAACCGCGCGTCCACCTCCTGCCGCAGCTGCGAGACTTCCTGCGACAGTTCGGCCGTACGCGCCGGCGCCTCGCCCACCCAGAACGGGATCGAAGGCGGTAGCCCCTGCGCGTCCTCCACACGGACCTGGCCGGACTCGACCCGCGTGATCCGGTAGGAGGCGTTGCCGAGCTGGAAGATGTCGCCCGGCATGCTCTCGATCGCGAAGTCCTCGTTGAGGGTCCCGACGAAGGTCTCGGTCGGCTCGAGCACCACGCGGTAGTCGCCGATATCCGGGATCGCGCCCCCCGAGGTGAGGGCGGCGAGCCGCGCTCCGCGGCGGCCGCGCAGCCGCCGGTTCACGCCGTCGTAGTGCACGTACGCGCCGCGCCGCCCGCGCCGTGTCGTGAACCCCTCGGCGAGCATGTGCACGACCGCGTCGAAGTCCTGGCGCGAGAGGCCGCGGTACGGGTAGGCCCCACGCACCACGTCGTACAGGCGGTCTTCGTCCCACTCCTCGCACGCCGCCATCGCGACGATCTGCTGCGCCAGGATGTCGAGGGGCCGCTCGGGGATGATGAGCCGGTCGAGCCGGCCGCCGCGGGTCGCGCGCAGCAGCGCCGCGCACTCGATCAGCTCGTCGCGGGACAGCGGAAACACCCGGCCCTTGGGAATCGCCTCGAGGTGGTGTCCCGAGCGCCCCACGCGCTGCAGCAGCGTGGCGATCGAGCGCGTCGAGCCGATCTGGCACACGAGGTCCACCGTGCCGATGTCGATGCCGAGCTCGAGCGACGCCGTCGCCACGAGCGCCTTGAGCTTGCCCTCCTTGAGCCGCTGCTCCGCGTCGAGCCGCTTTTCCTTCGAGAGGCTGCCGTGGTGCGACGTGACGTGCTCGGCGCCGACCCGCTCGGACAGGTGCAGCGTGAGCCGCTCGGCCAGGCGCCGGGTATTGACGAACACGAGCGTCGTGCGGTGCTCGCCGATCAGCTGCGCCAACCGGTCGTACAGCTCCTCCCACACTTCCGCCGCCATCACGGCCTCGAGCGGCGACGAGGGGATCTCGAGCGCGAGGTCGAGGCGGCGCGAGTGCCCCGAGTCGATGATCTCGCAAGGGGCGTGGGGCGTCCTAAAGGACTCCCTGACGGTCGTAGGGCGTGGGGCGTTGCCGATGAGGAAGCGGGCGATTTCCTCGATTGGCTTCTGTGTAGCCGAGAGACCGATGCGCTGGAGCCGGCGCCCGGCGAGGTGGTCGAGGCGCTCGAGCGAGAGGGCGAGGTGGCTCCCCCGCTTGTCGCGCGCCACGGCGTGGATCTCATCTACGATCACGGTGCGCGCCGTGCGCAGCATCTCGCGCGAGCGCTCGGCCGTGAGCAGGAGATACAGGCTCTCGGGCGTCGTGACGAGAATGTGCGGGGGGCGCTTCACCATCGCCTGCCGCTCGGCGCCCGGCGTGTCGCCGGTCCGCACGAGCGTGCGGATCGCGACGTCGGGCAGGCACAGCTGCTCCAGCGTGCGGCGGATCTCGGCGAGCGGCTCGGCCAGGTTCTTCTGAACGTCGTTCGACAGCGCCTTGAGGGGCGAGATGTAGACCACCTGCGTCTCGTCCGGGAGGGGACCGTCGAGTCCCTGGCGCACCAGCGAGTCGATCGCGGCGAGGAACGCCGCGAACGTCTTCCCCGAGCCGGTCGGCGCCGCGATCAGGGCATCGCGGCCTGCCTGAATCACCGGCCAGGCGTGCCGCTGGGGCTCGGTGGGCGCGCTGAAGCGCTCACCGAACCAGCGCGTCACGGCTGGGTGGAAACCGGAGAGTGGCATGACTCAAATCTACCGAAAATTCCCCGAAGGGCTACCGGCCGACGACCGCTCCCAGCGAGGCGCCGCGCGTCGCCGCGATGCGCTCGATCGTCTCACCGATCTTGTTGTTGGGCGTCGAGGCGCCGGCCGTCACGCCGATCGTGAGCGGCCCCCGCGGCAGCCACGCCTCGCGACGCTGCTCGACCTTCGCTCCCACGGGCCGGAAGCGGATGGTCCCGGCCGCGGCATCGATGCAGCTCGCGTCCTCGATGTGGAAGGTGGCGACTTTCTCCTGGCAGATGGCGGCCAGGTGCGTGGTGTTGCTGGAGTTATAGCCGCCGATCACCACCATCAGATCGAGCGCGCCCCCGATGAGCTTGAGCACAGCGTCCTGGCGCTCCTGAGTGGCCGAGCAGATCGTGTCAAAGTTACGGAAGTGCTCGGCGAGGGCGGCCTCGCCGTAGCGCTTCGCCATGCTCTTGCGCAGCTCGGCGGCGATCGCGAGCGATTCGCCGGACAACATGGTGGTCTGATTCGCGACGCCCACGCGCACGAGATCGTGCTCCGGGTCGAACCTTGGCGACATCTTCTCCCTGAAGAGCCGCAGCAACCGCTCCCCGCGACCGTCAGGGAGTCCTTCAGGGCTCCCCGCTCCCTCGATGTAGTCGCAGACCTCCCGCGCCTCTGCCATGTCCCGGACCACCAGGTACTTCCCGCCCGGATACTTGGTCACCTGGCTGGAGGTCGCCTTCGTCTCCTCGTGGTAGGACTTGCCGTGGATCACGGCCGTGAAGCCGTCCCGCGCGTAGGAATCGACGCGCTTCCACACGTTCAGCACCGAGCCGCAGGTCGTGTCCACGAGGACACAGCCGATCGCACGCAGCCGCTCGAAGTCCTGCACCGTTACGCCGAACGCCGGGAGGATCACCACGTCGTCCGGGGTCACGGTCCCGAAGTCGAAGTCCCCCTCGGGCCGGCGCAGCAGAATCTGCACGCCCATGCTGGTGAGCTTGGAGTTCACGTGGGGGTTGTGGATGATCTCCCCGACGAGAAAGACGCGCTTGGCCGGGAACTTGGTGCGGGTCTCGTACGCGTACTCGACCGCGCGGTCGACGCCGTAGCAGAAGCCGAACTCCCCGGCCAGCTTGAACGTGAGGTCGCCCACCACGAGCTCGTAGCCCGCGCCGCGAATGGCATCGACCACGCGGCTGTGGTAGTCCGCGGCGAGCGCGCCCTCGATCGCGCCCTTCAGCCCGAAGCCTTTGCGGAAGTAGGTCTGCTCCACGGCCCTCAATCTAACGGCGTGGTTCCCCCGGCGCGCACGGCGTCCATCACGCGCTGGATCCTCCAGCCGTCTTCGAACGTCGCGGGCGGCACTGTGGGGGCGGCGCCGGCGACGACGCGGACGAGATCGCGGACCAGCCGCACGAAGGAGCGCGCCCACATCGTGTTGGGCGTGAGTCGCTCCCACAGGTCGTCCGGCGCGCTCACGTCCTCGAGCGGCCCGCCCGGCTTCATCATCTCGAGCTTCGACTCCCCCGTGAGCACGAAGGTCCCGTCGCTGCCCGTGACCTGGGCGAAATGCCCCGGCCCGTAGTGGGCCACGCTCGTGAGGAGGATCGTCGCGACCGCGCCGCCGGTCATCCGCATCGTGAAGCTCGCGAACTCCTCCGCCGTCGCCCGGTGCGTGATGCCGCGCTCGTCCCGCCGCTCCTTGACGAAGGTCGCCGCGGCGCCCGCGACCTGCGACGGCTCGCTCCCCGTCCAGTAGCGCACGAGATCGATGTAGTGGGAGCCGACCGCGCCCAGGATGCCGCCGCCGCGCGCCGCGTCGAACCACCAGGTCCAGGGCGCCGCGGAGGTCTGCGGCCGGCCGTCGCCGCGCAGGTAGGGCCTGAGGACGAGCTCGAGGTGGCGGACCTCGCCGATCGCCCCGCCGGCGATCAGCTCGCGCACCTTGCGGCGGTTGGGCTCGTGGCGCAATTCGTGATCGATCCAAGCGATCTGGCGCGGATGGCGCCGAGCGCAGTCGAGCATGTGTTGCGCCTCGGCGGCGTTGAGCGCCGTCGGCTTCTCGCACAGCACGTGCTTCCCGGCCTCCAGCGCCGCGACGGCGTAGCGGGCGTGCGTGTCCGGCGTCGACGAGACGAGGACGAGATCGACCTCACCCGAGCGCGCCAGCTCCGCGCCGTCGGTGAACACGTGGGGGATCGCGTGCTCGCGCGCCGTCGCCTCGGCGTTCTCGCGCCGGCCGCTCGCCACGGCCGTCACCGTGACCTCCGGCACGAGCCGCAGGCCGGGGAGCTGCACCCGGCGCGCGAACCCGGTCCCGATCACCCCGACGCGCAGCGTCATGGGATCGGGCGGCAGGAAACGGTGTCGCCGCCGATCACCACGGCCTCGAAATCGGCCTCGACCCTGGCGCGGCGCGCGCCTCCGAGCTCCGGACCCGAGCCGCGGGCCCGCGCCGTCAGCCGGTCTCGGGCGCGCGACACCGTTACCACGCCGCTGTCGAGCGCGGTCCCGTGCGTGAGGGGGCCGGTCATGAACCGCACGGCCGCCACGGCGCCGTGCGACGTTGCCGTGTCGCCGCGCACCAGCACCGGATAGTCACCGCTCGTGAGCGAGTCCCCGTATCGCAGCCACAGCAACACGCCGTTGCCTCCCGAAGATCCGTGTGCGACTAGCGCGCCCGGGCGCCCGCACGGCCGCGCCGTGGCCGCCGCCGTGAAGCGCACCGTGTCCTGCGGCGGGAACGCGACCCGAGCGCGCAGCGTCCCCTCCCGCTCCGCCGCCCCCGCGCAGGCGACGAGGGCGAGCGCGGCGAGGGGGAGGCGGGTCAAGGCAGGGTGACACCGAGCGCGGCGCGGGCCGCCTCGGGGGAGAGCGTGTGACGCGCCAACGCCTGGAGCAGCTCTCCCGGCAGCGGCCGCGGCTTGAGATCGCGGCGGCCGACGCAGACGAGCACCATCCACCCGGCCGCGCCGAGCGACGGCGAGCCGTGCCGCAGCACGTCGAAGTTCAGCGTCATCGAGCTCGTGCCGACCCGCCCCACGTAAGCCGCCACGCGCAGCCGGTCGTCCAGCCGCGCGGGCCAGTAGAACTCGTTGTGGACCACCTTGCGGGGCAGAAAGATGCCGTAGCGGTCGAAAAAATCGGAATAGGCGAGCCCGCAGGCCCGAAACAGCTCCGTCTCGGCGATCTCGAAGAAGCGGACGTAGGACCCGTAGAAGATGATGCCGGCGGCGTCCACGTCGGACCACCGCACATACTCCTCGATGACGAACGGCGTGGCCGGCATGATTTCCCCGACGGCGCGACGGAGCGGGGAAGCTAGAGCGGGGGGGAGGGCGACGCCAGCGGAGCGCGCCGTCTCAGACGCGCGCGGGGGAGCTCCCGCCTCGACGGCCGTTGGGCTGCAAGCCGTAGGCCTTGAGACGCCGCCACAGCGTGGTGCGGCTGATGCCGAGGCGCCGCGCGGTCTCGGCGAGCCGGCCGCTGGTGCCGTCGAGCATCTCGACGATCGCCTGGCGCTCGCGCTCGGCCAGCGTCGCGGCGCGCTCGGCGCTCGCGTGCGCCAGCACGCCGAACTCGGTCGCCCCCGACCGGAGCGGCACGATCCGCGCGCCCAGTGATGCCAGGCGCGGCCGCAGCGCGTCGAGCCGCCGCCCCGCAAAGTCCCCGGCCTCCTGCAACGCCGCACGGGCGGCCCCGTTGGCGTAGAGGAAGCGGCCTTGCGGGTCGAACACCACCAACGCTTGAGTCAGGGAATCGAGAATCGCCCGTGCGAGCGGCGACAAGGACGCGCTCGAAGCAGTCGTGTCTTTCGGTGTCATGGTCCGTCCCAGATACCAGCAGGGTCCCGCGAAGGTTTCACTCGGCGTCGTGAGGGTTTCATTCGGCGTCGTCAGGTAAGAGACCCCCGCGGACCGGGAAGGTCACACGGCGGCGGGTGTGTTCAGCGACGCCGAAAGCGGCGGCCCGACCGCTGCAGGCGGGCCCGCTCTTCTCGCGGCAGCCCCGAGAGCTGACGGCGGAGCTCCTCCAAGCTGTCGGCTCGCAGGGCCTCCCGCTTGCCACGCACCACTGTGAAACGCAGCGGCCGATCGAACCGAGGGAGGTCGCGAGCTTGCAGCCGGCGGGCCTGCCCTTCCTTGAGGCGCAGCCGGGCCACCCCCCGGCCCTGGTCCACCTCGTACTCGAGCGGCACGCGGTCTCCATACAAATGCAGGGAGGATGGGAGCGCCTCGAGCGCGGCGCGCACGTCGGCCGGGATCGCGGCGTCGACGTCGAGGTCGAGGCGCGTATCGAGGAAGTCTTGCCACGAGCGGACACGGGCGAGCTGGGCGTCCAGGGCGGCGGCCAGGCGCTCGGTCGCGGCGGCGGCGACCTGCCCACCCGAGCGCCGCCAGTAGAAACCGAACCGCTCGAGCGCGCGGCGCAGGCGCGCCTGGTTGGGATGCGCGGTCTCGCCGGCGAGCAGCGCGTCGCGCAGCGCGGCGCGCGCCGCCTCGGCGAGCTCGGAAGGAAACGGCTCGGGCAGCGGCTCGGTCTCGCGCTCCAGCAGGAACCCGAAGTACTCCACCGTGCGGACCCGCACGAGGCCCTCGTGGCGGCGGCGGCGGTCGAACGCGACCGACGCCGCGCCGCGGCGCGCGTAGCGCCGCACGAGGCGCTCCGGCAACTGAGTCCCCTCGATCGCCGCCCGCGGCGTCCCGAAGCGGTCGGCGAAATAGCGCAGCGTCCCCGCCACCGCGCCCCAGCTGCCGCACACCGAACCCCGGCTGACCCGCGCCTCGCGCCCGTCCGCCGTCTCCTCGTCGATCACGAGGTCGAACGGCATGATCCGCGCCACGAGATCGGCGAACGCCGCGAGCGTCTGCTGGCCCGCGTGGGCGAGCCGCTCCGGAAGCGGCAGCTCCAGCTGCCGGTACACCGACGCGGTGCCGAGCGCGACGTCCTCGATCGCCTTGACCAGGACGCCGCGCCCCTCCGCCCACTCGTCGATCCCCTCGTTGAACAGATGGCGGGGCAGCCCGTACACTTCGCCCAGGTACCCGTGCTTGTTGACCGCTTCGGCGTATACGTTGTAGGCCGTGAGATGGTCGCTCCCCGACACGATGAGCCCGCGCAAATCCCGCTCCTCCCGCGTCATGCGGTGGAGCGACTCGATGTTCGCGGCGACGGCGACCACCGGCACGAGATCCCCGTCGGCGTGGACCAGGAGCTCGCCCCAGGGGCGTTCGACCGGCATCGCCTCCACCTCGCGTCCGTAGCGCGTGAGTCGACCCTTCTCGATCAGTCCCCGCGCCGTCAGGAGCTCGAGGGCCTCGCCGTAGGCCCGCCGGTCGAGCGGAACCGGGAGATCGAGCTCTCGCGCGTCGACGCCCAGCGCCGCGCAGGTGATGGCCACGCGCTCGGCGTCGCCCGCGAGCTGGAACTCGGGCGGCGTGGGGCGCAGCTCGTCGAACGCGAGGTCGCGGTCGCTCAGGATGTAGACCTCGCCCCCCTCCACGCGCCCGTGCACCCGACCCGCCATCTGGAGGATCTCGTTCGCCCCCAGGTAGAGGCGCGTCAGCACGTTGCGCCCCCGCGCCACCACGTTGGCGTAGCGCGCATCGTAGATCACCACGGTGTCGAGCCCGCGGATGTTGAGCGCCGACTGACCCGCCGCCGTCATCGCGAGGAGGAAGGGACGGTGCACCTCGCCGTCCAGGAACGGGCGAATCACGCGGATCGGCTCGCCCCCGTGGTAGAACGCCGTGGCGAGCGCCTGCCAGCGGTCGCCCAGCTCGCCCGCGATCTGCTCCACCTCGGCGCGCGTGGGGACGAACACCGCCACGCCACGCCGCTCGCGGATGGCGCGCCGGATGAAGCGCTCGTTCAGGAACTCGAGCGGCTGTTCCGGCAGCACCCGTACGGCCGCCGCGCGCGCGGGGTCGAACGCTCGGGTCTCGAGCACCTCGGCGGAATCGAGATAGCGGGCGTAGAACGTCGGGTCGACGGTCGCGGACAGCCAGATGAAGCGGCAGCCGGCGCGCTTGCCCAGTGCGAGGCAGAGCTCCATCTCGGCCGAGGTCTGGTGTATCTCGTCCACGATCAGGGTGTCGCGCGCCGTGATGAGGCCGTCCTCGAACCAGCGCCGCGCGATCCCCGTCGTGACGATCACGACGTTCCACGTCGGCGTTTCCGGCGTCGCTTCGCGCTCGCGATTCACGACGCCCACCCTGAGCGGCGCCCGGACGATGGTCTCTGCGATGGGTCGGATCGCGAGCGTCTTGCCGGTGCCCGTCCCCGCTACGACCCCGAAGCCGCGGCCCGAGGCCGCGAGGCGCCGGATGTCCTCCCCGTGCTCGCGCTCGAGCAGCGTGTCGAGGGAGAGCCCCATGGCGCGCTCGATGGTCTCGCACGCCGCCCGCGTCGGCGCGATGACGATGACGCGCCCGGTGGCGGGCTCCGCCGCGAGGAATGCCTGGGGATCAGGAGGAAGGAAGTGATCTCGGGCGAGGTGCACGATCAGTCGCCCAGGCTGATCCCCAGGTCCCGCGCGGTGGCGATCGTGTCGGAGTCGAGCGGCACCCGCCGCGGCGTGGCGAGCGCCTCTTCGATCGGGACGGCGGTAATAATGGGAGGCCGCAGGGCCACCATGGAGCCGAACTTGCCCTCGGCGATGAACCGCACCGCCGCCGCGCCGAACCGCAGGCCCAGCAGGCGATCGAAGGTCGTGGGGCTGCCGCCGCGCTGCAGGTGACCGAGCACCAGCGCGCGCGTCTCCTTGCCGGTCAGCTCCGCGATCGAGTGCGCCACCTTGTCACCGATCCCGCCGAGGCGCTGGTGCTCCGGATCGATGAGCGACACCGACCCGCCCTTGGGCGCCGCGCCCTCCGCCACGACGACGATGCTGAAATGGCGGCCCTCCTCCTCACGCCGGCGGATCTTGTCGCATACCTGCGCGATGTCGAACGGGATCTCGGGGATGAGGATGACGTCGGCCGAGCCCGCGATTCCCGAGTGCAGCGCGATCCACCCGGCGTAGCGGCCCATCACTTCGACCACCATCACGCGCTCGTGGCTCTCGGCGGTCGAGTGGAGCTTGTCGATCGCTTCGGTGGCCGTTTGGACGGCGGTGTCGAACCCGAACGTCGCGACGGTCCCGCCTACGTCGTTGTCGATCGTCTTGGGAACGCCGACCACGGGAACGCCCTTCCGCTGGAGCTGTTGCGCGATGCGCAGCGACCCGTCGCCGCCGATCGCGATCAGGGCGTCGAGTCCCAGGGCGTGAAACGCCGCGACGGCTTCGTCCGACCGATCGCACTCCGTCCACGTGCCGTCGGGTTGCTGGACGCGGAACCGGAACGGGTCGCCGCGGTTGCTCGTGCCGAGGATGGTCCCGCCGAGATGCGTGATGCCCCGCACCGCGTTGGCGTCGAGCGGGACGACGCGGTCCTCGCCCAGGAGTCCGGCATAGCCGCGGCGCACGCCCACGCACTGCCAGCCGCGGTGAATGGCGGCGAGCACGGCTCCGCGGATCACGGCGTTCAGACCGGGGGCGTCGCCGCCCCCCGTCGAGATGGCGATCTTCAACGCGCCGCGGGCGGGGCGACTTGCTGCATCAGCCGCAGCACCTCGCCCGGCTGGGCGTGGCGCCCGTGCTGCTTCTTGGAGAAGATCTTGCGCCCGTCCACTTCGACCTCAAACACGCCGCCGGAGGACTGGATCAGCTTCACGTCCGCGTGCGGGTACACGGTGCGGATCTCGGCCGCCAGACCGGCGGCCCGGGGCTCGTAGTTTCAGACGACGCAGTATTCGATCGTGACACGCATGCGTTGAAGCTTAGTCGCGCTTGACACGCCGCGCCACACGCCCGAGCTTGCGCGACCGGCATGAGTTCCCTCCCTCGCGTCCAAGCGTCGCCGGCCCTGCTCCCGCGCGCGCTCGTCTCGCTCGGGGCCCTCCTCGCGATCGGCTGGGCGGCACTCGGATACGCGTCCGGCGCCGCCCGCGCTGGGCCGGGGTTCACGACGGAGCTGCTGGCGCTCGCCGTCGTGGGCGCGCTCACGCGCCGCTACGGCATCCCGCTCCCCGGCAACGGCTTCTCCTCCTACGTCCTGGGCGTGGTGGCGTACGCCCTGCTCGCGCGGGGCTGGGCCTTCGCGACCGTCGTGGCGCCGCTCGCGGTCCTGCCAGGCGATCTGTGGCTGCGCCGCCTGCCGCCGCGCGCTGCGTTCGGCAACGCCGCGCACCTCGCGGCCGGGACCGCTGCGGCCGGCCTCCTGTACGCGCGGCTGGGGGGCGCGATCGGCGCCGAGGCGCTCGGCGCCAATAACCTGCCGGCCCTCGCCGCCGTCCTGCTCGTGCTGCCCGTCGTGATCAACGGAACGTTCTACCTCGAGCTCGTGCTGGGCCCCGCGCGCGCCTGGGTGGACCCGCGGCTCACCGTGCGCTGGGAGGGCACGGTGTACGCCTGCTCCGCGCTGCTCGCCCTCGGGTGGCTGCGCCTCATGCACGCGGAATTGGGCGTCGCCCTGCCCCTCGCGCTCGCGCTCACCATCGCCACCGTCGGGAGCCTCTCCGTCATCCGTCGCGCCGCGCGCGCCGACCAGTTGCAGCTCGTCCAGGGGCTCTCCCAGGCGATCGCGGCCGACATCAACCTCGCGCGCAGCTTCGCCCGCATTCAGGAGCTCACGCGCCGCCTCGTGCCCTGGGAGCAGATGGGGTTCTCGCGCTACGACGCCCGGTCCAACGAAATGGCCCTGATTGCGGACACGGCGCTTCCCACCGGCGAGCGGTCCAGCGCGCGCTTCGACGCGGAGGCGGGCGTGGCGGGTGAGGCGGTGCGCCTGGGGCGTCCCCTGGTCGCGCGCGGGACGCGCGGCGAGCCGGGGGGGCTACCGGGCCGGCAGCAGCCCGGCTCGGAGGTGCTCGTCCCGCTGTACCACGGCGGTCAACTGGTCGGCTTGTGGAGCGTGCGACACTCGGATCCCGCGATGTACCGCGACTCGGACGGCGACCTGCTCGCCCTGCTCGCCCCCCAGCTCGCGCTCATGCTCGCCGTGGACGGGTCGGTGCAGCCGATGGTCGGCGCCTCGGAGCGCACCAGCGCCTACATCCAGACGCTCTCCTCCACCACGCAGGAGATCCATGCGAGCAGCCAGGAGGTAGCCGCGGCGGCACAGCGGGCGAGTCACGGCGCCCGCGAGGCGGCGGGTCTCGTGAGCGCGGTCGCCAGGGAGTCCGACGAGCTGAAGCAACGCGCCGGAGAAGTCGTGGCGGCCGGGGAACAGACGCGCCAGGCCGGGGCCCAGATGGAGCAGACCACGGACCGCGTCCGCCAGGCGACGCACGCCGCGGCGCGGCGGCTGACCGACCTCGGCGTGACGACCGAAGAGAGCGCCAGCGAAGTGCGCCGCCTGCGGGATGTCGCCGAGCAGGTGGAGCGCTTCTCGGAGACGATCGGGTTCATCGCCAACCAGACCAACCTGCTCGCCCTCAACGCCACGATCGAGGCGGCGCGCGCCGGCGTGCACGGCCGCGGCTTCGCCGTCGTCGCAGACGAGGTACACAAGCTCGCCGAGGCGAGCGGCCGGGAGGCGCGCAACGTCGGCAAGTCCGCCCAGGAGACGCGGCGGGCGCTGGATCGGGCGGCGCAGCTGCTCGAGCGCATCCGCACGGACCTGGGCGAGGTGGCGCACAGCTCCGGTGCCTGGGTGCACGACCTCGACGCCATCGCCGAAGCCGCGACCGGCACGGCGCGCGCGGGCAAGCGGGCCGAGGAGCTGGCGCGCGGCATCGCCGAGCTCGCCAGCCGCAACGCGCAATCGCTCGAGCGGGCGCGCACGGGCGCCCAGTCGTCCACCGAGGAGGCGGAGACGGTCGCCGCGGCGGCCGCGGAGCAGCTGCGCGCGATCGAGGAACTCGCACACGGTGCCGGCGAACTCGCGGCGCTCGCCGGCCATCTCGCCCAGGCCGTGCGGTTCGTGCGCGGAGAGAACGGACACCCCTAGGCTCGCCTGGCCCCCGCCGGTGTGATGTGGCGCACGGCCGGCGGCGCCCGGCCGGGGTTTCTTCGCATCCGGCACCTTATTACCGTAGATCACTCGCTCGTCGGGGGGCTGGGGGCCGATGCGCACACTCACGACCGCCCTTGCCGCGCTGCTCGCCGGCGCGGGGGTCAGCGCCTTGCCCGCCCAGCACGCACATCAGTTCGAGTTCGGTGCCTTCGGGTCCTACACCCGCTACGACCGCGCCTTGGGTCTCGACAACCAGCTCGGCGGCGGCGCCCGGCTCGGCTACTTCTTCGGCCGCGTGGTGGGTGCCGAGCTGGACATCGGCTACGTCGAGCCCAACGCCACGAGCGGCGTGGCGACGGCCGAGCTGACGCACGGTAGCGGCAGCCTGGTGCTGAACGTCGCCGCCGGCGGGCGCCACCTCCTCTATATGCTCGGCGGCTACACCCGACTCGACTTCGAGAAAACCCCGCCGTATCGCTTCACCGACAACGCCGTCCACGGCGCCCTGGGCGACCGCGTGTTTCTCGGCTCGCGCGCGGCGCTGCGGCTCGAAGTGCGGGCGATCTACGCGCCCAGCACGCACGCGAGCTTCGGGCCCGGCTGGGCGGGCCACGTGGTCGGATCGCTCGGGCTCTCGGTGTTCGCGGGCGGCGGGCCGCCCTCCGACGCGGACGGCGACGGCGTGCCGGACAAGCGCGACGCCTGCCCCAGCACGCCGCACGGCGCCACGGTGGACCCCCGGGGATGCCCGTCGGACGCCGACCGCGACGGCATCCCGGACGGCCTCGACCAGTGCCCCAACACGCCGCCCGGCGCGACCGTGGACGCCGCCGGCTGTCCGCTCGACGCGGACAAAGACGGCGTTCCCGATGGCCTGGATCAGTGTCCCGGCACGCCCAGCGGCGCGCGCGTCGATGCCAAGGGCTGCCCCGCCGACGGGGACGGCGACGGCGTGCCGGACGGCGTGGATCAATGCCCCAATACGCCAGCCGGGGCGGTGGTGGACGCCGCAGGCTGCCCGCTCGACGGCGACAAGGACGGCGTCCCCGACGGCCTGGACAAGTGCCCCAACACCCCGCCCGGCACCGAGGTGGACGCCGTCGGGTGCACCAGGATCGCGGACTCGGACGGCGACGGCGTGGACGACACGAAGGACAAATGCCCCGGCACCGCCCCCGGGACGCGCGTAGACGCTTCCGGCTGCCCGATTCTCTTCACCCCGGAGCGGACTCCCGTTATCCTGCGAGGTGTGACCTTCGAGACGGGCCGCTCGGCGCTGAAGCTCGAGTCCCATACGGTGCTCGACATCGTGGCTCAGTCGCTGCTCGACAACCCGGACATCCGCATCGAGATCGCGGGCTACACCGACAGCACGGGCGGACCGGCGACGAACCTGCGGCTCTCCCAGGCGCGGGCGGCGGCGGTGCGCGCCTATCTCGCGGGGCGCGGTGTGGCGCCCGGGCGGATGGTGGCCCGGGGGTACGGGGCCGCGAACCCGATCGCACCGAACACGACGCTCGACGGCCGCGCTCAGAACCGGCGCGTCGAGCTGCATCAACTCCCCTAGGCGCACAGGCGCGCAGGAGCGGTCTATGAGGAAGCTCGTGGTGCTGGCGGCGGCGCTCACGCTCACGGCCCCCGGTCTCGCGGCCCAGCGGGCCCACCAGTACGAGATCGGGGCGTTCGGCTCGTACACGCGGTACGACCCGGCGTTCGGCCTCGCGAAGAAGGTCGGCGGCGGCGCGCGCTTCGGCTACTTCGTGGCCGACGCCGTGGGCCTCGAAGGCGAGGTCCTGTTCCAGCCGAACTACGCCGTGCCCGGGACCAGCTCCACGCTCGAGCCGATCATCGGCAGCGCCAGCCTTGTGGTCAACTTGCTCTCCGGCGTGCGCAACGTGTTCTACGTGCTGGGGGGCTACTCACGCCTCGACTTCGGCAATACGGGGCGCTACAAATTCACCGACAACGCGATGCACGCGGCGGCGGGCGATCGCATCTTTCTCACGAACCGCGTCGCGCTCCGTCTCGAGGCGCGCGGCTACTACAGTCCCAGCACGCAGTCGTCCTTCAGCTCGTCCGCCACGCACTGGGTCGGGACCGTCGGCCTTTCCTTCTTCGAGCTGGGGCGCCCCACGAAGGATTCGGACCAGGACGGGGTGGTCGATTCCGAGGACAAATGCCCCGACACGCCCGTCGGCGCCAAGGTCGACGAACGGGGCTGCCCCATCGACTCCGACAAGGACGGCGTGCCCGACGGCCTCGACAAGTGTCCCGACACGCCGCCCGGCGCGCACGTCGACGCCACCGGCTGCCCGACTGACGCCGACCAGGACGGCGTGCCCGACGGCCTCGATCAGTGCCCCAACACACCCCCCGGCGTGCACGTCGACGCGACCGGGTGTCCCGTCGATTCCGATCACGACGGCGTGCCCGACGGCATCGACCAGTGCCCCAACACGCCGGCCGGCGCCACGGTCGACGCGAACGGGTGTCCGAGCGACGCAGACAACGACGGCGTGCCCGACGGCCTGGACAAGTGCCCCAACACACCCATTGGCGCCAAGGTGGACTCGAGCGGCTGCCCCATCGACTCGGATCACGACGGTGTGCCCGACGGCATCGACCAGTGCCCGGACACGCCGGCCGGCACACCGGTCGACTCCACGGGCTGCCCGATCGGCAAGGACTCGGACGGCGACGGCGTGCCGGATTCGCTCGACAAGTGCCCCAACACACCTCCGGGCACCACGGTGGACGCCACCGGGTGTCCGGTCTCGAACGAGATCGTGCGCGCTCAGCCCGGCGACGAGGACGGCGACGGGGTGCCCGACACCCTGGACAAGTGCCCGCACACGCCAGCCGGCGCCAAGGTGGACGCGCAGGGCTGCATCATCCTGTTCCAGCCGCAGCCCGCCGGGCCGCCGCAGCCCGGCGCGCCGGCGCGCCCGACGCTCATCCTGCTAGGCGTGACCTTCGCGACCGCCCAGTCGGCCCTGAAGCCGCAGTCGTACGTCGTGCTCGACCAGGTCGCCGCGTCGCTCGTCGCGAATCCCGAGATCCAGATCGAGATCGCGGGCTACACCGACAACACCGGCTCCCCCACCCTCAACCGGCGCTTGTCGCAGGCGCGCGCCGATCGCGTGCGGGCGTACCTCGCGAGCAAAGGCGTGAGTCCCTCGCGGATGATCGCGCGGGGCTACGGCCCGGCGAACCCCATTGCGCCGAACACCACGGCGGCGGGGCGGGCGCAGAACCGGAGGGTGGAGCTGCACAAGCTGCCGTAGTCAGGCGGATGGGCGGATAGGCGGATAGCCCTCGCTTATCCGCCCGTCGCGCCTCGGGGCCGGCTCCAGTATCTTTCGAGCCCCGAAAGAGCATGGAGCTGTCCCCGATGCGTCCGCTCCACCGCGGCGCTGCCACCGCGGCCGCGCTGCTGCTATCCGCCTATCCGCCTCACCGCCTAACCGCCCAAAGGCCCCTCCAGGCGACGGATTATTACAAGCTCGTCGTGGTCGCGACCCCGGCGCTCTCTCCCGACGGGCGGCGCGTGGCCTTCGCGGTCACGACGGTGGTCGAAGACAAGGACAAGCGGCACAGCGAGATCTGGATGGCGTCCGCGGACGGCTCGGGGAAGCCGTACCGCTACACCAGCCCTGCGACCGAGGCGTCGAGCCCGCGCTGGTCGCCGGACGGATCGCTGCTCGCGTTCACGAGCAAGCGCGAGGGCGCGGACGACGACGCGTGGTTCCTTCGCAGCGGCGCCCCGGGCGGCGAAGCCTTTCAGATCGCCGGCGTACACGCGCTGCCCGTGTTCTCGCCGGATGGCCGGCGGCTCTTGTACGAATGGCGCGGTCCCGAGCCGGACAGCCTGAAGCAGCAGCCATGGCGCGAGCGCGTTTCTCCCGCGGCCATCACCCGCGGGCCCGATCCCAAGCGGTTCGACGGGCGCGTGTACACGTCTCTCCCCGTCGTCGCAGACGAGCGGGGTCTCGTCCCCCCTCGCGAGACACGGCGGCCGCGGCACCTCTACGTCGCGCCCCTCGATGGCGGCGACCCGGCCCAGCTCACGAGTGGTGAGGTGGCTCAGACCGATCCCGCCTGGTCGCCCGACGGCCGGGCGGTCGTGTTCGTCCAGGACTCGACGGAGACGGTGGAACTGGATGTGCAGCCGCGGCCCCAGCTCTACGTGCTCACCCTCGCCGACCGGAGCGTGCGGCGGCTCGAAACGGGATACACGGAAAACGCGTCACCGGCATGGTCGCCGGACGGGGAGTGGATCGCGTTCGAGTGCTCGAAGGGCCGCGGGGAAGAGAACGACGTCTGCGTCGTGCCCGCGGGCGGCGGGGCGGTCCGCAACCTGACGGGTTCCTGGGACCTCGACCCGGGCGGGGTGCAGTGGTCGCGCGACTCGAAGACGGTCTACTGCTTCGCCGAGACGCGGGGGAACCTGCACCTGTTCGCGGCGCCGGCGGCTGGGGGACCCGTGCGCCAGGTCACGACCGGCGAGCGGCAGCTGCGCGGCTTTTCCTTCAGCGCCGACGGGAAGTGGCTCACCTACACCGCAAGCGACGTCACCCGCCCGACCGAGCTGTACGTGGCGCCGGCTGCCGGGGGACGGGAGCGGCGCGTCACCTCATTCAACGACGCCTGGCTCGCGCCGCTCGCCATCATCCCGGCCGATACGTTCTGGTTCGCGGGCACGGGCGGCCTGCGGATCGAGGGGTGGCTGATGAGACCCTCCGGCTACCAGGCGGGCAAAAAGTACCCCCTCGTGCTGTCCATCCACGGCGGGCCGCACTCCAATTACGGCAACGTGTTCTTCCCCGAGTTCCAAATGCTCGCCGGGCAGGGCTACTGGATGCTGTTCACGAACCCGCGCGGCTCGAGCGGCTACGGTCATGCCTTCACGTTCGCGACACGCGGCCGCTGGGGGATGGAGGACTACAGGGATCTCATGCAGGCGGTGGACGTCGTGATCGCGCGGGGGGAGGTGGATACGACGAAGCTCGCGGTACTGGGCGGCTCGTATGGCGGTTTCATGACGAACTGGATCGTGGGGCACACCACCCGCTTCGCGGTGGCGGAGACCGATCGCTCGATCTTCAACTGGTACTCCTGGTACGGCTCTTCCGACGCGCAGGGCCTCACGGACTACGAGTTCTTCGGCGAGCCGTGGCGCAGCGACTCGCTGTATCGGGCGCTGTCGCCCATGACCTACGCGAAAGCCATGCGCACTCCGATGCTCATCGTGCACAGCGAGGACGACCGGCGCACGCCCATCACCGACGCCGAGCAGTTGTTCCTGCTGCTGCGCCAGCGCGGCGTGCCGGCGGAGTTCGTGCGTTATCCGCGCTCGTTCCACGGGCTGTCCCGCACCGGGCCGCCCTGGCTCCTGGTGGACCGGTTGGAGCGGATCCGGACTTGGTTCGCGCACTGGCTGGGCACGGGCGAGACGCCCTCCGCGGCCGGCGCGCTGCACTAGCCTCGTGACGCATCGATCCATGATCGCGCGCGGGCTCGCCGCCCTCGCCTGCGCGGCGCTGCTCACCGCTCCAGCCGGGGCGCAGCAGCGGAGACGGCCGGCGCAGCGGCCGGCGCCGCGGATCCCCACGCCGAAATCGGTGCTCGGCTTCGAGCCCGGCGAGGACCGGAAGCTCGCGGAGTGGCCCCTGCTCGTCCGCTATTATCAGGCGCTCGCCAAAGCCAGCGACCGCCTGCAGTACCGCGAGCTCGGGAAGACGACGCTCGGCGCCCCCTTCGTGACGCTCGTGATCTCGAGCCCCCAAAACCTGCGGCGGCTCAATCGCCTGCGCGGCCTCAACGCCAGGCTCGCCGACCCCCGCACGCCGCGCTCGACCCGCGAAACGGAGGAGGCGCTGCGGGACGGCAAGACCGTCGTCCTCATCACGTGCGGCATCCATTCGACCGAGGTGGGCGGCCACCTCACCCCCGTGGTGCTCGCCCACAGGCTCGCGACGGACACGAGCGCCGCCACGCGAGCCATCCTGGACAACGTGATTCTGCTCCTCGTTCCGTCGCTCAACCCGGACGGCGTGACGATCGTCACCCGCTGGTACAATCGGACGCTCGGCACGCCCGCCGAGGGCGCTGAGCCGCCGGAGTTGTACCACCACTACGCGGGACACGACAACAACCGCGACTGGTACGCCTTCACCCAGGTGGAGACACGCCTGGCCGTGGACTCGCTGTACAACGTGTGGCATCCCCAGATCGTGCAGGACATCCACCAGCAGGACTCGGACGGCTCGCGGCTGTTCCTCCCACCCTACCTGGATCCCGTGGAGCCGAACGTTGATCCGCTGCTCGTCGACGGGGTGAACGCGCTGGGGACGGCGGTGGCGTGGGCGCTCTCGGACCAGGGGAAGACGGGCATCGCGATCAACGCAATCTACGACGCCTGGACTCCGGCCCGGGCGTACCAGCACTACCACGGCGGCGTACGGATCCTGTCCGAGGCGGCGAGCGCCAACCTCGCCTCGCCGATCGATGTCGGCTTCGACGAGCTGCAGGCGCGCGCGCGAGGCTACAACCCGCGGGAGCGCTCCTGGAACTTCACCGCGCCCTGGCCGGGCGGTCGCTGGACCCTGCGGGACATCGTGAGCTACCAGACGGAGGCGGCATACGCCCTGCTCCAGAACGCGGCGCGCGACCGCGACCGCTGGCTCGCGACGTTCCTGACGGTAGGCTCGCACGCGGTGCGCGGCTGGAAGGGCTGGCCGTACGCGTACGTCATCCCCAAGCAGCGGCAGGACAGCGTGGCACTCGCCGCGCTGCTCGGCATCCTGCACCGCGGCCAGGTCGAGATCCGCACCGCCCAGCTGCCCTTCACGCTCGGCGGGCAGCGGTTTGCCGCCGGCAGCTACGTCGTGGTCCTGCGCCAACCGTACGCGGCATTCGCCAAGACGCTGCTGGAGCCGCAGCACTACCCCGACCTGCGGGTCTCGCCGGGCGGCCCGCCGACTCCGCCGTACGACGTCACGGCCCACACCCTGCCGCTCCTCATGGGTGTGGCGGCCGTGCCGGCGCCCGACTCACTGCGCGTGCCGCTGTCGGCCCCGGTCGAGCCGCCGGGCGCGACGCCCGGCTACCCGGGTTTCGGTGAGGGCCAGGCGCCGCGCATCGGGTTGTACCGCTCGTACGACGCATCGATGGACGAAGGGTGGACGCGCTGGGTGTTCGACACCTGGAAGGTGCCCTACCAGCCGCTCGTGGACTCCGTGGTCCGCGCGGGCAAGCTGAAGGAGGAGTTCGACGCCATCCTTCTCCCCGACCAGGAGCCGCGGCAGCTGCTCGATGGCTTGCCGAAGAGCTACCCCGCGCCCTACCCCGGCGGCCTGGGATCGGAAGGCGCGCGCGCCTTGCGCCAGTTCGTCGAGGACGGTGGTACGCTCATCGCACTCAACCAGGCCAGCCGCTTCGTCATGGACCAGCTGCTCCTGCCCGTGCGCAACGTGCTCGAGGGTGTGCCCGACGACGATTTCTACGCGCCGGGCTCCATCTTCCGGCTGGACGTGGACACGGCGCACGCGGTGGCGAAGGGGACGCCCGGTTCGAGAACGGCCCAGCGTTCGAGGTCGTGGACTCGACGGCTGTGCGCGTGATCGCCCGTTACCCGGCCGACCCCGACAAGGTGCTCGCCTCGGGCTGGGTGTTGCACCCTGAGAGGGTGGCCGGCCGGGCGGCTCTGCTCGAAGTGCACCTGGGTTCCGGACGGGTCATCCTGTTCGGCTTCCGGCCCCAGTACCGCGGCCAGAGCATCGCAACTTACCCGTTGCTGTTCAACAGCTTACAGCTTCGGTGACGGCCGCCCTTGTCCCCGGGAGCGGCGCTCCCTATCGTGTAGCCCCTTTATGAGATTGGTCCGGCGGCAGGCAAGCGCCTTCTTGCTCTGGGCCGCGCTCTTCACGAGTCGCGGCCTTTTTGCGCAGGGCATCTTGCCGCCCGGCGACACGGTCGCGGCCGCCGATCAGCTCAAGGTGGCGCTGCGTCCTCTGGATCTCCGCTACGCGCAGCCGCAGCCCATTCTCGGTCCCGTGCCGGCCTCGATCAAGGCGCTGTACGTCAACGCGTGGGCCTTCGGCTCCTCCAAGCTGTGGCAGCTGGTACGGCTCGCGGACGAGACCGAGATCAACGCCTTCGTCGTCGACGTGAAGGACGACACCGGTTGCATGCTCTACCCGTCAGCCGTGCCCACCGCCCAGGAGATCGGCGCGAACGCGTGCGCACGCACCAAGGATGCGCGCGCCCGGCTCGACACTCTCGTGGCGCACGGCATCTACCCGATCGCGCGGTTCGTCGTCGCGAAGGATCCTCTCCTCGCCGAGCACAAACCCGGGTGGTCGGTGCAGCACCGCGACGGCGGCCTGTGGCGCGACCGGATCGGGATGGCATGGGTCGACGCCTACAACGACTCGGTGTGGATCTACGCCGCCCAGCTCGCGCGTGAGGCCGTCAAGCTGGGGTTCCAGGAGGTGCAATTCGACTACGTGCGCTTCCCCGACGAGCCGCGCGAGCGTCTCGAGACGGCCGTCTTCCCGGCCCGGCGCCCGGGTCAGTCGCAACGCGACGCCGTGCGCGCGCACATCACCTTGCTCCGGGACCGGCTCAGGCCACTCGGCGCTCCCGTGACCTTCGACATCTTCGGGCTCACCGCGTCGGCCACGGGCGACCTCGGCATCGGGCAGGTGTGGGAGGACTTCATCGCCGTGGCGGACGTCGTGCTCCCGATGGTGTACCCGAGTCACTACTACCGTGGCGCCTACGGGTTCGCGCGCCCCAATGCCGAGCCCTATCGCGTGGTCCGCAACGCGCTGCGCGAGGCGTTGGACCGCTCGCGCCCACGCGGCAGCTCGGCCGAAATCCGTCCCTACCTGCAGGCCTTCACATTGGGACGGCGGCTGCCGCGCTACACCCCCTTCGAGATCCGCGAGCAGATCCGCGCGGCGGAAGAGCTAGGCATCACCTCCTGGGTGCTGTGGAACCCCCGTAGCGTCTACCAGCGCGACTCGCTCCGCCCCAAGCGGCGCCCGAGCGGTCCCGCTCAGCTATCGAGCGGCGGCGAGTAGCACGATATTCCCACAACATGAATCGCCTCTTGCCGCTTTGCGCCGCGGCGCTCGTCGCGTGTTCGTCAGACAGCGTCGCCGTCGACCCCGACGCCATCGACGGTGCAGAAAAGGCTGCCGTCCAAGCGGCCCTCAACGTCGCGCTCAAGGACGACCCCCTCTATCCCACGCTCGCGTTCCTCGTGTTCCCCTTCATCGATCGGGCTTCGCACGTGAGCACGGTGAACGGGGAGGCGCGCTTTGTGGGGATAGAGCTCGACATCGATGCGGTGCAGGCCGGCACCCCGGTCGTGGCAAAGTTCGCGACGCTGCTCGGGTGGCGCGGCTACTCGTCCACGACGCAGACGATCGACACCGCCTTCGTCTTGATGGGCACGGGGATCACCCCGCCGCCCGTCGACGACCAGCTGAGCGACCACTTCTCCCCCGACGTCCCGGGCACCGGCATCGGTTACGTGGTCCAGCAGAACCCGGACGCGAGCCTGCAGGCGTGGCTCTCGTACACCGGCACGCTGCACGTGACGAGCAGCTCCTACGGTACGCCCACCACCACGACCTACGGCACCGGGCTCGTGCTCACGGCGAGCCGCGGCACCCTCAAAGGGGACTTCCAGTTCACGGGGCATCCCATCCCCGTTCCAGGGCCGCCAGACGTGTCCGCGGCCGCGAGCCTCGCGGGCGGGATCCAGGCGCTCAAGCTCCGGATTACGGGAACGGTGCCCTAGAACCAACACCGTGGGGAGTGGGGAGTGGGGAGTGGTACGTGACGGTGCCAAAGCGGATATCCCGTGTGCACCGCATCGAACCACTCCCCACTCCCCACGCCTCTTAAGTCTCTGCGAGGACCTTCCCCGGCTCCCAGGTGGTGATGTAGCCCGCGATGGCCGACGCCGCGACCGTGTAGGGGTTGGCGAGATACAGCTGCCCCGGACCCGAGCGCCCGGGGAAGTTGCGATTGATCGCGCTGATCGTCACCTCGTCGCGGGTCTTCGAGACCCCGGGGCCCGCGTTGATGCAGGCGCCGCAGGAGGGCTCGAGGAACGTGGCGCCCACCTGGCGGAACAGCTCCAGATAGCCGTTCTCCTCGCAGTAGCGCTTCACGTCCTGAGAGCCACACTGGATGTAGAACCGCACCCACGACGCGACGCGCTCTCCGCGCTCCGCCGCTTCGCGCAGCACCCGGGCGTACATGTCCATGTCCTCTTTCTTGCCCGCCGTGCAGGAGCCGGCGTAGGCGATGTCCACGCGGATCCGCTGCTCCGCCTCGTCCACGTCGAGGCCGTTCCCCGGATCGCCGGGCAGAGCCATCATCGGCCGCAGGCTGGCGGCGTCGATCTCGATCACCTCGCAGTAGCGGGCAGCGGGATCGCTCGCCAACCCCTCACACAGCCGCTCCGCCGCGGCGCGCGTCATCCCGCGGTACTCCATCAGGTACTCGACCGTCCGCCCGTCGGGCGCGACGTAGCCCGTGAAACCGCCCACTTCGGCCGTCATGTTGGTCATCGTGGCCCGCTCGTCCACCGACAGCGATTCGACAGCATCGCCACAGTATTCCATCAGCTTGCCGATCGCCTTGCCGCTCTTCACGTACGGATGGCGCAGGATCTCGAGCATGAAGTCCTTGGCCGTCACGTTGTCGGGCTTCTTCCCGCGCACCACGACACGCACCGTTTCGGGCACCGTGATCCGGACGTCTTTCGTGATCCAGGAGTTGAAGATGGCGGTCGTGCCGACGCCGAACGCGACGCAGCCGACCGCGCCCGCATGCGGCGTGTGTGAGTCACTGCCGATGATCACCATGCCCGGCTCGGCGTGCCCCTCCAGGATCTTGGAGTGGCAGATCGCCTCCGAGCCGTGATGCCCCAGGCGCAGCTCGCCGTACAGCTTGATCCCCTGCTTCTCCGCGAAGTCCCGCTGCTTCTTCTCGAGCTGCAGCGCGACGTCGAGTAGTCCCTCCTTGATGCGCTCGGGTGTCATCGCCTCAGGGAGGAAGGTCAGGTGGTCGCGGAACATCAGGACGGTGGCGGGGTCTTGGACCGGTTCATCGCGACCCACCAGCTGCTCGAAGAAAATCGCCGCCATGGGCGTCACGTATTCGTGGCTGAACCGCACGTCCGTGACGACGAACCCTTCGTCCCCCGGCGCGACCGCCGGGACGCCGATCTTCCCTCGGGCGGGATCCACCACCCAGTGCCGGGCCAGAATTTTCTCCCCCAGGGTCATCGGCCGGGGCGGTGTGCGAGGCGGCGTGAGCACCACCGCTCCCTGCAGGCGCGCGACGTTGAAGTTGAACAGGCCGCCGTACTCGATGATCCCGCGGGTGATCTCCCCCTCACCTGCGGTGAAGGCCGCCAGCGGGATCGACTCACCGCGCCGCACCCTGTCGATCACCGAGAAATCGGTCGTCGTGAGGATTCCGAGGTTCTGGCAGTTCTCGCGGTAAATGCGCTCGATGTTCTCCGCTACGACCAGCTTGATCCCCGCGCACAGCTCGGCGTAGGGAGACTGCTCCCGCGAGGATCCCTTGCCGCGCCGCTTGCCACTCACCGAGGCGACGAAGCCTCCCCGCTTCACGGACCCCCGGTCCACGGGGAACTCGTCGCGACACTTGAGGCCCAAGTAGGGAAAGTCGCCCAACGTTTCGTCGTAGTAGTAGCAGATATAGGCGGGGGTGATTTCGTCGGTCGAGATGTCGTCCCGCAGCTTGATGCCGGGTCGCCACTCCAGGTCCCGGCCCTCGAGCTGGCTCCGCAACTCGACCGGCCCCTCGGTCAGGAACAGGATCCGCCCCTCGAGCCGTACCGATTGGGGAAGCTTGCGGACGGCGCGCCGCCGCAGTGCCTCGAGCATGCCCGAATAATCACCCCTTGCTCGGAGCCGAGCAAGCGGATTTCGTTCACGCCGATTCTACCACCGCCCCGGAGGCTTCTTGTGGTCACGTTCGGTCGTCGTGCGCTCACCCTCGGCCTCGCCCTCGCCTTCCCGCTCGCCCGGCATGCGGCCGCGCAGCGCCGCGCCGCGCGCGAGCCGTCCCTGCCATCCATCAACACGTGGGCGATCGACGCGCACATCAAGTACCTGGCGGACGACTTGCTCGAGGGTCGCGCCCCGGCGACACGCGGCGGACGGCTCGCGGCCAAGTACGTTGCGGCGGCGTTCCAGGCCCTCGGGCTCGAGCCCGGAGGACCGAGCGGATCCTACTTCCAGCCGGTGGCGCTCGTGGGGATGACGCCGCAGCCCACCCTCGCGTGGGGGAAGGGCAGCGACACCGCGACGCCCCGCTACCGCGACGACTTCGTCGCCTGGGCCGAGCGGCCCGAGGATCACATCGCCGTCGACGGTGACGTCGTCTTCGTCGGCTACGGCATCCGCGCGTCCGAGTGGCAGTGGGACGATTACAAAGGCGTACCGCTCCGCGGGAAGGTGCTGCTCATGCTCGTCAACGATCCCGGCCTGCAGGACTCCACGATCTTCAATGGCAAGGCGCTCACCTACTACGGGCGGTGGACCTACAAGCTCGAAGAGGCGGCCCGCCAGGGGGCCCTGGGCGCGCTGCTTGTCCATACGACCGAGAGCGCCACCTACCCCTGGGAGGTGGTGCGGGGATCGTGGTCCGTGGAGCAGTTCATGCTCGACCGCGCGCGGCCGCAAAGCCTCGCATTCGCGGGCTGGGTGCAGCACGACGTGGCGCAGCGCGCCCTCGCCCAAGTGGGACTCGATCTCGACGCCCTCACGCGAGCCGCCGGCCGCCGCGATTTCCGCCCGGTCTCGACCGGCATCCACGCGGCGGTCGAGATCGCGAGCGCTCTCCGTCACGTGCTGTCGGACAACGTCGTTGCCAAGCTCCCGGGGAGCGATGCCCGGCTCGGGGCCGAGGCGGTCCTCTTCACCGCTCACTGGGATCACAAGGGGATCGGCCCGGCCGTGAGCGGCGACTCGATCTACAACGGCGCGGAGGATAACGCTTCCGGGGTGGCGGCGATGGTGGCGGCGGCGCAGGCCCTGGTCGAGGTCACGCCGCGCCCCCGCCGCACCGTCCTCTTCATCGCGACGACGGCCGAAGAGAGCGGCCTGCTCGGCAGCGAGGCGTACGTCCAGGCGCCCCTGTTTCCGCTCGAGCGAACCGCAGCCGTGCTGAACCTCGACGTCACGAACGTGCGGGGCACCACGCGCGATATCGACGCGCTCGGCATTGAGCGCTCGACCCTGGGTGACGCATTCCGCGCGGCCGCGCGCGCCGAGTCGCTCGACGTGCGTCACCTGCCGGACGTCCGCGGCTCCTTCTACCGCTCCGATCACTTCCCCTTCGCCCGCGCTGGCGTGCCCGCGTTGTCGTTCAAGTCGGGCCTCGACTTCGTGAACCGCCCCGAGGGGTGGGGCAAGGAGCAGGAGGAGGAGTACAACACCCACCGCTACCACCAGCCCAGCGACGAGTATTCGGCCGGCTTCCGCTACGAGGGCATGGCGCAGCAGGTGCGCGTCGCCGTGCGGGTGGCCGTCGCCGTGGCGAATGCGCCCCAACTACCCCAGTGGTTGCCAAGCTCCGAGTTCCAGCGGCAGCACTAGCCCTCGCGCAAACCGGCTCGTGCAATAAGTTGCATCGCGCGAGCCGGCTGTAAGCCAGCTAGCAGCAACGGCATACGGCCCCAGCCCCCCAGGCGTGCGAGCCCGTTTGCTTAGCGCGCCCGCCCCGCATAAGTTTGCGCCCGCTTTTTGACAGCCACCGCCGGCCTCACTCAGCGGAGCGAGCACCTGGAACTTCCGACTTCCCATCGGTTGCCGTTGTCCTGGCTGCTCGAGGCGGCGAGCCCTCCGATCCAATATCGCGCCTACACAGAGGTCGTACCGCAATCCGGGCGCGACCCGGAGCGCCTGGCGGCGCTGCGTGAGGCCCTGCTCGCCTACAGGATCCCCCGTGAAATCCTCCGCAGGCAAAAGGCGAGCGGGCTCTGGGGCACGAACCTGCTGGGTCCTGGGCCGTCCAAGGCACACGGCTGGACCGAGGTCGGCACCGTCTACCAGTACCGCCGCCTGCTCGAGCTGGGGTGGCCGCCTGAGGACCGGGCCTTCCGCTTGGCCGACCGGTGGCTATTCCAGATCCTCTCGCGCATCGAGCCCGACGACCCGGACCGCGACGTGGCCCAGCGGGCCACAGAGCTGCTCGTCGAGTTCCAGAAGGCTGGAAAGACCGACCTCGCTCTCGCTCGCTGGGCGCGCCGCATGGGCCGGGAGGGGGCGGCCTGCGCGCTCGCCCGGGGCGGCCACGAGGAGGACCCCCGGTTGCGGGGCAGTGCACACCGTATCGTGAGCGACATCTCGCAGTTTCTGCGCAGCGAGCTGGCCGAGAAGCCATTCAAGAAGGCTCACGGCAAGACCGTCCTCGATCCCGCCGCGACCCCCCCGACCATCTTCGCCGTCGAGATGCTCGCGTTCCTACCCTCACTGCAACGCGAGCGCGCGGGCTTCGTGGAGCGATTGGGCCGCTACTTCTCCTCCCCAGCGCCCCGTCGAGCCTTCTACATCCAGGCAGGGAAGAAGCTGCTCAAGCCGGTGTTCGAGCTGCTCGGCGACCCGATGCGCGCCGACGCGCAGGGGCACATCCGCGACGTGCCGTTGGCCGTCTACTGGATCGAGCTCATGGCACGGCTGGGCCTGGTGCGGCAGGCCGCGAGCGCCACCAGGGTGCTCGCCCGTTTGTTCAGCGAGTGCGACGACCAGGGCATCTGGAGCCCCAAGAGCCTGCGCGCCCTCCCCAAGCCCACGACGTTGCTCACCGCCCACTACTTCCCCCTGGAAGGGCCGGGGAAGAGTCCGGCGCAGCGCCAGACCGACGTCACCTTTCGCCTCGCCCTGATCGCGAAGCTCATGGGCCTACCCATCGAGGTCATCTAAAGGGGGCCGGTAGTTGTCGCTGACAGCAGCAAGTAGTAGCTTGGGCTACTACTATGCCTGCCGATCTCATGCCCTTTGGGTTCACCGCCACAGAGTCCCTGGTTTACAGCACCTTGCTGCGCCTCGGCCCGGCTACGGGTTACGCGGTGGCCCGCGCCGTTCGTCTCGCCCGCGCCAACGCCTACGGGGCCCTGGACGGTCTGGTGAGTCGCGGCGCCGCGGTCAGGATCCCGGGTCGGCCCACGCGCTATCGCCCCGCTGATCCTCAGGCGCTCCTCGCCCAGATCACCGCCGCGCACGGCGAAGCCCTGGACCGCCTCAGTCGGGCCCTCGCCGACGCCGCCCGCTCCACGGAACCCGAGACCAAGACCCTCGCCGGTGCGCGCGCCGTCGCGAACGTGGTGCTGCAGCTCGTCGCCCGGGCCGAGCACCGGGTCGAGGGAGTGCTCGCCGCCGAGCTGTGGAGAGCGACCCTGCCGGCGTGGCGGCGCGCGGCGGCTCGGGCCCAAGTCGAGCTCCGGATCGCCGGCGATGCGCCGACAGAGGCGCCCGAGCTCGTCGTAGGCACCACGCCCCCGGATCATCCCACCGTGCTCGTCATCGACAACACCCAGGCGCTCGCCGCCGTCGGCTCGGCCGACGGGCCCGCGGCGGTGTGGACCTCGCACCCCGCGATCGTGGCCCTCGCCCGCCGTGCCCTTGGGGGCGCGCCGTGAGGCGCATGCCCTGCGCCCTGTTCGCGCTTGCCCTGGCGTGCCGGGCCGCGCCCCTTCCCGAGGCCGCTCGCTACCCAGCCGGGACAGCGTTCAGCGCGCGCTTCGTCACCGTCGATGGGACCCGGATCCGCTATGTCGACGCCGGGACCGGGGTGCCCGTCGTGTTCCTGCACGGCCTCGGCGCCTCGCTCTACACGTGGCGCTACACCCTCCAGCCGATCATGCACGCGGGGTTTCGCGTCATCGCGTTCGACAACCGGGGATTCGGGGACTCCGACAAGCCGCTTACCGGGTACCGCAACGCCGACTACGAGCGGCTCGCAATCGCCTTGCTGGACTCGCTCCACGTCCAGGACGCCGTGCTGGTGGGACACTCGATGGGCGGCGCGGTCGCCGCCGAGGTGGCGATCCGCGACCCGCAGCGCGTGCGCGGCCTCGTGCTCATCGGCGCGGCCGGACTGGGAGCCCGCGAACCCCTGCTATTCAAGCTGGCCCGCTGGCCGCTGCTCGGCCCCCTCATGGTCTCGTTCCGCGGCCGGGGCCTCACTGAGCGACTGCTCCGGTCGACTTACGCCGATCCCGCGAAGGTCACCCCGGGGGACGTCGATCAGTACTACGCTCCGGTCGCCGACCCGGCCTACGGCACCGCGCTGCGAGCGCTGTTGCGCGAGTTCGACTTCAGCGCCCTGGAGGGCCGGCTGGAGCGGATCCAGACGGCGACGCTCCTCATCTGGGGCGCCGACGACCGCTGGGTTCCCCTCGGCGCCGGGCGCCGGTTTGCCACTGAGCTCCAGCGCACGGCCTTCGTGATCGTTCCCCACGCTGGCCATGCGGTGCAGGAAGAGGCCCCGGCAGAGACGAATCGGCTCCTCATTCGCTTCCTCACGCAGGGCCTACCGCGCATACCGGAGAACCTGGCGTCTGTGGGAACGCGACGCTAGATTTCCTCAACCGGACGGTTGAGGACTTGACTGCGTGCCACCCAAGTTAAGTAATGGTAGGGCGTTACGGATCATCGCGGCAGCCCAGGACGAGTTTGCGAGCCAGGGCTACGGTGGGGCCCGGGTGCAGCGGGTTGCGCGCCGCGCCGGGGTAAACAAGCAGCTGCTGTTCTACTACTACCACTCGAAGCGTGGACTCTTCCAGGCCGTACTTGCGCGCGGCGCGGCGCTGCTCGAGCGGGCTCTCGCCGCCATCGCGCCCCCCTCGGGACCGCCCCTGGAACGGCTGCGGCACGCCCTGCGGGCGCAATTCGACTTCCTCGCATCGCACCCCGAGCTCGTCACGGTGCTCAGCCAGGCGGCGCGTTCTGACGCACGCCCCTTCACGCCGGCCATCAAGCGACTCGTCGTGCTGCTGGCGGAGGGGCAGGGCCTGGGTGAGGTGCGGGACGATCTCGATCCCCACGTCACCGCGGCGCAAGCACTGGTGCTGATGGTGGCCTACCTGCAGCTCGAATCGCTGATCGCCGCGAGCGCGGCCCCGCTGGGCGCGGACGAGCCTACGCTGCGAGAGCGGTGGAAGGAGGCTGCGGTGGATCTCGTGGTCAACGGCGTGCGCGCCGTCAGTTCTTAGAGACCAGACTCGGCTCCACCGGCGCCTCGCCCTCGAAGACGAGATGCCCCTCCTCGAAGCGGGCGCCGCGCAGGGCCAGGCTCAGCACCTCGCCCAGTTCCTCCACGGCGTGGACGTCCAAGGACTTGCGCACGTCTTCCGGAAGGTCCTGCAGGTCGGCCTCGTTCTCCTTCGGCAGGATGATCGTTTGGATCCCCGCCCGTACGGCGCCCAGCACCTTCTCTTTGACGCCGCCGATCGGCAACACCCGCCCTCGTAGCGTCACTTCCCCGGTCATCGCGATGTCGTGGCGCGCCGCACGCTTGGACAGCGCCGACACGAGCGCCGTGGCCATGGTCACGCCCGCCGACGGGCCGTCCTTAGGGATCGCGCCCGCCGGAACGTGGATGTGGATGTCGGTGCGGTTGAGTGCCTCCTCCGGGATGCCGAGCAGGGCGGCATGCGACTTGGCGTAGGTGAGGGCGGCACGGGCCGATTCCTTCATGACGTCGCCGAGCTGCCCGGTGAGCACCAGCTCGCCCTTGCCCTTCATCACGCTCGCCTCGACGAACATGATGTCGCCCCCGACGGGTGTGTAGTACATCCCCGTCGCGACCCCGATCTGGTCCTCGCGCGCCTTGCGCTCGGGGTGGACTTTGGGCCGCCCGATGAGGTCGCCCACATCGGCCCGGTCCACCGTCACCCGCTCGACCTCACCGGTCGCGACCTTCCGCGCGACCCGGCGCCCCAGCTTGCCGATCTCCCGCTCCAACTGGCGGACCCCCGCCTCGCGTGTGTAGCTCGCGATGATCTCCGAGAGGGCCGGTTCCGTGAGCGCGAGCTGGTCGGCGGCCAGCCCGTTCTCGCGCAGCTGGCGCGGTACCAAGTAGCGCTTGGCGATCTCGAGCTTTTCCCGCTCGGTGTAGCCCGCGAAGTTGACAACCTCCATGCGGTCCACCAATGGACCGGGGATGCTCTGGAGGAAGTTCGCCGTCGCGATGAACAGCACTTCGGACAAGTCGAACGGGACGCCGAGATAGTGGTCCGTGAATGAGTCGTTCTGGGCCGGATCCAGCACCTCGAGGAGCGCCGCGGCCGGGTCTCCCTGAAACGAGATGCCGAGCTTGTCCACCTCGTCGAGCAGGAACACGGGGTTCTTCGCGCCCGCCTGCTTCATCCCCTGGATGATGCGGCCCGGCATCGCGCCCACGTAGGTGCGGCGATGGCCGCGGATGTCCGCCTCGTCGCGCGCGCCGCCCAACGAGATGCGCACGTAGGGGCGGCCCATGGCGCGGGCGATCGATTTGGCGATCGAGGTCTTGCCGACCCCCGGTGGACCGACGAACAGGAGAATGTGCCCCTTCTGTTTGTCGTCCTCGTTCCCTTGGGGCCGGCGCCCGTCACCGGGCGCGGGCTCCTTCGCATCCGCCGAGGCGACGTCGCGCTGCCGTAGCTGGCGCACGGCCAGGAACTCCAGCACCTGGTCCTTGACGTCCTTCAGCCCGTAGTGGTCCTGCTCGAGGATCTCGGCCGCGCGCTTCAGGTCGAGCGACTCGTCGGCCCGCTTGCCCCACGGCAACTCCGCCATGGTCTCCAGGTATGTTCGGATTACCTGGGCCTCCATCGAGTCGCGGTTCGCCCGTTCGAGCCGCTCCAGCTCGCGCTCCACCTCCTTGCGCGCCGCCTCGGGAAGCTCCAGCCCCGCCAACCGCTTCCGAAGCTCCTCGACCTCGCCGCCCTCGTCCTCCTCGCCCAGCTCCTTCCGGATCGCCTTCAACTGCTCGCGCAGCAACATCTCGCGCTGCCGCTCGCCCAGCTCCTCCTGGACCTGCGACTTGATCTCCTCCTGAGCGTCGAGGACGCCGATCTGGCGCTGCATCTGAACGAGCACGCGCCGCAGGCGCTCCTCGACCGCCAGGATCTCGAGCAGTGCCTGGCGCTCGGGGGCCTTCACGTCGAGGTAGCCCGCCACGAGGTCGGCGAACCGGCCGGCATCAGTGACTCCCTCCAGGACCTGCTTCACCACGTCTTCGGGTAGCCCGGACTTCTGGCCGAGCTCCGCGGCGCGCTGCCGGGTTTCCCGGTAGAGGGCCACGAACGCCGGGTCTTCCGCATTGAGGGGCGGAAGCTCTTCGGCCTCACGCAGGTCGGCCTCGAGGTAGCCGTCGGTCTCGCGGTAGTGCAGCGCAACCGCTCGAACGTCGCCGTTCAGCATGAGCTGCACGCCGCCGAGCCCGCGCTGCACCTGGCCGATCCGCGCGATCGTGCCCATCCCATAGAGGGCGGCCGGCGTTACCCCGTCGACGTTCTCCCGTTGGGCAACCGCGAAGACGCGGCGGGACGGATGCTTCAGCGCCGCCTCGATGGCTCGCAGCGTGGCGGGCCGCCCCGCGCCGATCGGCGCGGTGACACCGGGAAACAGCACCATGTCCCGGAGCGGAAGCACCGGGAGCGTCAGTCGCTCAGGCATTGCGATCTCTCAAGTTGGAGCCGGCGTGTAACACCACGTGCCACACGACACAGCATCGACCGTGCCACTAGAAACGCCGCGGCCAGGCGTCGCGTTCCGGCCGCAAGCGGTCAATGAGGCAGGCGACTGCCAATGCGCCGTCAGCGGTCAGCTGTCAGCCGTCAGGCTGGCGCATCGGAGCCGCTGAAGCTGATCGCCGCAGGCGCTGTCATGTCTTCTAAGTCCAACCCTTTTTGAAGGTTGCAGGACCGCCCCCGCGCCGCTAAATCTATGCGCGCACCCCTTCGCGGAACTGCATGGCCGAGGCCGACAATTCTCTGGTGACGCGCCTGCGCAAGGCGCTGGGCAGCTCCTATACGATCGAAGGGGAGATCGGCCGCGGCGGGATGGGCGTCGTGTACCAGGCGCGTGACGAGCGCCTGAAACGCCAGGTGGCCATCAAGGTACTCCCGCCTGAGCTCGCCTTCCGCGAGGAGATCCGCATCCGGTTCCTGCGCGAGGCGGAGACCGCCGCCCGGCTGTCCCACCCGCACATTGTCCCGATCCACAGCGTCGGCGAAGGGCCGGACGGCCTCGTCTACTTCGTGATGGCGTACGTCGACGGGGAGTCGCTCGCGGCCCGGCTCAAACGCCGGGGCCGGTTGCCTGCGGAGGAGGCGCGCCGCGTCATGATCGAGACCGCCGACGCGCTGGGCGCCGCGCACGCGGTCGGTATCATCCACCGCGACGTCAAGCCCGACAATATCCTGCTCGAAGGAAGCCGGGGTCGGGTGGTCGTGACGGATTTCGGAATCGCGAAGGCGCTGTCCTCCACCACCGGCTCCGCGACGCTCACGGCGACCGGTGTGGCCATCGGCACGCCGCACTACATGAGCCCCGAGCGGGCGGCGGGCGA